>Ga0214923_10002903_pt1 | contig 22107 bp, 12 predicted proteins | sample LL1510_MetaG_FD_177993 | JGI IMG/M metagenome (GOLD analysis project Ga0214923, IMG submission 177993) | Freshwater microbial communities from Lake Lanier, Atlanta, Georgia, United States - LL-1510 | ecosystem: Environmental > Aquatic > Freshwater > Lake | place: USA: Georgia | collected...
ATTGTCATAGATGTGAAGCATATCGGAATTCTTGAGCTTCACGATTCGGATATGCTTCACATCTATGACAATCCTGCAGCGTGCCGTTTTTTTGGCGTGCTTCCGGGTGATACGAGGGGCAAAACCAACTCCGAGCTTCAATTTCCGTCCGACCTAATCGCGCTTTGGCTCTCTCAGTGCAGAGAGAGCCAACGTAGAAGTGCGCCAATCGAATTTGAATTTCAACGTGTCATCGCCTCTACTACCCACACATACCGCGCGATCGTTAGTGTGATAGGAGAAAGCAAGAATAAGCATCCGATCGTTTGCTACATAGCCGGAGATATCTCAGACCTCAAACGGGTAGAGGCGTCCCGACAAAAGATCCAGGATCGCCTCGAATCAACCATGAACGCCGCTCATCTGGGCCTATGGGACCTAGATATTCAGAGTGGTCGCGTGCTATTCGGTGGATGCTGCGCCACCATGTTAGGCTGTGAAACTGACGGGCTCTCTCAACACGTTTCGGCGTGGGAGATGCTTATCCACCCTGATGACAGAGCTCTCATGCGGAAAGCTCTGAATGAGCATATCTCCGGTCACGCCCCCGAGTACACGTGTGAGTACAGGCTGCAAAAAAGGGATGGTACCTGGATATGGGTTTCCGATTATGGGCGCATAGTTGAACGTGATCCGAACAACACTCCCACGCGAGCCCTCGGGATTTTTAAGGATACCTCAGAGGAGCGCGCCCTGCGGGAAGAGCTGCAACAGTCATCGAGAAGAAAAGATGAGTTTCTCGCCACTCTCGCCCACGAGCTGAGAAATCCTCTGGCGCCCCTCAGAACTGGTTTGCAGATAATAAAAAAAGATCCTGCGAGCCCCCAAGCCTCCGAAGCTCGAGCTATGATGGAGCGTCAATTGTCTCACATGGTCCGTTTAATAGATGACCTTCTCGATGTATCACGAATTACTCGCGGCACCATCGAACTGCGTAAAGAAAGAATTTCCCTCCAGCACTGTGTTGAAACAGCTATTGAAAGTACTAAGCCCTTTATAGAGCAAGCCAAACACCAGCTCTCAGCAGTATTTGAATCCAGTGCTCTACTAGTACACGGAGACCCGGTACGCCTTTCACAGGTGGTCAGCAATCTTCTCATCAATTCTGCAAAATATACCCCTTCGGGGGGTTCTATCTCACTCATAGTTTCCAGGGACAACTCACAGGGTATTATTAAGGTTTCCGACAACGGAGTTGGCATCCCTTCGAATATGCTTGAAGCTGTGTTCGACATGTTTGGTCAAGTCAACCGAGCCCTTGATGGAAGTAACGGCGGTTTAGGAATCGGGCTCGCTCTGGTTAGGAGATTTGTCGAGCTTCACGGCGGAACAATTAGCGCTGAAAGCGCTGGTGTGGGGAGAGGAAGCACATTTACGATCCGATTGCCCCTCGTAAGCGCGGATGAAGAGCGCAATCCCGATGGGCCGAATCAATATCGAGATGCAGATAAAAGACCAGAGGTGAGGAAGATACTCATAGTCGATGACAACGTTGACGGAGCAGCGAGCCTTGCGATGTATCTCGATATGCTCGGGCATACCGTCGTGGTGGCACACGACGGCCATCAAGCACTTGATGCTATCAGAAGGGAGATGCCACGAATTATACTCATGGACATTGGCCTGCCTGGCATGAGTGGCTACGAGCTTGCTCGCACAATACGTGCACTACCTGACGGTGATAAACCTATCGTAGCCGCAGTGACTGGATGGGGTACCGATGAGGATAGGAAAAAGACGGCCGATGCGGGATGCAACTTACACCTGACAAAACCTATCAATCTTGATGAGCTAGTTCGCATGTTGCATGAGCACGCGGGATGAGCGTTACCTATCCCTCTGAGACATCCCGTCTGTGAAGCTTCACCAGGGCGATTTCTACCACCTTGTCATCGCACCTCAAAAATACTCACGACATCTCTACCCTCATCCCGTAGTGTTAAGACCTTGTCTTTGTTGAGTCGCGTTCGGCCATTCGCAATAGTTGTGGTATATCTCCGACCCATGTAGGCGACGTAGGCCTCCTTGAACTCTCGGGCGTCCCTCTCGCTCTCCCACCGTGTCAGCCATACGACCGTCCGCGCATCGCCCGAGCGCGGTCCCACCACTACTCGGTCGCCTACCCATCCTCGCGCCGCCTCCACTCCCTGAGAACGCACCACGGGATCATTGGCAAATATACTCGATATCACAAACTCACCTAAGATATCAGTGTACTCAACAACACCCAACGCACCCTTCGACGACACCTGCTCAGGGGTCGGGATCTCAGGCGTGAAAGCCCCCGCTAGATACTCATCGGGGTGAAGAATCGCGCGTGAACTAGTGGGTGGGTTTCTGTACACACGCTCCAGTGCTCCATACCCGCCTTTTTGCATGACAGCGTGGACGAATCGAAGTCCACTCGAATATGGAAATATAAGGGTTGCCTTGAGGCTCTCGGGCACGCTTCCAGTTTGACTACCTATGTTCATACCTAGGATCTGCTGCAATATGAGGGTCTCGATACTTGCTTCCTTAGCGAGAGGGGGAAGATTGTTTTCGCGACGCCCGTCATCGATCATCACCGCGGTTGCGTCTCCTTCCGCAAGAGCTGCATGAGCAAGGTTCTGATCGCCATTGTCGGATCTCGAATCGAGAAGCGACTGCAGATTGTAGTGCTGATCCTGAAGCGCATGGGTAAGCTCATGAACGGCTACCGTCCGCTGCGTCACAAAGGGAAGCCAGGAGGCCATGACAAACCGCTTGCGATGTGGATCGTAGTATCCTCCTAATTGACTGACCAGAAACTGCACCATATTGGAGCCATAGTCGTAGTCATCCGGTATAATCCCGAGCGTTCGGTAGATCAGCTCTTCCATCTGCACTTTCTCAGGCGCCAGATCGCGCTTGATTGTTTCTTCGATGAAGTCGCGCACCTGCGCCTTTTCTTGAACAGCGCATGGAACCTCTCGTATCACCGATAAGCCGCGGATAGCGCTCACATCACGCAGTATATCCGGTGTCTCAGCGCACAGAGATACACTACTCAAAGATATATCGCTTAGAGATGTATCATCGGCCGTGCTTAAGGCGGAGCCTGCCGCAACATACACTCCTACCAGTACGCAAACTGCGCTCAGGATTCCGGACCAGATGCCTTGGTTTCGTAGCATAGAGTCATCATGTACCCGCTTTTAGGCGGTTATGCCATCGATTTTACGCCAGCCCCATTCCCTTGCCGGCTCAATCCCCGCCGCTGTACACTCTGCCCCGATGTCAATTCGCAACTCTCTACACATTATTCGAGCCCACGAGAATAACCTCAAGGACATCCAGATTGAAATCCCTCACGACACCTTTGTCGGAGTGACAGGTTTATCGGGTTCCGGCAAATCGTCCCTCGCCTTCGATACTATCTATGCGGAGGGACAACGTCGATACATTGAGACTTTTTCACCTTACACTCGACAGTTTTTCGATAAGGTCAAGAGACCCAAAGTAGACCTTATCACTAATGTCAGACCAGCCATCGCGATCCAGCAACGAACCCGTATTCTGAATTCCCGCTCTACCGTCGGGTCGATGACCGACATAAATGATTTTTTTAAGATCATTTGGAGTAATACAGCCACTCCAGTCTGCCCAGTGTGTGGACTTGAGTTGCGCAGGTGGACCTCAAGTAGTGTAACCGACCTGCTTGAACGGTGGTGTCTCGTCAAGCCCGATGCGACATTCCTGATCGGAGTCACCACCAAAAACAGCAAGGAGTCGATAGAGCGCCTGCAGATCCTTGGATACTCCCGATACTTCGATCGAAAGACAGGGACTCTTGTCGCGTTTGAAGATAGTGCTCCACCGAAGCGTCTCAAGGAGGTCTCAGTGGTCATGGATCGCTGTCGCTTCGGCTCCTTTGTAGCTAAGCACATTCGTGATTCGCTGGATCAATGCTTCTCACTCGGGCAGGGCAAGGTTCATATTATTGAGCAGCGGACTAAGCTGTTGCGATCCCTCAGTAGATTATCAGTCCGTGGAGAGGCTCGTAATGTGAGCGATCTCTTCGAACTACACATTTTTACGAGCGACTATCAATGTGGTGACGCATCTGTGACCGTTGAACGTCCACGTCCGGCTCTTTTCTCTTTCAACCACCCAATCGGGGCATGTCCAGAGTGTAAAGGGTTTGGAAAAATTCTCGTGATCGACCCGCATCGCTGCGTTCCCGATCACAGCAAGACGATCGCCAACCATGCTATCGATTGTTGGCGGGGAAACGCTGCTCGTGGTGAGTACCGGCAGCTGCTTGCGTTCTGTAAGGCTGAGGACATTCCAACCGATATTCCGTGGTCGAAGTTATCGGATGAACAGAGAGAGCGCATCTTTAATCACAAATCACGGACCTTCATCGGGATTAACGCCTGGTTCAAATACTTGGAGCGAAAAAAGTACAAGATGCACGTGCGCGTGTTTCTTGCCCGCTATCGTAGTCAAGAAGATTGTCCGATCTGTAAAGGAACCCGCCTCAAAGCTGATGCCCTAGCCTATCGAATCAAGGGGCTCACCATTGCGGAGGCCTCGTCTCTATCACTTGAAGAACTACTTCCGTGGGTGGGGTCCCTCCGGGAAGAGCTTCGAAGAGGCGCTGCTCTTGCACGACAGCTCGATGATGTTTTCAAGAATGTGATCGGTCGATTGGAATATCTGGTCCAATTAGGACTTCCCTACCTCACCCTCGATCGGCAGACCCGAACCCTATCGGGAGGAGAGACTCAGCGAGTTAATCTCGTGTCAGCGCTGGGGAGCAACTTGATTTCGACTCAGTTTGTTCTCGATGAGCCCTCAGTAGGGCTGCACGCTCGTGACACTGAAGCCCTGATCAATGCCCTCACGGATCTCTCTCGCCGTGGTAATTCTCTCACGGTTGTAGAGCACGATCCTGACTGTCTATACGCTGCCGACGCGATTCTTGAACTCGGGCCTGAGGCCGGTGAGCGCGGTGGCTCCGTTACCTATTTTGGAGGGAAAGGTGGTTGGCATGGTCCAGGTATGGCACCATTTTCTCTCTCGGATAAGCGACCTAGTTTCTCAAACGTGCTTGAGATAAGAAATGCGCGAAATCGCAACTTAAAGGCGATTAACCTCGATATACCGCTCGACACATTTGTTTGCTTCACGGGAGTGTCGGGGAGTGGAAAAAGCTCTCTTCTCACGGAGGTAATCGAAGCGGCGTACGAACTCTATAGAGGTGTCATTCCCGGAGAGATCACGCTGGATGCCTCAGTTCAAGGATTTGAGCATGTTGAGCAGGTGCTCGTCGTCGACCAATCCCCTCTTTCCAAAACTCCGAGAGCAAATGTGGCGACATACACTAAAATGTGGGATCGGGTGCGCGATATCCTGGCGTCCACCGATGCGGCTGCATCCCGAGGTCTTACCCGATCAGCTTTCTCATTTAATGTCAGCGCTGGACGATGCTCAACCTGCGAGGGTGCCGGATTTATACGTGAAGACATGCAATTTTTGAGCGATGTTTTTATCCAGTGTGAGTCGTGTCTCGGTATGCGGTTTCAATCGCCGGTGCTTGAGGTGACTTTCAAGGGAAAGAATGTCCATGACATTCTTTCCATGAGCGTTGAGGCGTGCGCGGCCTTCTTCCCCGACGAGCCCCTCATATCATCGGTCTGCCAGGCGCTTCGTCAATTGGGTCTCGGTCATATAACCCTGGGGCACCCCCTCAGCGAACTCTCAGGTGGCGAAGCGCAGCGTCTCAAGCTCGCCCCGCACATCGTAGAAGGACGTCGGGGGCGATCACTCTTTCTTTTTGACGAGCCTACAACTGGCCTGCACGTGCGAGACGTTGAGAATCTGGTCGGTTTATTTCAATTCCTTACGCACCATGGACACTCTGTCATATGCGTGGAGCACAATCTGAGGCTGATTGCCGCCGCTGACTGGGTCATCGACCTTGGACCAGAGGGAGGCGCCAAAGGGGGCGAAGTGGTCTTTCAAGGCACTCCACATGAACTCGCTTCTCAGGCCGATTCCGCTCTAACCCATCCAAGCCTGACTTCTCGCTACCTAGCTGACTTCCACCGGCGATACGGCTCTGCCAGCCAACGCTCATCGAGGGCAGCCAAGGCTCGTACTGCTATCCCCACTCCTCGAATTAGAAACACCCATATACACATTGAGGGAGCAAAGGAGCATAATCTGAAAAACGTTTCTCTCTCACTCCCTCTTACGACTCTTATCACTCTCACTGGCGTTTCAGGTTCAGGCAAGTCCACTATCGCTCGAGACATTCTCTACGCCGAGGGCCAGCGTCGCTACCTGGATTGTCTTTCACCATACGCTCGTCAGTTCATTAAAGAGCTCAGAAAGCCCAATATTGACGATATAAGCAACGTTCAACCAACGATCTGCGTATACCAGCACACGTTTCAACCCTCAGCCCTTTCGACTGTCTCTACAATGAGCGAAATTTACAACTTTCTTCGCTTGCTGTACGCCAAAGTTGGTCTTCAATTCTGTCCCGATCATCCGGAGCATTCCGTTTCGCCACTATCAGCTGAGGATATAGCCTCACACATCAAACACAACTACTCGGGTTCAGTCAGGCTGCTCGCGCCACTCATACATCAAAAGAAGGGCCACCATAGAGCGATTTTTGAGCGGGCTCTTGAGACCGAGATCAGTGAGGTGCGCGTCGATGGGTCCTTCGCGCCTCCCTCTCGATTTATTGAAGAGGGGCTTGCGAAGACCAAGGCGCACTCAATTGATTTTGTCACTGGGCGCTTCAATGTAAAAAACCTTCCCGTTGATCTGATCCGCGAGGGAGTATCTAATGCGCTTGCTATCGGTGGCGGAACGGTGGTGGTGAGCGGTTCAACTGGGGAGCGCGTCTTCAGCTCACAGCGAACATGCCAGATATGTCAGCGTGGTTTCTTTAAGCCTGATCCAGAGGATCTCTCCTTTAACTCGCGCAGGGGGCGGTGTCCTCGCTGCGATGGATATGGTGTTGTGAGAAACAAAGTCTGTCCGGAGTGTCATGGAACTCGGCTTCATGAGATCGGGCGAAACATCCGTCTGTTTGATCGCAACATCTACGAGCTGACGAGTCTGGACGCGAAAAAATTACTTGAGCTGCTCACGCAGCTATCAAACGACCATGCGCATCGCGCTATAGTAGATCCGATTATCCGAGAGCTTACAGGTCGTCTCTCTACGTTGTTGGCTCTGGGCCTCGAATACCTATCTCTGAATCGTGAATGTGCAACTCTTTCCAATGGTGAGCTTCAACGTCTGCGTCTTGCTACTGCTATGGGCTCACCCTTGACGGGGGTAACCTATATATTCGATGAGCCGAGCGCAGGGCTACATCCCGCCGACAACAAGAAACTTCTCTCAACTCTCACGGATCTCAAGGATCGCGGAAATACGGTCATACAAATTGAACACGAGATGGATAATATCCTAGCCTCCCAACACATTATAGATGTTGGTCCGGGGGCCGGAACACACGGGGGTGAGATCGTGTTCGAGGGTACACCCTCTCAGGCATGTCTCTCTTCCCGCTCTGCGACGGGCCAAGCCGTGGCGATGCCCATAGTGTTCCGAGAGAAGTGCTCCGCTCCGGATCACCGACTCTCTATCACCAAGGCACGCAAGAATAATTTAAAGCACCTCTCATTGCATATTCCGCTGCAGCGGCTCGTTGTTGTCGCTGGAGTCTCTGGTGCTGGCAAAAGCTCCCTCGTTCATGGAGTAATCGGAGAGGCCCTTGATGGAGCAGGCCGAGCGGCCGAGAGCTTTACAACACCTTACGGCAGTGTTCAAAGTAGTCTGCCAATTGAGAGGCTACTGGTCGTGGACCAACAGCCAATTGGAAAGACATCACGCTCAACCCCCGCATCCTACCTTGGTATGTGGGACGAGATACGATCGATATTCGCTGGGACACTGGAGAGCAAGTCACGCGGCTGGGGGCCCAGCTTCTTCTCACACAACACAGGGAAGGGCCGTTGCCCAATCTGCAAGGGCCAAGGAGAGTTAACCCTTGAGATGAGCTTTCTTGCGGAAGCTAAGGTCACTTGTGAAAGTTGTAACGGAGCTCGATTTACGCCGGAGGCTGACTCGATTAGGTATCGCGATCTCTCAATAAGCCAAGCGCTCCAACTTACCTTTGAGGATGCGCGCACGATTTTTGTTAATCACCGTAAGATCCACCAGGTATGCGCGATCGCGTGTGACTTGGGCCTGGGCTACCTCACCCTCGGTCAACCATCATCGACCCTATCCGGCGGAGAGAGTCAGCGATTAAAGCTGGTGAGCGAACTGCACCTCGTTCGTAAAGGACATACGGTTTATATTCTCGATGAACCAACTACTGGTCTTCATCGTCTTGATGTGGCCCTTCTTTTAAAAGCTCTCCACGCTCTTACCCGCCAAGGCCACTCAGTTCTTGTCATCGAACACGACGCTGATACGATCTCGCAAGCAGACTGGGTCATCGAATTAGGCCCGGGACCTGGCGATAAAGGAGGTAGTATTATCTTCCAAGGGCCACCGTCGGCGATCCTGGATAGCGAAACCCCCTGGAGCAAGGCTCTCAAGGAGCGAATGAAGCTTCATTCAACGATGCGCGCAGCCTAGCCCACATACCACATGAAGCCAGCTGCACTACTTGACCTTCGAGCGTATTAAGACCAAGTTCGGAATGTTACCCAGCAGTGTTTAGGCAGGAGTGGATTCCTCAGTAATCCAAACTGTTCACACAACTCCAAAATTATCAAAAAGTGATGCGTCTCTCCCACACCCTCTACCGCTCCTGCGGAGCGGTCAAACAGTCGCTACTACTGATTGAATAACAGTTGTTTAAGAGAGGGGGGAATTGACACCTCAACCTCGCTACGAACCTATTTTTGAACCCACTTTTAGTCGGTAGGCCTTCGAGGGGCGCGTGAAATCATAGGCCGTCTGCCACGCGACCGGCAGCTCTGCGCGATCAGTCTCGCGGAAACCGAGACGTTCAAAAAATTCACCAACATGTGAATGAACCGTCAACGCAAACACGGAAACCTTACCCTGCTCTTTGGCTCGTTGCAGAATTGAACGTACAAGCGCTTGAGCTCTACCCCGCGCTTGAAAACGGGGCAGTGTACAAAGTTTCGCCAGCTCTGCGTCCTCGCCATAATCAATGAGCGCGGCGGCAGCGACGATCTGCCCGTTTATGGAGTAAACTGAGAAGGCTCGAATACTATCGAGTAGCTCCTGCTCGCTCATCACCTTAAGCGAGCCCTCGGCTATATACGGCTGCATCAGAGCCATAATATCGCGAACGTCACCCTCATGGGCCGGCCTGAGAATATTTGGATACTCACGCGTCAAGAGAGTCCCGGATCCCGCGTGCGTAAATACCTCTTCGTAAATAGCCCCACGTCGAGCCTCCACGATAACAATGTCGATATCGTGTTGCGTCTGGCGATCCACGAGAAATTGAAGCCGCTCTAATGATAGATTAGTGCACGCTCTGCGACTGATAATATCCTGAACTTCCTGAGGCGTCGGATAGGAAAGAAGTTTTCCATCTACCTCTAGGCCTATCTGCGATCCTGAAAAAAATATCTTCTCTGCGCCTAGCCGTGCGGCGAATTCGACGATGCAGGACTCGGATTCCTCACGGTGCGCCTGTACCAGATCCAATTCCGATAGCACGAGAAAGGGCGCGTTGCCCCTAGCTAGTTCGCTTTCAATTCGCTTGCGAAGGGCCTCCTCCCGCATCTCTTGTAGAGTGGTCTCTATAACCACAAACCGGTCGCCTGAGCGATTCCAGCTATCAAGGGTCCTGATCAGGGCATCGCTTCGGCCACAGAAAATTACTTGGTTAATCTGCGCGGCTATAAGAACCCGCAGATCCATTAACACCGCGGCGCATTGCTCAGCGCTTTCGAAGACAAATGCGAATAGCGTCTTTTCAAATCTCTTGCAGTAATGCAATAGCTCTAGCGTTGAGAGCATTTGGGAATCAATTGACTGGGTCGCTACTCTTTTATTGTCCATGGCTCGTAGGCCTAACAGTGTATGATAGAATTTCGTTGCTGGCTACCATCCGGGGTCGGATGATATCCAAACACAAGATCTATTAGTTAGCGCAATGTTTAGCGTATATCCGCCATGCGGATGGCGTGCGACGAAAGCCGATTTTTAACTTAGACGATCCTTACTGGGCAAAAAACACACGATAAGCCTACTCGGATGACCGCCACTCGCGCGTGAAATGTTACACTGACTTCCTCTACCATCAGGGAGAGGCAGAGGTTAGACTATCTAGAAGTGATTTCCAAAATGGGTTCGTAGTGAGGTTTTTTGTATCATTATTTTCCCTATAGGCTATTGGATAATGACTGAAGCTTACGATCAACTACTATGATGGCGCCCTAAAACTCATGAACCGCTCTGCCCTCAAACTTGAGTGCGTGATTGCTGGCGCCGCTGGTCTCTCCATATTTTTAGTGGTTCATTCGTTTATCCTCCCACTTCTTGGAACGCGATATCTCGGTGGATCATTTGGTGATGGAGGGCTCTACGTGTGGCTTGCACAATCATTCCACTTCAATCCAAGCGAGGCCCTCGCGATGGAAACAAGGGGAATGTACCCGTATCCGCTTTCGCGCGCATGGAGCGACTCATTTCTTCTGCCGTCATTTCTGGTGAGCGCTCTTGTTACTAGTGGCCTCTCATTTACATACGCCTACAACACCGTGATCTTGGCAACCTGCGCACTCAATGGCTGGTCTACCGCGCTCCTGGCCCGCAAAGTTGGCTGCGCGCCGCTCTCTTCTCTCATGGCTGGAATTGTAATGGCGAATTCAAGTTATCTCGTAGGTAACTTAGGACACCCTCAGCTATTTTTTTTCTTCTGGATCCCTCTAGCATGGAGCCTTGTTCTTCCGTTAAGCCGATCTGAACGGGCAGTCTCGCGCTCATGGTTATGGGGTGGTGTGTGCCTTTCCGGCGCTTTCTTCACCACGGTGTATTATGCCGTATTTATCGCGATCGGGCTTGCGAGCATCTGGATCGGTCAATTTCTACGGGGCGAGGTATCTCAACGCCGCGCCCTAAGAACCCTCTCCCTGTTTACTCTTGGAGTACTGCCAATCTCATATGTGTTGCCATCGTATCTTGCTGTGCAAAGCTACTTTGGGGCTCGAGGCCTGCATGAGGCTGAGGCGTTCGCCGCGACAGGATTATCATACCTAGCGTTTTCCTCCCTTAACTCTCTGTTTAGCGCTACGAGCAGGTGGTCTCACAGCGAAGGATGGTTATGTCCTGGGTATGCGATTCTTATAGTCTCCCTGGCGTACGGCTTTTACTGCTTACGAAAGCGCTCGGTAGCCCTCCCATTCCTGCTCGGACTAGCGATAACTGTGACGCTCATCTCCTCAAGCGTACCGACTCAAGGATCTACCTCCGAATTTATAACATGTGTCAGCGCCTGGTTTACCTTACTTTTGGGGCTCATGCTCTTCGGTCGGAGCTCCTACGGCACTTCGCAGCTCACATTGATTACCCTCATTTTTTTCGTGCTTGCATTCGGTCCGGGAGGTAATCCGGCAAAAGATGAGCCCAGCTTTGCCCCCTTTGGGACGCTCTATTCGGTGATGCCGGGCCTTGGAGCTATTCGAGCGGTAGGCCGCTGCGGTGGCGTGGTAATTATGGGGCTCATCATTCTTGCAATGCGCGCTATGCAGGATATTTTCCCTCGACGACCCATCGCTCGCGGGATATTTTCCAGTATCCTGATAGGGGTGTGTGTGGCCGAGAATGTGGTGTCCACTATCCCAATCGATGCCATACCCACCCGACCCATGGCGTTTGCGCGACTTGCTGGTGAGATCTCTCCGAACGAAGCCGCTGTGATTTTACCCTTTGCCGGCTTACTACGAGACAACTCGACCCGACGCTGGTCCGATCAGGCGATTCTACATTCCCAATACATGCAGTGGGCCGCGCCTCTAGGATTGCGCCTCGTCAATGGATACAGCGGCCAACGTTCAAAGCTTCAGATCGATCTTCCTTCAGCTCTCGGAGATTTCCCAAGCGCACCTTCTTTTGAGTACCTCGCCCGAATCTGTGGTGTACGGTGGGTGGTGATGGTGCCAGACCTGGACCCCTCCTTTCATAGGGAGGTTTTTCTGGAGAGACTTGCTAATTTCGCTGACTTTATCGCGTCATCCGAAGAATTGCCGGATAGGAGTGTTCTCATCCAGCTACGACCACTGCCTCTAACTGGAATCAATAGTCCTACGTCGATCTTCGCTCCGGTCAACAAAACTTTATCACTCTCCGCAGAGCCCTCTCTGACTGGGACATGCTCGATACGCGTATCAACCATAGGGCGCTCCTCCGCGGGCGCTCCGATCTCCCTCTCTGAAGAGATCTTTTCCGCTAGTAGCCCCTCACCGCTTCAGCCACGCTCCGTGTTCAATCCTGTGGCTGGTTCACCGAGGATTCTCTCGGTAGAATCCCGCGAATGCTCCCCTCGAATCTCATGTTCGATCCGCTAATCGCAATTTTTCACCAACCTCGTTATGCTCGACGCGAAAAATGCTCTATAACAGACTGACATCACTCATCGAGGCCAAGCTCTATTTCGTGTTTGCTCCTGGAATATAATCCAGCTAAGATGCGCGCATGCGATACAAACTACTATTTACTGTTTCTATCCCTACTTTTCTCACCTTTCTTTTCACCCAGACAGTGAAAGCAGATGAAGTGCCCCTCTCTCTCCCGGAGAGCCAGAACCAGGTCATCAAGATTACTGACCGAGGGCTAGAACCGCGCTCACTGGAGATGAAAAAGGAAGATCGAATCGCCTTCTTTCTCAACGACTCAACGGATTCTCTGGTCACTCTGGAGCTCGACTTCGGTCCTCACGCTTCTCACTGCGCTACAGAGAATCTCAAGATCCATGATAACGGCGTAGTGCGATCAATTAAACCAATAGCGCCAAAAGATTTTGCGACAACATGCTTTCATGATGCAGGCTCGTATTCGTTTACTGTATTTGGTGTGCGAAATTCCCCACAAGGAATACGTGGCTCGATAGTTGTACGATAGTGTTCCACGTACTTGGCTTCTTACTAAAGGAGACTTGATGCGATTTCACAGTTTATTTCGGCCCCGGACTAAGATTGCCCTTGCATCTCTCTGCGCCCTTATGTGGAGCGCATTAGGGTGTAGTCCGAAGGTAACTTCAAGCCTACCCACTGGCTCTACCCTGCCTGACCACATTGCCCTCCTGCCCGCTGATTACTCCCTCGATATTCCTCGTGAGCGCATCGACCTTGTACGAGCAGAGATAGTCAACGAGCTACGAAATCATAACTTTATCGTCGCGGAGGATACGATTGTAAGGGGGGTGTGTTCATCACCACAGTGTCCTGAGCGCGCACGGCTGCACTCTCAGTATCTCGTAGATGCGTTTATCACGCTCTCTATCTCCTCTTTCTCCAAAAACAATTTTGTCGCGGGCTACTATAATCAACTCACGGGAACACTATCTCTTGTCGACCCCTCTGGAGCCCAGCTCATCGCGGTCGACCATACGGAATCTGAGAAAGGTGGGCTTCTCTTTAATTCCGGTCAGATCTTTCAAGGTATAATCTCGCAAGTGAATAATTCCGGGGACGCCGCATATCAGGAACTAGCCTCTGAGTTCGCGAAATTCGTCGTTGAGCAATTACCTGAGCCTCTCCAGACAACAACGCGCGCACAGCGCGAAGGGGTTGAACTTGATCTACAGTCGGTAACCGCTGAATGGAATAGCCCCTCAAGCTATACAATCTGTCTCAAAGGCACTCCTCATTCGTTCGCATCTCTTCTGCTCGGGAGCAGTCGGACAAGCCTGCGGGAGGTATCACCCGGATCGTATTGCTCTGCGTTCTCACCGCTCGTTGCATCCACTTCAGGGTCTCCTGCGATGGTGGAGCTCCGTTCGGCCTTCGGTAACTCTAAGCGACAAGACGTCACACTTCCTGCTCGCGCTCCGTGTGCTCTTGAAGAGCGATTACAGAGCTCCTCGGATCAAGTCTCCCTTCGATGCGCCATGGTTGGTCGAGATCTCTCGCGAGTTCAAGCTGGGTGCACGGAGGTCATGAAGCCATGTAGAGCTGATAAACTTGTTTTGTATACTGCGCGCTCCGAAGAGGGGCCATTTGAAAAATGGCGTGAGTCTACCTCTTCCTCTACAACGATTACCGGCGCCCCCGGAATTGTGAATATTGTCGCTATCGGGTCGGGTGGGATTCCATCGATTCCGGTTCAGATTCAAAAACCTGTACCAACCATGAGATAAGAAGGATCCACATGAATCATCGGGCGTCACTCCTCAATCTACTATTGAGCGTTCTCCTCGTGGGCTGTGCGGGAACCTACACCAGTAATGTAGCCTTTAATCCCTCAGAGCCTATTAGGATCGCTGTGCTTCCCTTCGCTCAAGTCGATTCTACGGGGCAACTTACACGCACAGACGAAGCTCTCTTGATCGACAGCGTTGCTCTGGTCTCATCGAAACTACAACAGACCCCGGCCCAGTTCGTGCAGAACCTGGTGCAATCTGAGCTAGCGCGCGTTTCCCTGGATGTAATTCCGCCGGCGCTCGTGGACGCGGAGCTTATCCACGCCGGTTTTGGTGTGGCCGGAAGCAAGCCAGTCCAGATGGATCTCTCAAAGGTCTTTAGTGTTAGTCCGAATGAGATCTGCTCCAAGGTTCTTTCATGTGATGCTGTTTTGTATGGAAGAGTTACCTCCTGGGATCGTAGTTACTACGGTATTCAGGCCGTTGCTACAGTAGGGCTCAACCTGAAGCTCGTCTCAGCTAGAACCAACAAAGTTCTTTACGAAATCGACTCGCGCGATTCAGATAGCAGAGGAATCACCAAGGGCCCGACCGGCTTCTCGAACCTCGTCCTTGAGCCGCTCAAGGGTCTCGATAACGAGATAATTACCGATCTAGCCCGTAATGTAGTTGAGAAATCATTAGAGCCGGTCTCCAATCGTTCGCGTCCCGAATTTTTATCGTCTCCCCCTCCGTTTATAATCGCCTCCGCACATGATGCCCCCTCCGGTCGTATCAAGAAGGGGGATAAATTGATTGTGGTGGCGTTTGGCTCGCCAGGACTTGCGGCGAGCTTCGATGTCGGCACCCTGGCGCAGGGTATTCCTCTTGTTGAGCGAGCTCCGGGTCACTACATCGGGGAGTTTATACCTCTCTCTACAGACTCATTTAAGAAAGTGACCGTCACGGTAGCTCTGCGTGATCAATATGGTCGCTCAACCTCCCAGAAACTCTCTAAAACAACGGTCTCTTACTAGGCCAGCATTGTATGCGCCACCTCTCTGCTGTCATACGGTTCAACGCCCTCTGCGTGAGTCTATTATTAAGCCTCCTGGTATTCGGCGATACAGCGCTCTGCTCACCATCCGGTCCGATTAGAGTGGTAGGGTTTAGAGACAAGGAGTTTCCCACAACTGACGGAGAGTTGATCTCTCTTTCAGACTTTGAGGGGTCGGTAGTTCTTCTACATTTTCTCGCCTCATGGTGCGGCCCCTGTGCGATTGAGGCTCCCTCGCTCTCTGAGCTATCGCGAAGCTTTGGCGGTCGACGTTTTGTTGTAATCGGAGTGGCGATTGACGACACGCCCTCCAGCGCAAGAGGCTTCGCCGAAAAGCTCCGCATTCCATTCCCGGTTATAGTTGATACGACAGGCGCTCTTAAGAGAGCCTTCGGGGCTCAGGGCTTGCCCATGACGGTCGTACTGAATGCATCCGGCGATCAGATCTCTTTTCAAGACCCAGCTACCGGTTCGTCGACTCGCCGGATTGTGGGGCCCCGAGATTGGCGGTCGCCAAGCGCGCGGGCAAGTATTGAAAAGCTCCTCGTCTCAGAGTTTTCTGAGGCAGGCGCTGCCTAGCTCACATTTTTCCGGAACTCCCCAGGCTCGCGCTGAAGAATGGTCGGGAAGAGTCGCAGACTATTACCGAGAGAGGCGTGTAGCGAGCAGGTCAGCAACTCGAGCCATAAACTGCTCAGTTGTAACGTAGTGCTCACGTTGTGTTTTCTCTCCATGAATGCACATCGCCAAATCTTTCGTCATTGTTCCATCCTCAACCGCGTCGATGCATACGCGCTCCAGAGTCGTCGCGAATTGAGAAAGGGCCACGTTTGCGTCAAACGTGGCCCGATATCGGAGCCCCGTGCTCCAGGCGAATATCGAGGCGATCGGATTAGTTGAGGTCTCCTTTCCTTGCTGATGAAGTCGATAGTGGCGAGTTACTGTGCCGTGAGCGGCTTCTGCCTCAATAGTCTTACCATCCTCAGTCATCAAAACAGATGTCATGAGACCCAGTGAGCCAAACCCCTGAGCTACTGAATCGGACTGCACATCACCATCATAGTTCTTGCACGCCCAGACGAACCCTCCTTTGGATTTCATCGCGTAGGCGACCATGTCATCAATAAGACGGTGCTGATACTCAATACCAGCCGCTTCAAAAGCAACTTTAAACTCAGCGTCGTATGTCTCCTGAAAAATATCCTTGAATCGACCATCATAGGTCTTCAGAATCGTATTTTTTGTCGACAGGTATGTGGGAAGCTTCTTTGCTAGTCCGTAGTTCAAACTACTGCGAGCAAAGCTACGGATAGAGTCATCCAAGTTGTACATTCCCATGGCCACACCGCTTCCGGTGAAATCAAACACCTCGTGCTCAATAGGTGCTCCGCCGTCAGCTGGAATGAACTTCATTGTTAGCTTGCCCCTGCCTGGGACCTTGAAGTCAGTAGCCCGATATTGGTCCCCGAAGGCATGGCGCCCTATTATTATCGACTCAGTCCAACCAGGCACCAAGCGCGGTATATTTTTGCAGATGATCGGCTCGCGAAATACAGTGCCTCCAATAATATTCCGAATCGTTCCGTTCGGAGACTTCCACATCTTCTTGAGGCTGAATTCCTTGACGCGGGCCTCATCAGGCGTGATCGTGGCACACTTAATACCAACGCCGTATTTTTTGATCGCCTCGGCTGAATCTATCGTGACTTGATCGTTTGTGGCGTCTCGATTCTCAATTGAGAGATCGTAGTATTTGATATCGATTTCAAGGAAAGGAAGGATCAACTTTTCCCTAATTATCTGCCAGATGATCCTTGTCATCTCATCGCCATCAAGCTCGACTACGGGATTAGCTACTTTTATTTTTGTGACCATAATTACGGGCGCCCTTGTGCCATCTTTTGAGTAATTATCCATACCAACTAAAAGAACTAATAAAAAGGTATTTTGCCTGATTCCTCATGGATCTCGTCACCTCTGTCGCCGGCCACTTTTTAAGCCCTGCGGGCCATGCTACGGTTGCCTTATGAGCGATCATACGTATTGCGTGATTTTAGCGGCTGGCCTGGGAAAACGCTTAGGGGGTGATAGCCCCAAAGCCCTTGCGATCACTCGGGAGGGCGCTCTCATTGACCTCGTTTTACGCGGTTTGGAGCCTCTAAAGCCCGCTAAGACGATAGTAGTGGTCGGTCACAAGCGAGAGCTTCTTGAAAGGCACCTCGCCTCTTCCCCTGCTGCCGCTCATCACTCGATAGAGACTGTATACCAAGATCAGCAGCTCGGCACGGGCCACGCCGTGCGATGCGCCCTACCAGCGCTTGTCGGCTGCAAAGGCACAGTCATTTTGACCTATGCAGATCATCCGCTTTTTCGAACTGACACCTTGAGGCACTTTCTCGACTACCACCTCTTTAAAAAATCTACCCTCTCGATGATCTCGTTCCAAACACCACCTCCCAATGGATATGGACGAATTATTCGAGGGCCATCTCATCAAGTTCTACGAATCACTGAGGCAAAAGACTGCTCGCCCGAGGAGCTATTGATCCAGGAGGTTAATTCAGGAGTGTACGCTGTTGATTCCTCATTTCTTAAACCGGCGATCGATTCTCTTGAGAATAAAAACTCTCAGGGTGAATACTACCTTACGGACATAGTCGAACGCGCTTCAAAAGAGGGGCAGACCGTAAACGCATTTCCGCTCGGAGATCCCAAGGAGGCTGCTGGCGTTAACACCGTGAGTGACCTTGCCTTTGTGAATAGAGTGCTTCAGGAGCGATTTCTTCAGCGATTACAAAGTTCAGGTGTTATTTTTGATAATCTCTCAAGCTGCTCGATCGATGAGTCTGTTACTATCGAACCGGGAGCTCGGATCGGACCTCAGGTGCAACTCAAGGGCAACACAACCATCGGCGCCGCCGCCGAGCTGGAGGGATCGTCACTCATTATCAACAGTAGAGTAGGCCCATCGGCTCATATTAAACTCGGTTGCCGAATTGAAGACTCTACTATCGGATCGCAGTCCACGGTCGGCCCCTTCGCGAATGTAAGACCGGGGACCATTCTTGGCACGCATGTGCGGGTAGGAAATTTTGTTGAGGTTAAGAGCTCCACCCTTCATGATGGAGCCAAGGCCTCTCACCTCACCTACCTCGGCGATTGCATCGTGGGAGAGGACACCAACATCGGAGCTGGAACGATCACATGCAACTATGATGGGTACCGAAAATCGAAGACCACAATCGGAAAGAGTGTTTTTATAGGGAGCAACTCCTGCTTAGTGGCTCCCCTCGCGATCGGCGATGGCTCTCTTATCGCAGCTGGTTCCGTAATCACAGAGGACGTGCCCTCGGACGCTCTCGCTCTTGGTCGCGCGAGACAGGAAACAAAGCCCTCGTGGGCAAAAAAGCGTCGAGATGTGATGAGCAAAAAGAGGTAGCGAGTTTATCTGCGAGAACAGCCACTCGATTCCCATTCATTAGCTTGAAAAATGCCCGAGAATTCGCCCAATCAAAAAAGCCCAAGAGGGGACTCTCGGCACGTTTTTTGGTCAGGAACAGGGGATCAACGCATTCTAGGTGGTTAGTCCGCCTACCCGATCCACCGCTGGAACAAGCTCTCCTGTCTTGAATCGCTTGAGATATACGGCAAGAAGCGATACTGCACTCGGTGTCATACCGGGAATTCGCATAGCCTGTCCAAGTGAATCGGGTCTATGTTTTTTTAGTTTTTCACGCGCCTCGGTGCGAAGCTGCTTAATCGAGTCATACGGGAAGTCTGCCGGTATTCGCTCACTTTCGATCTTTTTGAGCTTTTTTACGTCTTCATCTTGGCGAGAGAGATAGCCATTAAATTTACACTCTATTTCGAGCGCTGCTTTCAATTCCTCTGTTAGCTCCTCGTCGTAAGGAACATAGGCGAGAATGTCAGCAAGTGAGAGCTGGGGGCGTTTGAGGAGTTGTTCCAGCGTAACGCTATCTTTCAGCGCTGCTGTTGATTTAGCCTCTAGCCATAGATTGTTTTCGCTCGTCGGCTTTATACGCGTTGCGCCAAGCCACGTGCGGGCACGCGAGTAAGATTCCTGCCTGGCATCAAAGGCTCGTATCTGCTCCTGAGAAAGAAGCCCTAGCGACCTCGCCAATGGACACAGCCTCTGAGTAGCGTTGTCTTCTCTTAAAATAAGCCGATATTCGGCGCGTGAGGTGAACATTCGATAGGGCTCATCAACTCCATTAGTTGTTAGGTCATCAGTCATAACGCCAATATAGCCTTGCCCCCGGGTGATGAGCAGCGGCTCCTTGTCGAGAATTGATTGGGCTGCATTAATTCCCGCGATTATTCCCTGCGCTGCGGCCTCTTCATAACCGCTTGTGCCGTTGATCTGTCCCGCCAAGAATAGACCACCAACATCCTTAGTCTCATAGGTGGGGGCAAGGCTGCGAGGATCGACGAAATCGTATTCGACAGCATATCCAGGGGCGAGGAACTCGACTCTTTCAAGTCCTTTGATGGTTCGAATAAAGGATTCTTGAATATCAATTGGAAGCGATGTTGAGATCCCATTTGGATAGACTATGTCTGATGTAAATCCCTCCGGCTCTAAAAAAACAGTATGACTCGTTTTGTCAGCAAATCGGAAAACCTTATCCTCTATTGAGGGGCAATATCGCGGGCCACCCGAGGTAATCTGCCCATTAAACATCGGGCTCCTCTCCTTGTTCGACCGAATGATGTCGTGTGCGTGCTCATTTGTGGCCGTCATCCAGCACGAGATCTGCTGCCTGGTAATGCCCGGTGTCATAAACGAAAATGGTTGAGGGGGATCGTCGCCAGGTTGCTCCTTGAGAAGAGAAAAATCTATCGAGGAGCGCCGCAGTCGGGGTGGCGTTCCGGTCTTTAGCCTACCCAAATGAAATCCGAGCGAGCGCAGGGAGTCGCTCAGATCGTTTGAGGCACGATCTCCGAGTCGTCCTCCCTCAGTTTTGCGCTCCCCTGAATGCATGAGCCCCCGTAGAAAGGTGCCCGTCGTGAGCACTATCGCTGCCGCTGAAACAAAGGATCCGTCCTTAAGGCTTAGACCACTGACTCGACCATTGCTCGTGTGTATGGAGGCTGCCTCTCCCTCAATGATCGTGAGGTTCGAAACCCGCTCAAGGTACTCCTGTACCCACCTCTTATACAGCTCCCGATCAGCCTGCGCTCGCGATGCGCGCGCCGCGGCTCCCTTGCTCGTATTCAGGATTCGAAATTGGATTCCTGTGGCGTCTATCGCTCGCCCCATCAAGCCCCCGAGGGCATCGACCTCTTTCACTAAGTGGCCCTTACCAACTCCCCCAATTGCCGGATTGCAGGACATCTGACCTATACCATCTCTGCGTAGAGAGACGAGAATCGTCGGAACGCCGAGACGAGCAGATGCATAGGCAGCCTCAATTCCAGCGTGCCCTCCACCGATAACCACCGTTTGCTTTAAAAAGGTTGAAGTCATAAATCAGGTACAACTAAGCCAAGTTCCCCATTCTACGAGCTATTTTAGGGTTTCTCAAGAAAACTCAAAGCGCCGTCATAACTCCCTGGGCCCCTTATCTTTTAGCACTGGAATCAACTTCTAGCCCTGCCGCATCGATTAGGTAGGAAAACAACCTCTGGTCCATCAAAAGTCGTTTTGCCATGGAGGGATCTTTTCTCAAGGTAGTTATGAAGCAAGTCGTAGGTCACTCAGGTTTCCGGCGCAATCAATACGGGATCTCCCTTGCCTCCACTGCGATCCTAACGTGGCTCTCGCTGATCTGCTTTATTTCTATCGATCTTCACTCTTCTACCGGCTCAGAGGAGCGCGAGGTCGCGGTCGAACTTCAAAGAGCCAGTTGCCTCAATCGATCCCATCTTTCACCGGAGATTCTTTTAGTTTCAAAAATCATTCGCGAGGCTCTCCCCTCACACCCAGACAGCTACTCGCTGGCGACGCTGATTGTAGAGGAGAGTCGCCGCGCTCATATCGATCCCCTTTTTATTACCGCGCTCATTCGAGCCGAAAGTACATTTCAGCACGGGGCGATTTCAAGCCGCGGAGCGCGTGGGCTCATGCAGTTAACCCCGGAGACTGGCCTGTACATTGCCGGCTCGATTGCCGATGCATCTATCGCTGCTCCCATAAATCTCCACGACCCGGCGACTAATATCCGTCTGGGCATCGCGTACATTAAACACCTCAATGAGCGCTTTAGTGGTGATCGCCAACGCGCTCTCATCGCCTATAACTGGGGCCCCACAAATCTCTCCAATGCGTTGCGCACGAAGAGAAGTCTTCCCTCGGGGTCACTTCAATACGCGCAGAAGATCCTAACTAACCATAAAGAATGGCGCTCATCCCTTCATGCTATGGCAGCATCTTCTCAGGCATCAGCGCTCGGATAGCTCCACTCCTTTAACCAAATCTATGCTGAGACATTATCCCAAAGCGCAGCGTAGGAATTTGGAAGCTACACTACTGCTCTCACCGTCTTCTCTGTGGGTGCTTGTACAAGCCCGTCTGCAATCAGGCGCCTCACCACTCGACCGAGCCTCTCGATAGGTATATTAAATGCTCGTTGCAGCCTCGAGAGCCTCACGCCGCTTGAGGACTCAAGCACTTGCCGGAGTATTTGCGCCGCTATCTGTCGATCTGATCCCTCAAAGGGATTGCTTGTGGTAA
>Ga0214923_10002904_pt1 | contig 22101 bp, 23 predicted proteins | sample LL1510_MetaG_FD_177993 | JGI IMG/M metagenome (GOLD analysis project Ga0214923, IMG submission 177993) | Freshwater microbial communities from Lake Lanier, Atlanta, Georgia, United States - LL-1510 | ecosystem: Environmental > Aquatic > Freshwater > Lake | place: USA: Georgia | collected...
GCCATCATCCGTCCTTGCAGCATTCACATTTGCACCCTTCTCAATCAGAAGCTGAGCTATCTCCAGGTGCCCGTCTAGGGCGGCCCACATCAAGGCAGTCATGCCATCATCTTTACATGCAGCATTCACATTTGCACCCCTCTCAACCAGAAGCTGGGCTATCTCCAGGTGTCCATTCCTGATGGCAATCATCAAATGGGATTGTCTATTTAGAAGCATAGGATTTTTCCAATCAGGAAATTTGCTTTCAGCATTTACATCTGCGCCATTGTTAACCAGGAACTCAGCTATTTCGAAGTGTCCCTCCTCGCTGGCATACATCAAGGCAGTCTTGCCATAATCTTTACATGCAACATTCACATTTGCGCCCTCCGCAACCAGGAGCTGGGCTATCTCCAGATGGCCCGTCTTGCTGGCACCCAACAAGGCAAGATTAATCCAAGGATTAAAAGTATTTTTATCTTTTTTAATCTGACATTTAATTTTATGGTCTTTTTCATCTTTAAGTAATTGTGTATTATCTTTATTAGGTAAGGACATATTGTAAATAGTTTATAAATGTAAAAATAAAATTCAATTTTTTTATTTATTAATTCTAATCAATAAATAAAAATGAAGAATGATTCTTATTAACTTTTTTATATTAACTCTCTCAAACTTAAGCAATTATTCAATTTAACAATTACATATTTTAATAATTCAATGTTATTAATAACATAAAAATTTATTATTATAGTCTTGAAAAATAAATACTCATAACAACCTAATAATGTAATCATTATTAAGTTATCTATAAAAACTTTTACTAAATTTACTTTTTTCTTCTTTAGAAGATTACAAAGTATCATAATCAAAACTAATAATAATAATGCTACAAAATATAACCATGCAAATAAAAGAATCTTATTATTATGAGCATTACGATAACTTAATGATTCCTGAGCTAAAGTATTAATATTAGTAATATTCATAAAACTATTTAATAAATTTGTTATAATAGTTTTGGTTTGATAATTATAATTTATACATTGTTGAGATATGGGATTTACAAAACTATCTACTAATCCTAATAAAATATTACTTTCATAATTAGTAATAATATTAAAAAAGAATATAATTTCAAATAAGGCAATGAAACATAAATGAATAATAAAAATCAAAAATCTTTTAAATAAATAATGACTAATATTATATTCTTTTTTTTGGATTTCATTTTCTTCTGAAACTACAGAAATATCTTGATTATTAATAGATTGATTATCTAGATTATTAATAGATTGATTACTAATTGATTGATTATCTACATTATTCAAAGATAGTCTAATTGAACTTTCCGAAGGTGCAACAGAATAATCATAATCTCCATTTTCTTTTTTTTTTGAAAATACAATATCTTTTATGTTATTTTCCGAATAAGAATATTGCCGATAATTTCTTGAAAAACTCATTTATTAATATAAATAAATTTTACTCTAAATATTATTGGTTTTGATCTTCATCAAATAATTCTAATTCACTTTCCTTAATTAAATATTGAATATGAGAAAATAGTTTAACTTTTTCTTCTAAATTATTACTATCTTCAAATTCTTTTAATAATTCCTCAATAGTTAAATCTTTTTTCTTTTTTATTTTTTTAGCTTCCCCTAAAACTTGTAATAAATTTGTCATTTTATTTTTTTGATTATTAATTTTTAATTTTAATTCTTTAATTTTTATTAATTTTAAACTCCATTCTTTAATTTCATCAATTTCTAATAATTCTTTTTCAAAATCTTGATTCATTAATAAATATTTAATTTTTTCTTTAGAGTTTTTTGTAGGTCATAATATATATGACTAGTAGAATTGTTAAAATTGTTTTATTTGATAATCAAATCAACACCGTTATGGTAAATGGCAAAAGATTTTTAGAAGTAATTGTATCTGAAGAAGACATTAAAAATGTTCAAAGAGCAAGAGGTGCAGTAGTTAGTGGATCATTAGCTAGTTTTGCTAGTACTGGTTCTGTTGCTTTACCAACACCAACTGAAGAAGATTTAAAAGAAGCTGGTTTATCAGCTGCAAGAAAGAAACTTAGTGAATTATTAACTCCTAAAGATGCTATGATACCTTATACACCTCAAAAGGAAAAGTTTGGTTCTGTACCTTTAACTGAAGCTGATAAATCTAGATTTGTTCATATAATATCTTATTTATTATCCGATGAAGAAAAAAATACTATTAGAAGCAAATCTACACCTGCATTCTCCTTTGTCTTTACACCATTCGGCGCATTCCCTGTTGGTTTAACTGGAATTGATGCTGGTATTGCTTACTACATGACTAGAAACTATGACTACATTAAAGATAGACTATTTTTCAATGTACCTTCTTTATATTTACCTGCTAGAGTACCTATTTTTAATCCTATTGGAGCTTTCCCTTTATTCAGTCCCTATTCTTTACCTCCTGTAGTAGATTACAGAAACAGATATAATAGTTATAGACCAGAAAATATTTTTGATGCACCTCCTATTCCTAGAAGTAGAGGTCGTTCCTTAAGTAGAAGCTCTAGAAGCTCTTCAAGAGGATCAAGAGGTAGAAGCTCTTCTCCTGGTAGAAGATACAGAGAAAAATATTTAAAATACAAAATGAAATATATTCAACTCAAACAAATGATGGGTGATGATTTATAACAATTAAAAAAAATAAAAATTTTATTTCTTTTAATTTATAAAAAAATCTTAGTTGTTAAACCGATACAGGCTTTGGAGGTTGGTTTGGAAGTTGCTCTGGCGATTGTTTTCTGCTACAACTTCTCCTACAACAACTGTTTTCATCTTGTATATAACAACATACACAAGACAGAATAAGTAAGATTACTAAAGACGCAACAATATATCCGATAACAATACCAACATCTCTGGCTTGCTTGTTTGCATCAACCCAACCGTAACCAACTACATAATTTTTCCCACAACTATTTATTGCGGTGCATCTTGTTCCACAGAGATAAGGATTAATATTATATCTACTGCAGTCGAGAATAGCATCTTCAAGATATGGTTCTTCGTAAAAATATACACCATTACAACTGTAAGTATCAGCATCTCTTGGTTTAATGAAATCTATTCCTGCAATTGGAGGATTACACTTATTACATTTAGAATATCTTCCATAACAAGCAGGTTTTAGTGGTAGAGTAGTATTTTGTGATTTTACACATATCAAACATACAATCAAGAGGTAGATAAGCATAAAAAATATAGAATAATATATTGATTTAATTTTTCAATTTTTTATATAATTAACTCTTTAGACAATTCTTCTTCTAATTCTTGTCTAGTTTGTTTCCTAATACTTTTAGATGCATCAACTAAAATAACTTTTAGTTTAGATTGAGTTTCTTCTTTAATATTACCATTTAGATAATTTTCTTCAAATATTTCTTTGGATTCAATCAAATTACCTTTTAACAAACCATGATAAACTTCACTTAAACTACTAAAAATTTGATAACCTCTTTTTGAAAGAAAATCAACACATAAATCTTCATCAATTTTCTTCCAACCTTCTTTAGTATAAATTTCTCCTTTTTTACTTTTACTATTAGCTATTTTAATATTATGATTTTCTGGATGGGATTTGTTAAACTTAACTTCTTTAATCATTTTTGGAATTATATTACAATGTTCATCATCAAATAAAGTTTCTTTAACTAATTTTTTAAAAAATTCAGGAGTAATAAAAGATAAATTATCATTTTGAAAATAATTTATATGAATATTATTATTATTATTATTACCTTTAATAATATTTGAATTATCTCCATTAATATTCTGATTATTTATTTTTTTTTTTGAACAAATTTTTTGATGTTTAGATTTACTATGCCTATTTGAATATTTTTTCTCACAAAAATTACATTGTAATTCTTGGACAACATTTGGAACACTCTGGATAACATTTGGACAACATAATTTTTTATGAAACTTAGCATTATGATTCCATAGACTTTTATATGTTTTATAAATTTTATTACACGAATTACATGCATACTCGCTCCACTTTTCCGAGTGGATATCCATCTAAATAAAACTAGAAATTTATTATTCTTAAACGTTTATATATTATAAAAAAGTGGATATCCACTTTTTTTAGAAAAAGGAAAGTTAGAAATTTTTTATAATAATTTTTTATATTATTAACTCTTTAGACAATTCTTCTTCTAATTCTTGTCTAGTTTGTTTCCTAATACTTTTAGATCCTTCAATAACTACATCTTTAACTTTATTTAAAGTTTCTTCATGAATTTTTCCATTTAAAAAGTTTTCATTAAATGAATCATTAGATTCTAGAAATCTTCCTTTAATTTGTTCCCGATGAATTTCACTTAAATTTTTAAAGATTTGATAGCCTCTTTTAGTTAAATAATCAATACAAATCTTATCATCTATTTTCTTCCAACCATCTTTGGTAAAAACTTCTGCATTTTTACTTTTTTTATTTTCCATTTTTATATTATGATTTTCAGGATGATCTTGATTAAATTTTACCTCTTCAATAACTTTAGGAATTAATTTAGGATGATCTTCCTCAAATAATGTTTCTTTCAATAAATTTTTAAAGAATTGAGGGGTAATAAATGAAAGATTATCATTTTGAAAGTAATTAATATTGGTAATATTTCCATTATTATTTAATGTACTATTATTATCACCAGAAATTTGAGTATTGTTATTATTAGTATCCCCTTGAACTTTTACTATATTCATTAATTCATCGATTTTAGTTTTAATAGTTTCATTTTCTTTCTTAATTTCAATAATTTGATTAAGCTTGCAGATTTTTTCATGTCGCCATTTTGATGTACGATCACATAATTCTTTATCACAAAATTGGCATCTTTTATGTTTTTCTTGTTGTTCTAAAACAACAACATCGGGTGTATCTTGTTGTTGTTTTACAACAACACATTCTGAATGAAATTTTTTGATGTGATTACTACGAGATTGTACTGACCTAAAACACCTTTTACAAATCTTGCATTTAAAATCATTGGTCTCTGACATCCTATATATATAGATTAGATATTTACCCTTAAATGATTTTTAAATGTTCACTTTTTTGTTGTTGTAAATTAACTAAGACAGACGCCCAAATTAACTTTATATATTATCACTAATGTTTTTTTATAAAAAAGTTCACTTTTTATACACTTTTAATAAACAAAATATCTAAAAATATTTTCTTTTCTCGTAAATTGAAGATCAGAAAGTGAACTTTTTGTTGTTGTTTTACAACAACAGCTTTTTTAACTTTGTTGTTGTAAAACAACAACATGAATGTTTTTTAAAAAATATATATTTACAACCATTTTGCTACATATAAATAAAAGTCATATATTTTTTATTTATTTTGCATATATATTACAACGAAAAAAAGGGTAAAAAGTGTGGTTATCTTATTTAAAAAATCAAAAGTTCACTTTTTTGTTGTTGTCACAGTTCACTTTTAGGAAAACCAAATTTTGCCACGCCAAAAAAAACTTTTTTTATTTTGAAATTTTTTTGATAACTTTTTTTTGATATTTTTTTTAACAGGAAATCTCATTTTAAAAGAATTATTTTATATTATTATATGCACCCCAAAGATTTAGTTTTTATGTATTGTCCTATTTCTCAAATTAAAAAAATAGGATTTACTTTAAAAAAAGATATTTTAAAAGAACTGAGCGTTTTCCTTCGACTAAATTTAAATAAAAATTTAATTGAAAAAATCTTCTCCAAGATAAATTACAATAATATATTATTTTTTATAGAAATGGGTTTTAATCTGAATATAATAAATAAAAATAATAATTATTATTTAATCTTTAAAAATGCAATAGAGATTCCTGAAATTTTAATTAAAAAACAAACATATTTCAATTATAAGATATTATCTAAATTAAAAGAAAAAACAATAATAGGTAATTATTTTGATAGTTTGGGCTTTTTTAATGAGAATATAAAAATAGATTTTATTTACGATCCATTATTTAAAATCCAAACTAAAATTTATCTTAATGAAAAAGATTATATTATGATTGAATATTTTGAAAAAAATAATGTTGATAAATTTACTGGTATCCTTTCTGATAAATTAAGAATTGGAAACATTTTAAATTTCTCTCAAGAAGAAAAATGTAAAAGATTTTATGTTTTTTGGGAAAATTATATAAATGATGAAGTTTATTTTAATAACTATGTTGATAATATTGTAAATTTTATTAATGATTATCACGAAACACCTATGACTTATTTAATGAAAAATAACTTGATTGATAAAAGAAATTTATCAGGAAATTATTTATTAATGCTATTGGATGATAATAAAATAAAAAAACAAGAAATAATTGACAATATTAAATGGAAAGATCCAAAACTAATTTTTGAATTTAATGTTTTATTTAGTGCTACTTTATTAGAACTAGGATTAGAAGATAATGAATATCTTGAATTGGAATCTTATAATTTATTCATTCAGAAATTATCATTAATTTTTGTAGAAGACGAAAAAGAAATAAATTATTGGACCAATTTAAGTCCAACAATTAATAAAATATATCAAATTATAATGAAAGAGTATATTAAAACAAAATTACACACAATAGAAAATTCAGTCTATGGTCTTGATGATTATAGAGTTTTTTAGATAATTAGAAAATTAATTTCTAAATAATATTAATGAATAAAAAAATATTTTCATCCATTCCTATAGAATTTGATAAACAAGATGAGGGTCATGATTATCATAATCCTAGAACTTGGAATGTTTTAACAAATTATTTTCCTAGAGGAAATTATTCTTATAAAAGAACTAATAACCAAACTATTTTAACTGGTCCTTTCAGAGGAACCCAAACATATCCCAAAGAATTATTAGATGATTATAAAAAACCGTATACTGTAAGAAATTTTAAGAAGTTTTAAATAAAGGTTTTCATTGATTCTATTTTAACTTTTACAATAACATTATTCCAGATTATTTCCATTGTTTTATCTTTATAATTTAATAATTCATTTGCATTAGATATTATCTTACCATTCCCATTTAGAATAATATCTTCATTTTGGTAATTATCTAATTTTAATTCCAATAAATCTAATTTTCTTAAATTATCGTGAATTGAATTTGATAATTCTTCTTTTAATTTATTTTCAAAATCAAACCATTTTCGATTTAATATTTCATAAAAATTATTTAATTTTTGTATTTCATTAATTAATAGATTATTTAATCTATTATTTAGTTCTTTTGGTATTTTTAATTTTTCATTTAAATAATTTCTATTAAAATCAACAATAAATTGAGCTGCTAAAGATGGTGTTGGAGCGGAATAATCAGATACTAAATCAGATAATGGATTATCAACTTGATGTCCAATAGCACTAATTACCGGTAGATGAAAATTATGAATTGTTTCTATTAACTCAGGTTGAGAAAATCCAAATAAATCCTGAAAACTTCCTCCTCCTCTAGTTAAAATAACTAAATCATATATTTTTTTTTTATTTTTAATCTTTTCCATTTCAATACAAATATTTTTAGGACAATCAATACCTTGAACTACGACATCCAATAAATTTATATTTACATTTGATCCACTGTTTTCTAAAGCATAAATAAAATCTTGATAAGCAGCACCTGATTCCGATGTAATTACTAATATATTTTTAATAGGACCAATTATTTTTCTTTTAATTAAATCATCAAAATAACCTTTCTTTTGAAAATCATCTTTAATTTGATCATATTTTTTTTGTAAATCTCCCAAACCTTCATTACTAACTATTTTATCTATTATAAAATTTATTTTTCCTGTAGGACTATAGAAATCTATTTTTCCTTCGACTGTTATTTTATCACCTTCTTTTAAATTAACTTTTAATTGTTCTGCACGAGTCTTCCAAATAGTAGCACTTAAACAATTTTCATTATCTTTAAATGTAAAAAACAAATGACCATGAGAATTTTTTAGTTGGTTAACTTCCCCAATTACATTAAATTTCTTATTAGGTAGTACATTTTTAACAAAATTACAAAACTGAGTAATAGTTAAAGCTTCCATAAATTACTATAAATTTATTCTTTAAATATTAAAATATCATTTACTTATAATGTTAGCAATTATTTTATTAATAATATTAACTATTTTGTATTATTGTATTAGATATAGTTTCAGGGAAAATTTTGAAGCATCTATTTATGAAAATAAAAATTGTTGTGTTATAAAAAAAATAAGATTAGGACCAAATTTTGTTTATACTTATTATGAATCAGAATATTGTGATGATTATCATGATAATAAATTAAGAACGATTAAAGAAAATGAATTAGTTGACGGGGAACCATTTTCAATGGATCAATGTGTTCTTCCTGATACTGATGATGATATAATATTTGGTAGTTGTAGAAGAATGGGTGGTTTCGAATGTGTTGATTTTGTAACAAGAAAAGATTGCGATTTATCTAAAGATAAAATGTATTGGGATAAAAAAAGTTGTAATCATAGAATTAATAGAGATCCTAATTATTATAAATATAGTATAAAAAAAAATACCAAAGAATTAATTTAATTTTATCTTATTTTCATAATCATTATAAAATCTAAAAAATATATTACATATTATATCAATACTTTTAGCTTTATCAACTAATTTTTGTTTTAAATAAGAATTACTAATATTAACTAAAGTAGCTGGTGATATACCATGATTGAAACTATTAGTATCAATTAAAAGATATTTATTGAAATCAATTGCTTTGTTATATCTAACCAATTCACCTTGTACTGCTTTCAGATGAAATTCTAAACCATGAGATGAAATAATGCTTACATCTGTAATGTCTTTTTTAAATTTATCTAAAACTTCTTCAATTTCAGTACCTTTTTTCATAGCTATTTCGTGAGAAATTCCATGAAACTTTACGCATTCTTCGGGTATTACTAAACATCTTGGCTTAATAATAAATGTTTCTTTTTTAATAATATTAAAATCGGACCCTGTTATCCTTTCAGCAATTAACCAAGAGAAAGAAACTAAACGTGCAAAACCGAAAAGATTTTTTTTATAAACTTTTTGATCCATTAAATCATGAAGTCCGGTGGTTTCTGTATGAATGAAACATATTTTCTTTGGCATTATTATATTATATTTAATATAATAACAACAATTTAAAACAATTTTTCTAGTTTCATTTTAATAGTAGAATTAACAAAAGTAATAATAAAATGGCACCTCCTATTATATTAATATCTGGTATTCCATTTATAATTGTACTAGTAGCTAATATATTTTGATTACTTGTGTTTAATTCTGAAGATGCTGGAGATGCTGGAGGACGATTAGTAAGAGGAGGTCTAGTTGTTATAGGAACAAAAACAGGTACAACAGTGCTTTGATTTAATTCAATAATTAAATTTTTAAGATAAGATTTAAAAGTAGAGATAATCTTCTTTGGTAAATCTGATTTTAAAAAATTTATTGGTGTATTATTCTTAGAAGATTTATATGTTTCTATTACTATAGATGGTTCTAAAGTTTCTACCAAACTAAATATATTATGAATAGCAGATATTGTTTTATAATTTAAATTAAAAATTTTAATCATTCTTTGTTTAAAAGTAGAATTATAAAAAAGTGGATTCACATCACCCGGTAATTTAATCAAAATATCATAAAGAATACCACAATCTGTATTATTAGGGCAAATATTATTTAAGTAGGGAATAAATATTTTATTTTTAAAAATTTCTAGAACATTAACATAATTTTTTTCATAATTTAATTCATTTTCATTTTTTTCAAAATCTAACTTTGCTTCATTTTTTGCTGTAGTATACTCATCAGAAGTAATAGTTTTAAATATCCAAGAATAACAACTTAATATTACTATTTCTATATGTTTAAGTAAATCCAATAAATTGAGAATAAAATTTATATCAATAGTTTCATAAGAATTAATAAATCGAATCAACTCGAGAAAATTAATAACTCCAGATTCAAAATCAATTATTGTTATGTAAGAACAAATATAATTATACTTAGTAATACTAGAAGTAATTGTATCATTAATTATTTTAGCTAACTTATCAATATTCTTTTGATCTTGTAAATTATTAATAGTATTATCATTGTCATAAGCAGATTGAATATTCTTTTTAATATCATCTAAAAAAGCATTTCTCTGTACAATTAAATTTTGTAAACAATCACAGATAAAATTAATATCACTATCTGGTAAATTATTAAAGTTATTATTATTAACTGCATTTTTTAATGAATCTGATAAAGAATATTTCAATGTAATCTCAATTCTATCAGAAGGTGATAGATTCCCCGCTGGTGTTTCTATATTACACATTTTAATTAAATTATTTTTCCAATTGTCAGAATTAATACCTTTGAATTCTTTTAAATTCAATGATGATGGTATTTGAAAGCCATTATACATTTTATAATCATTATCTTGAAAAGTCTCTTTTTTTTTTGATATTTTATAAAAATTATACTTATTATTCATATACATATTAAATTAACATATAAAAGATTTTTAAATAATGATAAAAATAGGTTAGAAGTAATTATATTATAAATTATTTTAGCTAACTTATAAATATTTTTTTGATCTTGTAAATTATTAATAGTATTATCATAATCAGCTTGAATATTCTTTTTAGACATTTTAAATGCCAACTATTTTATCCAATGTGTTCTATTTTTTTTAAAAATAGCAATGTAAGAACATCCATATTCTATTTTATCTATAGAATATTCAAACACATTTTCGGTTTTTTTTTGAATCTTAAAAGGGTCTACACACCAGTCTTTTAATCCTTCTGTTGAATCATCCTTCCGTGATTGGTTTAAGTATTGTGTATATTTAAAGAAATACTGTAAATGATTTTCATAATTTTCATCTATATGTTCTTTTGATTTATAACATATAGTATCTTCAACGATATATAATCCATTATCATTTAACAATGGAAATAACAATTCAAATGATTTAATTACATCTTTATTTGTGTGAGAAGCATCATCTAAAACAATATCAAACGAACCATATTTATTAGTAATTTTTTCTATAAAATTTCTATCTGTAGCATCCCCAATTTCTATAAATATATTATTTTCTACATTTTCATATGCTTTACATCTATTATCAATATCCAAACCTAAAATACATGTAGATTTTTTAAATGTCTCACGAAATGCTTTTACACTCCCTCCATTTAAAACACCAATTTCTAAATATTTTATTGGTTTATCTCTAAAATCATTTAACAATGTATTATATTGTCTTGTATAATTGTGAAAAAATGTGTTTTTATCAGTATCATATTTATTAAATATAACGTCAAGATTTTCCATTTTTATATAATTTACTTTATATTATTTTTAAGGATTTAACTAAAATTCTGCGTTTCAATGATAATCATTATCTTTAAAAGTCTCTTTTTTTTTTATATTTTATAAAAATTATGCTTATTATTCATATACATATTAAATTGATATATAAAGAGTTTTCATTAAATATAATATTTATGAGTATATTTTTAGAACCTGAAATTGAGGAAGGAAATATCGAATATAAAAGATTTTTAAATAATGATGAGAATAGGTTAGAAGAATATATGAGCCAACTAAAATGGCGGTTAGGTGAAGGTAATGGAGAAGCTATTTATTATTTAGGAATACAAAACGATGGAACTTTTTATTATTGGTCTGAAAATGAAAAATTACAATCAATTAATATGATTAAAAAATTAGTTAATAAGGCAAATTTAAGAATTGCAAAACTAGAAAAAATAAATTATATAGAAGAAAAAACAAAGAAAAAAAATAATTATTTTAAAGTGGTTATTCGAGAAATAGAAACACTATATGCTGAAAAAAGAATTTTATTATTAGGTCCTTCAGGTGTAGGTAAATCAACCTTTCTAGCAAATATTATATTATCTAAAATAGATGAAGAAGCAAGAATGTATTTATTTACTCATAAACATGAAATGGTTCAAAAGAAAACATCTTCATTTAGTTATACTTTTTTAATTTATAATAATATAAAATGGGTTTTTATAGAGGCTCCTGGAGATGATAAATACATTAAAACTAGAAATCGAATTATACTTTCTTTTGGCTCTTCAATTGATGGGTGTTTATTTTTTGATTTAAAATTAAAACAATGGGAATGGAAAGAATATTATATAGATTTTTTAAATAAAATGAGTATTCCCTTTAAAAATATTAATTTATATGAAACCAATGAAATAATATATCCAAATTATAATGCTAAAATTTTAATAGATAAAAAAGATTTTTTTATGAATCTAACTTTATTGATAAATAATAAAATAAATAAAATAATAAAAGACACAGAATTTATTGTTTTACAAAGTTTTATTAATAATGATTTAGGAGTAATTTTAACTGGTATTTTAAAAAGTGGAAGCTTAAATATTAAAAACCCTTTTTATTTACATCTGAATGAAATTCATGAAATTAAAATTAATTCTATTCACCTGGATGGAAGACCATATAATAAAATATCTGGTCCTAAAACATTAAGTATTTGTATTAATAAATTATATAATATTAAAGATTACAATGGAATAATATCGAATAAACATTTATTAAAAAATAATGATTTTGTTATTGGTGATTTTAATAATAAAAAAATTATCTATAAGGATAATAAAATTTTAAATTTAGAAAGTTATAAAAAATATTATCAAACTATTGATAACGTTTTTTTATTGAATTAATATCTTATTAAACTGGGTACAAAAGGAAAAGTATCTGCAATTAAAGGAGGTAAAATAGGAACAATTCTAGGGAAATCACCAGTAATGTAGGTTTCGGCAGGATATTCTCTGGTATCATAAGAAACTTGAGGACCTAAAGGCCAAGCAGTAGGAGTAATAGTAATACCTACTTTTCTCTTGGGACCTTGATTGTAATATTTAAGATTAGCTCTCATGTATCTATATTGATCAGTAATGATAATAGAATTGATTGCTAAATCGTGTTTCATCTTTGCATATTGTTTAAGTGCGTCTTTGAAAGAATCACCATCTAATGACATAGCAGCAGAATAGGGCCATACTATTTGAAAACTCATATTAATATAACCTATAATTTTATTTTTTCTAAAGATAATATTTTTTAAACAAAAATATAATAAAGAATAATTATTATTTTAACTTAAACCTTATGGGAATAAAGTGTTTATTAAAATTAAATGAAGAATTAGGTTTAATTAAAAAAATAAAATTAGAAAATTATAAATATAAAAAAATAGCAATAGATATTAGTATATTAATTTATAGAATTGTTATATCTGTTAGAAATTCTGGTGCTGATTTTACAAATAATAAAGGTGAGATAACATCACATATTTTAGGGTTATTTAATAAAACCATGGACATGTTGAAAAATGGTATTTTACCTATTTATGTTTTCGATGGTAAACCTCCATCAATTAAAAATAAAACTATAGAAGAAAGAAAAAATATTAGAAAGAAAGCATTAGAGAAATTTGAAAATGCAGAAAATGAAGAAGATAAAATAAAATATTTTAAACGAAGTGCTTGTATTACTAAAATCCAATTTGAACAATGTATGGATTTATTAACTTTAATGGGTATTCCTTATATAATTGCCCCCGAAGAAGCTGATTCTCAATGTGCTTATTTATCTAAAATGGGATTAGTTGATGCAGTTATGACTGAAGATATGGATATTTTAACATTTGGATCTCCTAAAATAGTAAGAAACTTAACTTCTCACAAAATAGAAGCAACAGAGATTTGTTTAAATGAAGTACTTGAAAAGCTTGAAATAAATCAGGAACAATTTATAGAATTTTGTATTTTATTAGGTTCTGATTATTGTAATGGAATAACCGAAGTAAAACCTCAAATTATTTTAGAATATTTTAAGAAGAATAAAAATATTAAAGATACATTAATAATTATGAAAGAAGATGGTTTAAAAGTTCCATCTAAAATATTTTATGAAGAAACGAAAGAATATTTTTTAAATCCAATAATTGAAAAAGAAGTAGATTTAAAATTTAAAAAACCACAATATTCAAAACTATTAAAAAAATTAGTAAATGATTATGGTTTGATTAAATATTTAATAAAAAATAAATTAGATAAATTAAATAAAATATATGAAGAAATTATGAATTTATAAAATTTTAATAAAATTGTTCTTAATTATAAAATTCCTCAACATCTTCATTGGTTATACTACCTTTTTTACCAAAAAACAAAAGAAATTCAATCAATGGTCTTTGTCTTTTAGCTGCTTCTTGTGTTAAAAAATAATTTTTAATTGGAAAAAAAGAAGCTCTAATAAGCTTATCATAATAATGATCAATCATTGAATCACTATATCCTTTATAATTTTTATATCTTTCTAAAGTAGCCAATTCAAAAAGATCTTTTTCATCTAAAAGTCTTTTTGTATTTTCAGTATATAAAGGATTTTTGGTAGTAATTCCATATTGATAACATCTTTTAATACCAATTTTACCTATAGCTTCTAAGCGATCACTGTATCTAGGAATTAACATCCATTCTGCAACATCTTCTGGTATATTATCACCATTTTTAGAGGAACTAACTAAATCTACCATTTTAATAACTAAATTTATAAAATTAGAGTCATAACCTTCTAAAACTGAAATTAAATTTTCAAAATTTTTATTATTTGGGAAAAACTTTCTATCATCTGCATCATGTAATAATGCAGCTAATAAAACAGCCGTTTTTTGATTATCATTTAAATTATAATCTTCTGATTCTAATGCTTTTTTTGCATTATTCATAACTATTACTGAATGTTCAATCCCGTGAGAATAACATACATTGTTATCATTGAGAATTTTTTGTAATCTATTAATGTAAATTTCCATTAATAGAATATAAATTATATTTTTAAGCTATTTTTTAATATGTAATACACCTCTTTTTACTTACACCCCTTTCTATATCCTATAATACCACAAACAACTCTTTTACCGGCGTGTCCAGTTGTTAATGAATCATTAAAATTTCCTAATCCAAGATCATCTTCATCTTCATGAACAATTATACTACGACCAATTACACTATAATCACCAGATAATTTAACTAATCTATCAATAAATTTAAAATCACAATTACCATTGTTATCTCCTTCTAAATTACCTAAATCACCAACATGTCTTTCACTAGACTCTCTACCACCATGTTTATTAGCAAAAGGATTATAATGTGCACATGCTGAAGTGCATCCATCGGTTAAATCACCAGATTCATGAATATGAAAACCATGTTTTTTATTAGGTGTTAATCCTGATACATTACCTGATATTTCAACACCATCCATAGTTTCTTTTATATAAACTACTCCATTAATTTTATCTGATTTTAATACACAAACAGCTTCTTTAGGATTTGTAATATTAAAATAAAAATTTTTAATATCTGTCATTATATTTAAATATATAATTTTCTTTTACATGTTTTTTACTAATTAAATTATTCTTTATTAAATCAAACCGATCTAATAAATCATTAGACTTTTTTATTAATAATCTAATATCTTTCATTTTATCTTGAAAATTTTTAATTTGAGTTGATATATTAGGTTCCTGCATTTATATTTATATAAAATAAACTTTTTTTAAATTAAATTTTTTATTAAACCATTCAAGTTATAATATTAAGAATTGAATCTATTTTTATAAAATAATTTTAAATCGGTTAATCGGTTTAACATCTTCTAATATTAAATAATTACATTTAGAAATAAATGTAGCTGTTGAACAATCAAATAATCCTTTTTTCAAATCACCTTTAAGAACTGTATAATAAATTTCATCTAAATTATAGAAAAGATCCAAATTTGATTCAATAAAATTTTTTATTTTTTTCTTTTCTGTATTATTAACATCTACTGACTCTAAAAATTCATCTATTTTACTAATTTTAATCGGAGCAATATAGAGCAAAGCTTGTAATGGATTAATATTTAACTTTTTATCCATAAAATTAAATGAAAGTAATGAATGATTAAAATAATTTACCAAATCACTTAATAAAGGTGAAATATGAAAAGGATAATACCAAAATTCATCTACATTTTTTCTTTTGAAATAATAATTAATTAACCATTTGAAACCTTTTAAATATTCTGAAACCATAATTCTAACATTGTTATTTTTATAATAATCTTTCTTATTTAATGTATCAAAAAATCTATTATTTGGATTGAAAAGAACATAATATTTATCTAATTTTTTTTCAATCAAGTATAGCTCTTTTTCTCTAAGATTCATATCCTTCATAGCAATGATATGTTTTTTAATTTTAGAATCATACTCAAATTTTAATAGTTTTTGATATCTATTATTTTTTTCTAAATAATCTTTATTAACATTATTTTTAAATTCAGAATCATCTAATAATTTAATAAGTTTTTGTTCATTGAAAAAATAATATTCTAATTTACCATATTTATTATTAATATCTAAAGTGGGTCCAAAATCTAAATAAAAAATAAAGTTCGGATTAAATTTTTTATTATGTAAATCTAAATTCATATTTACGGTGTTGGCATAATTAAAATTTTGATTTTTATACATTCCGGCATTTCTTTTTAATAAAAAGTTCTCATATTTTGATAAGAAAGAAAGGAAAAAATAAAAAGATTTTGAATTTATTTCTAAATTTTCAGCTAAAATATAATCATTATCAATATAATTTATTAAATATCCATCCAAAACTAAATATAAATCCATATTAATATTTATATCTTCTAATTTTGGTAAAAAATCATTTCCAAAGACAGTCATTATAAAACATAAATCATTAATATATCTTTTTTTATCAATTATTTTATTAATCCTATCATTTTTATAATCAAATAAATAATCAACTAAATGATTGATATAAATAAGATTCAAGACTTGAGTATTTTGATCATATCTTAAAATTTTAATTTTTTTAGAATCATCCATTAAAATCATTCCTAAAATAATTAAATCAGCATCTGGACTATAAATAATTATATCATCTAATTTATTTTTACTTATATAATCTAAAATTTTAAATTCACCTTCTCCTTTCTCATAAACATCTGATATAATTGTTTCTACTGGATAATCTTCTTTTTTTAAATAATCAATTACTTTATTCATAAATTTTGTTCCAGGACTAATTAAGCTTTTGTTAAATGAAAAAGGTAATGAATATTTTGATAATAATAATTCCATAAAATCTCCAATAAATCTTCTTCTTTTTTGTTCTAATATTTTTGGTAAAGTAGGAACACCATCTAAGGAAATATAAACTTTATTACATTTTACCAAACCTATAATATCTCGAACATAAATTTGTATTTCTTCTATTATCATTTCTTCAATATCTTCAACATTTTTATTTTCATATTTTTTATCTATTTCTTTATTTAAATTACTTATTAATTTACTTGATACCGTATGAATGATTGAATTGAAATCTATTAATAATGTATTACATACTATTGATTCTAAATTTTCTACATTGTCAACTACATTAAAATTTCTATTAATTGCAGCAAAGAATCTTTCTATACCCATTAATTTTAGATAGAATAAAATTGAAAAAAAATAATTTTATCACATTAATGGGAAATTTAATGGATAGAGACATTAAAGCAGTAATCCAAAGACTTAAACAACTTGAAAAACCATACTATCGTGAAAAGTATGGAACAGAAAGCCAAGAAAACAGTAGAAGAATTGCTACTGAAATATTTCGTGGCCTATTAATGGCTAAAGAGAAGAAATTATTGGAAGATAATGATAAAGATGATTATGAAAAAGATGACTATGAAAAAGATGACTATGAGGAAGAAATAGAAGAAACAAGAATAGAAAGATATAAAAGTAAAAAAAATACGGAAGAACGTAAGAAAGCAAGAGCTCTAAAGAATAGAACAGAATAAATATTTTTTTATCACCTTTAAATATAATTTTTAAAATTATTCCTATTTATAGACAAGTTAATTATTCTTAATAATATAATGAATCCTAATAATCCTGATGACTCTGTAAAGAATAAAAGAAAAAGAAATGAAACTCTTAGTTTAAGTACCAATGAAATAGAGAATATTGATATGTTAATTAATGATTTAAAAAAAAAGAAAATTTCTAATAAGGAACTAATTGCATATTTGGATGATTTACTTAAAACTTTGGAGATTTTCAAGATAATTTTTGATGGTAATATTGATTCTAAGGAAAATAAACAATTTTATGATATGGTAATAACCCAAATGAATTTTATTAAAAAAATTAAGATAGAAATGGCTTTAAAAGGATCTAAATTTAATATAATTAAATATTTAAATAGTGAAAAAGAAAGATTATTAAAAAATAAAGATAGTAAGAAAAGAAAGAAAAATGATGATTATGAATCTGAATCCGAAGATAATACTACAGAAGAAGAAGATGATGACGAAGAAGATAATAAGAAGAAAAAGAATAATAAAAAAAATAAGAAACTCAAGAAAGAAGAAACCGAAGATGATGACGATGGTGATGACGACGATGATGATGATGACGATGATGAAGATGACGGAGAGGAAGAAGAATATTGTCGTATGCATGATGATAAATCTAATAAAAATAAATTAGGCAGAGAATTAATGGAACAAGTTTATAAAAATAAGAATGGTAGTTTTAGTAATGAATTTGAGGATGAATCATTAAAATATTTTAACAATCTATCTAATAGAGAAAGAAAAGATGTAATTACTAAAATCAAAGATATTAACAATTATCAAAATAGTGAAAAACCAGTACTTTTTCAAATTATGAATTTTGATTTACCTTTACCTCAAAAGAATCAAATTTTAAAAAATTATCTAACTGTTGCAACATCTAGATCTGAACAAAATAAATTAAAACAATGGGTTGAATCAGTTATGCAAATTCCATTTGGTAAATATAAAGGAATAAATTTAGATAGTATTAAACCAGAAAAAGTAAAAGATTTTATTGGTAAATTACAAAAGACTATGGATGATGCCGTCTGGGGTCATGAAGAAGCTAAAAGACAAATTATACAAATGATGGGTCAATTAATTAGAAACCCAAAATCTAAAGGTAATATGTTAGGTCTTTGGGGTTGTCCTGGAAATGGTAAAACATCTATTTTAAAAGATGGTGTAGCTAAAGCAATGGACAAACCATTTATTTTTATTTCTTTAGGAGGAGCTACCGATGCTTCTTTCCTAGAAGGTCATTCTTATACTTGGGAAGGATCAATTTATGGTAGAATTGCAAATGGTTTGATTACATCTAAATGTATGGATCCTATTATTTATTTTGATGAATTAGATAAGATTTCTAAAACTCCTAAAGGTGATGAGATTACTAATATTTTAGTTCATTTAACTGATCCAGTACAAAATACCCACTTTAGAGATAAATATTTTCATGGAATTGATATTGATTTATCAAAAGCTACTATGATTTTTTCTTTTAATAATCCTGAAAATGTAAATCCCATTTTGTTAGATAGAATTACAACTATAGAGACAAAATATTTATTAACATCTCAAAAAATACACATTGCAAAGAATTATTTACTACCTGAAATATTTAAAGATATTGGATTAAAAGAAAATGCAGTAGTAATTCATGATGATATAGTAAGAGGTTTAATTAATAAATATACTCATGAAGGTGGTGTAAGAAAGTTAAAAGGATTATTATATAGTATTGTAAGAGAATTGAATATTGCTAATTTAACAGGTAATAAAATAGATGATAATACAGTATCTTTTCCTTTTACAATTAAACAAGAACATATGAAGATTTTATTAAAATATAAAATGGAAATCGATCCTGAGAAAATTCATGATAAACCAAAATGTGGAATTGTAAATGGTCTATACGCCGGAGGTAGTACTGGTACAGGAGGTGTTTTACCAATTGAAGTAGTTTGGTTCCCATCTTCTAAACCATTAGAAATTAAAGCTACTGGTAATCTAGAGAAAGTAATTAAAGAAAGTACAGAAGTAGCATGCTCATTAGCTTGGAATATTTTGGACGATGATCTAAAAAATAAATATATGGAATTTTGGAAGAAGAAACCAATGGGTTTTCATATTCATTGTCCTGAGGGTGCTGTACCAAAAGATGGACCAAGTGCCGGTGCAGCATTAACTCTGGCAATTTATTCTCTTTTAACAAATAGAAAAATTAAAAATACTATTGCAATGACAGGAGAAATTAATCTTCAAGGAAATGTAATGCAAATCGGTGGATTAGAAGAAAAACTAGAAGGAGCTAAAAGAGCTGGTGTCCAATTAGCTCTTTTACCGAAAGATAATAAGAAACATTTAGATAAAATTATAGAAAGAAATGCATCATTATTTGACGATACATTTAAAATTGAAATTATAGAAAAATTCGAAGATGTAGTTAAACATGCACTCTTACCTTACTCTTCTAAGGATACTCCCATGATTACAGGTTTTGAAGGAAATCTGAATAATGTGGAAGATTTAAATTTAGATGAAGATTTAGACGAAGATAAAGATTTAGAAAAAGATTTAGTTAAAGCAACCACAATTAAAAATAAATATAATCATTATTTAAATATTGACGATCTAAATAAAGATAGTGATGATGATTATAACTAAACTTAAAAAATATTTTAAATTATCTAAGTATTAATATATAAATATTAATATATAAATAATGAATTTTCAAGAAATATTAAATAAATATAAAGAATTATCAAATTCAGGAAACTTTAGTGATTCAATTTTTAGTGAAACATTAGCAAAAATGATTGAAACACCATTGGAACCAGATGTTAAATCAGGAGGTGGTTCTTCCAGCAATGATTCTCCATCTTCTTATAAAATTTGTAAACATGGGAAAAAATGCACTAAACATTCTTTAAAAAAATCATCTGTTAATACTTTATCTGATTTAGGATTATCTATTACTGAAACACCAGAACAAGATGGCGGAGAAGTTTCCGAAGCACAAAAGAAATTAGATAAAATGTCAGATTCTGAAATAGAAGAAATGGTTAAAAAAGGATTAGTTCCTAAATCTTATTTACAACTTAGAAAAGATAAAGCAGCTGGTATAACAAGAACATCACCAAGAACATCACCAAGAACTTCGCCAAGAACTTCACCATTACCATCACCAAGAACTTCACCATTACCATCACCAAGAACTTCACCATTACCAAGCGTACCACAACAGCAACCAAAACCATCACTAAAATCTGTAGGACAAGCCGTAAGAGCTACAGTACAAGCTCCAAAACCAGTAGTACAAGCTCCAAAACCAGTAGTACCAGCTCCAAAACCAGTAGTACAAGCTCCAAAACCAGTAGTACAAGCAGCAAAACCAGTAGAACAAACTCAAAAACCATCACTAAAAGCTATAGGACAAGCTGTGAAAGCTACCATTCAAGCACCAAAGCCAATAGTACAAACTCAAAAACCTGGAATTTTAAGTTCAACAACATCACCAGTTCAAACTACAGTAAGTACAACCAATGTAAATTCTACTACATCTAGTAAAAAAAGTTCTTTAGTTCAGGCACCTATTAATCCTATATCAGCAACTGGTAGAATATCATCACCAGATCCTAGTCCTTCACCAACCCCTAAACCCTCGACACCTAAACTTATAGCACCTATAGCATCAGGTGCAACATCACCAGTCAATACTGCTGTAAGCACATCTAAAGTAAATTCTACTACTAGTGAAAAAAGTTTTTTAGGTCAGTTGCCTCCTAAACCAAGTTCTTCACCAAGCCCTTCACCAAGTCCTCAACCTTCAATATTTAAACCTATAGCATCAGGTGCAACATCACCAGTCAATACTGCTGTAAGCACATCTAGAGTAAATTCTACTACTAGTGGAAAAAGTTCTTTAGGTCAGTTGCCTCCTAAACCAAGTTCTTCACCAAGCCCTTCACCAAGTCCTCAACCTTCAATATTTAAACCTATAGCATCAGGTGCAACATCACCAGTCAATACTGCTGTAAGCACATCTAGA
>Ga0214923_10002905_pt1 | contig 22091 bp, 3 predicted proteins | sample LL1510_MetaG_FD_177993 | JGI IMG/M metagenome (GOLD analysis project Ga0214923, IMG submission 177993) | Freshwater microbial communities from Lake Lanier, Atlanta, Georgia, United States - LL-1510 | ecosystem: Environmental > Aquatic > Freshwater > Lake | place: USA: Georgia | collected 2015-10-15
AACTGTTAATAAAATAATTTATGCTAATAGTTACTACTTAGCCGTTGGTGGCGGTAGTAATACTATAGGTTCAAGTGTTAATGGAACTACTTGGACTGCTAGAGGTGCTACATATTTTGCACAGGGAAGAAGCATTGCTTATGGTAATAGCACATATGTTGCCGTCGGAGATAGAAAAGTGACTCTTGTAGCAGGTGGTGCCGGAACTAATACATTAGCATACTCATACGACAGGGGGGTAACTTGGACTGGTTTAGGAACAACTATATTTTTTAGTTCAGGTAGACAATACCCTGGATGTGTTTCTCTTGCCTACGGGAACAACATGTGGATTGCTGGTGGTCTAGCATATAGCAATGGCGGAAGTGGTGTTGATGGTATGGCTTACAGTTACAATGGAACACAATGGACTGGACTTGGAACGACTCCATTTTTTAAGACTAATGGAGCAGTTTATGGTGCAGATAAATGGGTGGCTGTAGGTGACAGAAGTGGCACAAGTAAAATAGCATATTCAACAAATGGAACACAATGGACATTGACTGGAGATAATATTTTTGTAACCGGTTTTGCTGTGGCATATTATAATTCTCTATATATTGCTCTTGGTAATGGTAATAATCAAATCGCTTGGTCAAACGATGGCACAAGCTGGTCAGGATTAGGAACTTCTATTTTTACTGGTGGTGCGGGTTATGGCATTGCTTATGGAGGAGGAAGATGGGCAGCAATTGGTGTCGGGTCTAATTCATTGGCTTATTCAGATAATGGAACTCAATGGACTGGACTTGGAACCACTATATTTAATAACATTATGGAAGATAGTGGTGATATTGTTTACGGGAATGATAAGTTTGTAGCGGTTGGAGGAGGACAAAATACAATTAATACAATAGCTTACAGTTATAATGGAACGCAATGGACTGGAATAGGAACATCAATATTTCGCGAACTTGCTGAAAGTGTTGATTACGTTGCAGGTAGATTTATTGCAATGGGAAGAGATCTTGCTTGGCTTTCCGGAAGGGGTTTTACATGGGCATACAGTGATGATGGTATCTCATGGACAGGCGGAGATAAAACAATGTTCTCCACATATGGTCTTGCTGTAGCAGGTGATACTGTTAGTATAGAAAACAACTACATCGCTCCAATAGCCTATTCTTCCGATTTAGTAACATGGACTGGTGCTGCTACAACATTAATGAAACATGGTTATGATATTATTTACACTGATAAGTTTGTTTGCGTCGGAGAAGCGTTTACAAACTCCTTGAATAACATCTTAACCTCTTCAGATGGTATAACTTGGACTGCTGTTACAAATAATTTACTGAGTTACAGTCCTACAACGTCTCGAATAGTTACTCTTGATGCTGAAACTGATTTTACTGATTTTACAAATGGACAAGTCGTTACGAATTGGAATGGATGGACTCCAGTAAATGCGAGTTTCCCACCAACTTATAGCACATATAATGGAGGTAAATTCGTATTATTTGCTAATAGCAATCAACAACTGAGATATACAGGTGGTATTTTACTCAATTCTGCAACAAATGGTTGGACTATTAACTTCCAAAGTATCAATATTCCCGAATCAACATTATTTACATTTACTTCTGCTACGGTGACTATAGTCATTTCTTACACTCAAGTATATAACTTTAGAATCGTTTCAACAATATCTGGTTCATCAACAACTATGGACTTTTACAACCAATTTGGATCTACAACAAGTGGTGGATGGTTTGATGCGACAATATCTTACAATCATTTAAATCATCAATTTATTACAACTATTAGCAGTAAAACAAATCTCGCAAGATATTCACATATTTTAGAAGTTCCAAATGTTTCGTTCTCGAGTGTAACATTTGGAGGTGCAGGAATTAATAATATGTACGTTAATAGAATATTTATATACCAGAATTACATGGAGCATTTACATGCTTACAATACAAGTATGAGTAGCAGTGACGTTTTTATTCCATCATCTTTTTCAACAAACTGGAGAAAACAAGCAATTGTTTTATCAAAAATTACTTATGGTAATAATCAATATTTGATTTCTGGTAGAGATATGATTAATCAAAACTATTATTTTACTGAAAATAATCTTGCATCCGTATATACTCGTCGTCAAATATTGTTAAATACATCTCCTTTATTCAAATCCGCAGATGGAGGAACAAATTGGTCATATATGTTAAATACAGGATTGGCAAGTTCAACAAATGCTCTTGAATATTTAAACTCAAAGTTCTACATCGTATCAAATGAAATTGTTCAATATGATCGTACAAATTATTCTACCAAACCAACAAGAATATTGTCATCGTCTAATTTAGATTATTGGATTAATGCTGGAGATAGAAGTGAAATATTGGTTCCTAATTTATCTCTTCCATCAGCCATTTCCCCAAGACAACTTTTGAGTTCAGTTTCAAATATCTTCTTGAAATATAATACAGGGGTATGGTATGCTGTCGGAATGTCGAATGATGATGTTCCTTATCCATCAGTTATTAGATATAAGGATGGATATTGGACATATGATTTCCCAAGATTACAATATTATGCTCAGGAATGGGGTAATCAAGATAGAAGACCAAGTTCATCGATAACAAGTATTTATTCGGCTGAAATAACAAATAATTATATTTCTTCTCTATATATTTCTACAAATAATGGAGTTTATATGTATTATTTGACACCATTCAATAATTATGTTGTTGTGGAATTATATACCAGTTGGAATTCGTATGGTTGGAATCAAAGTCAAGTTGACGGTCTGTCAACATTTTATTTCAAAAATATGTTAAGAGATCCCTATGACAGTTTTTACTATTACTTTTTGTCTAACAGTACAAACAAACTATTTAATTATACTTCACAGTTTTATAGTCTTACTGAAAATACTTCTGCCAATACATTTTTAACTACAAAAAATTGCTTCTTTTATAATGAAGATAAGTTTATTGTTGGTGGTAATGGAGGCAGTGCTTCAATTATTTACCGCAATTTGTATAACAATTTTAACGGTAGTTTCACGAATGCCACAAGTGCTTTCGCTTTAATGAGTACTGTAAATAGCATTGTAGCCAGCCGCAGTGTAGTTTTGAGAAGATGGGTTGCTGTTGGGGTTGATAATTCTACTAATAATAGTATTATATATTCGGACGATGGAATTAACTGGACTGGAGCTTCAAATACTCATTTTACAACAGGTGTTTCAGTCAATTGGTATAATGATCATTTTATTGCTCTTGGAACAGGGGGAACATCAAAGGCTGTTTATTCATCTGATGGTATAACTTGGTATAGTCACACATCTGCATCTAATTTGCTATCATCGGCAACACCAAGATTGATACAATCTTATTCAAATCGCATGGTAAAGGGTGTTACAATTGCCAATAATATTGATATGACTACTTCTACAACAGGAGATTCTTTTATAACTCCTAGATTTGTAACAGGTGGTTCAGTTAATAGTAACAGCTTTAATATAATGTACTTATCACTTTACAACGAAAATGGTTCATGGAATTCAACATCAACATATCTTCCCAAATCCGATTTTGGATATGTAAATGACATTGCTTATGCTAATGGTTTATGGGTAGCAGCATTAACAACACCAACCTCTGGGTCTCCAAAGCAAAGTATTATCACTTCTACAAATGGAACGTTATGGACAGAAGCTGGATCACCAACTGGTCAAGGAGCATATGGAGTAGCATATGGTTTAGACGGTTCTGGTAATAGTTTATGGGTAGTAGTTGGTGGTGGATTTGGGTCATCAAGTAACGGAACTAGCTGGACTTCAAGAGGAACTCAAGGAATTTTTAGTGTAAATGGTAATAGAGTATCTTACGGGAATGGTCTGTGGGTAGCAGTTGGTTCCGGTGGTAATTCCTTCGCTTCATCAACAAATGGAACTATCTGGACGGCTAGAGGCTATGGTCCTTTTGATACAGAAGGTTTCGGAGTAGCATATGCTGATAACTTATGGATAGCAGTTGGTCAAGGAACAACAGATTCCATCGCAATGTCAACTGATGGTACTACTTGGACGGGAATAGGAGGCAAAACAGGTCTTTTCTCTGATTTTTGCCGAGGAATATCATACGGTAATGGTTTATGGGTAGCAGTAGGTAGTGGTTCTTGTACTATAGCAACATCTACTAATGGAACCATCTGGACTTCAAGATTCAGTTCAGGGGTTGGATATGATGTAACATATTCAAATGTGGAAAATGCTAGTGTATGGTTGGCTGTAGGTACATTTGGAATGAGATCATCTTCTAACGGTATAAGTTGGAGTTCTATAACTGTTTCTAACTCTACGTTTGAAACTATAAGAGCTGTGGCATCAAATCCTAATTTTGAAATGATTCGCACAAAACCATACGTCGCTCAAGTTTTGGTTTTTAACCGTATCCTCACCAATGACCAAAGACAACAAGTTGAGTCGGAATTATTATATAAAACTGGAAGAGAATACACAATTGTTCCGACCAATCCATATTTTGCTGGTCCTCAACAATCTATCGTTATCCAAAATGCTGATAACAGATTATTTGTTGAAAATGCCAGAGCCATCGGTATTGGTTCTAACGCAGGATTTACTGGACAACAATATGGTTCTATAGCAATAGGAACAAATGCGGCTAAGTTTACACAACAAATGGGTGCTGTGGCAATAGGTCTAAGTGCTGGTTTTAATAACCAAGGTGCAAATGCTTATGCGATGGGTTTCTCAGCTGGTTATAATTACCAGGCGAGTGGAAGCATGGCTCTTGGTTATTTAGCCGGTTATAATTACCAGGGAACTTTTGCGATTTCTATAGGTTATAATAGTGGTTATTCCAATCAGGGCTCCAATGCTTTGGCTATCGGTTACCAATCAGCATATTTAAATCAGAGAACTGGTGCTATAGCGATAGGATATCAAGCTGGATATTCAGCTCAAGGTGTGAATGCACTTGCGATTGGTTTCCAAAGTGGTTATAGTTCACAGGCAAGTAATGCCATCGCCATTGGATATCAAGCAGGATATAAACAAGGTGAATCATCAGTTGCAGTAGGATTCCAAGCCGGAACAACACAAGGAGTTTATTCTGTTGCCATTGGATATCTGACGGGAGTAAAACAAAGTGATAGATCTTTGGCTCTTGGGTCTTTTGCAGGATATACAAATCAAAATTCAGATGCAGTAGCTGCAGGTTTTAATGCTGGGTATGTAAATCAAGGAACTTTTTCTGTTGCAATAGGATATTATAGTGGTTATGCTTCACAATCATCTATGTCAGTAGCTATTGGTTCAGAGGCTGGATATACAAATCAATCTCAATATGCGGTCGCAATTGGATACCAAGCAGGTCAACAAACAATGGGTTTTGGAACCGTAAGTATTGGCTATCAGGCAGGTAGATATAGTCAGAGTACTTTTGCAATTTCAATAGGAGCAGGTGCTGGTTTTACAAATCAATCAAGTCAATCTGTTTCTATAGGAAATGAAGCAGGAGCTAATTCACAAGCTTCAAGAAGTGTCTCTGTGGGTTATAGAGCAGGTTATTCAAGTCAATTTTTAAATACCGTAGCACTTGGATCCGAGGCTGGATATTCAAGTCAGGGAAGTTTCGCAACAGCTGTTGGATACCAAGCAGGTTATTTTAATCAAGGAAGTTATGCTGTGGCGATTGGTCAAAATAGTGGTTGGACAAATCAGGGTTCTCAGGCTGTTTCAATAGGTTATTTAGCTGGTGAAAACAACCAAGGAAATTCATCAATTGGTATAGGTAGACAATCGGGAAGATATTCACAAGGTGTTAATTCTATTGGAATAGGATATCAAAGTGGTTATCAAAATCAAGGAGAAGGAGCATCAGCAATTGGTTACAATTCAGGTGTATACTTTCAAGGTTCTGGTTCTATTTCGTTGGGTCTTAATAGTGCTTATAATTATCAAGGAATTAACGCTATTGCTATTGGAAATTTAGCTGGATATAATTATCAAGGAACATTTGGAGTGGCTATTGGATTTAATGCGGCATATTCCACACAAGGCACAGGAGCAATTAGTATAGGTGCTTATGCTGGATTTACCGGACAAGGACAATATTCCACAGCAATCGGTTTTGAATCTGGATATAAAAATCAGCAACCATTTTCAACAGCTATTGGTTATGAAGCTGGATATAATTTCCAAGATTCTGCATCTTTAGCCATTGGTTACCAATCAGCATTTAATACTCAGGGAAAATATGCTACGGCTATAGGATATCAATCAGGATATGTTGGGCAGAGAGATTCAACCGTTTCTCTTGGATATCAAGCTGGTTTTACCAATCAATCAACAGGTGCTGTTAGTATTGGATACCAAGCAGGAGCAAATAATTTAGGTCAATATTCAGTTTCTATAGGATATCAAACAAATGCTAATGGATTGAGAGATTCAACCATTGTTGGATATTCAAATGTGTCTATAGGAAATCAAACAGCATCTGATAATCAAGGAGATTATTCTGTGGCTATAGGATATTATAGTGGATATCAAAGACAATCGTTAGGTTCAGTAGCGATGGGATATGAAGCCGGTAAATTTAATATTGGAGAATATGCTGTTGCGTTGGGTTGGCAAGCCGGATATGGAAACCAAAGTAAAAGTTTATATATTGCTGGTGGAAAAGGAACAAATACTTTAGCTTTTAGCACAGATGGTATAAATTGGATAGGTTTAGGTACTACAATTTTTACAACAGAAGGATTTAAAGTTGAATATATTCCATCGGTGAATAGATTTGTAGCAGTTGGTTCAGGAATAAACAGTATAGCATATGCAAATAATGTTTCATCAACTTCGTCTTTGACTTGGGTTGGACTTGGAATGACAGTATTTTATTATGGATATGGTTTATCAAGTAATCCGACAACAGTTGTTGCATCTGGTTCTGCTTTAAATAATTATATTGTTTCAGCTGGAAATAATCTTTATTTATCAACTGATGGTATAAATTATACAACAAAAATAACAAATGAAGGGTCTGGTATTGCTTTTAATAATGGTGTATGGTTAAACGGCAATAAAAAGAAATCAGTTGATGGAGGATATACATGGACTGCAGTAACAATGGGAACATTTACACCTGTTGGAAGTGCGACACCTTGGGTAACAAGTGATGGTTACCAATTTATTTATGCTCATTCTTCAACATCTCCAAGTTATAAAACTGAAATAATTATTTCAACGGACGCAATTACTTTTACTTCTTTAGGAACTACGTTATTTGCAGCAAATGAAAATGTTACTAAGATTTATACAAGTGATGAAGGTTCGCTTTCCAAATATATCGTTGTGACATCAACAAATGCAGGATTAATTAAATCTTATTATTCAACGAACTTGACGACCTATACATTATTTGACAGCACCATGTATTATGCCAATCCTCCAAGTGTATATTCATATTACAATAATTATTGGTTATCTGTTATTTCCAATGTAATAAAATATAGTTCTAATGGTACTTCGTGGACATCATCAAGTGTAACAATATCAGTACAACCAAAAATGGTTGTGATGGGAAAAAGTGCAACTAAATTGATTGTTTATATCAATAATTTCACTTTTCCTTCCACTGGAAGTCATTATATTTATTATACAACAAATGGTACGACATTTACTGAAGTTACTTCAAAACCTGCAGGAATTGTATCAGAATCCTCTCAATTAAGAGGTATTGTTTATAGTAGGATACAAAATTTATGGGTTGTTTATTATTGGGGAGGGCCGCCTCTTTTATCATATGATGACGGATTATCTTGGAGTAGAGCCACAGTTGGTATAACCGATGCTGATCATCAATGGCAAAGTGATTCACAATATTATGTTAATTCATCAAATAAGCAGATTCAAACTAATACATTGGCGGTGTCTTCAACAAATGGAACAACTTGGTCTGGATTAGGTTTGACAGTATTTTCCGAAAAAGGTAATGGTTTGACATACAAGAATAATCTATGGGTTGCCACTGGTAAAGGAACAAATACTTTAGCATATTCTTCAGTTTCTAATGCTACAACTTGGACAGGTTTGGGAACTACTTTATTTAAAGACGAAGGATATGATGTAGCTTATAATGGAATAGATACCTGGATTGCTGTAGGAAAAGGACTTAATACTATATTATCGTCAACAAACGGAACGCAATGGACTTCTCGTGCTCCTGCATTTGAAAATAACGCTAATGGCATAGGATATGGTGATAATAAATTTATAGCTGTTGGTTCTGGAACTAATAGTATTATTTACACATCAGATAATGGATTAAGTTGGAATGGATTAGGTACTACTGTATTTTCAATTGGTAATGGTATTACTTACAATAATTCATTATGGGTAGCTGTTGGTTCTGGCGTCAATTCAGTAGCATATAGTTCAAATGGAACAACTTGGACTGGTCTAGGAATATATGTTATGACCATTTGTAATATTGTAAAATTTACAAACAATAGATTTATTGTTTCTGGAACTTCAACACCTAAAAATATTATTGTTGGTACAGGAAGTGGCAATACAATAGCATATTCAACAACCTATGGAACTTCTTGGATTGGTTTAGGAACTACTGTATTTTCAGTTGAGGGAACTGGAGTTGCATTTGACGGAATAGATAAATGGGTTGCTTTAGGATGGGGAATAAATTCTATAGCATATTCCATAACTGATGGAAATTCATGGATTGGGCTAGGAACTACTATTTTTACAAGCAGAGGAAAAAATGTTGCATATGGAACAAATCTTTGGGTAGCTGTTGGTTCTGGAACGAATACTTTGGCGTATTCCTCAAATGGAACACAGTGGACAGGATTAGGGACTACTATCTTTACAACAGAAGGTATTAATGTTGCTTATAACGGAACTAATAGATGGGTTGCAATTGGTTTAGGAACGAATACTTTAGCATATTCATCAAATGGAACACAATGGATTGGATTAGGAACTACTATATTTACAGGAAGTTTTGACACTGACGGAGGTGTTTACTATAATGGAATTGACCGTTGGGTTGCTGTTGGAACAGGAACAACAAATACAATAGCATATTCATCTGATGGAAGTCAATGGACTGGATTAGGAAAAACTATATTTTCATTTGGTAAAGCAGTTGGATATGGAAATAATTTGTGGATTGCAGTAGGTGCTATTGGAGGCTTAAATAATACAGTAGCATATTCATCTAATGGAAGTCAATGGACTGGTTTAGGAAATACTATATTTCAGAATTCAGGTCTGAGTGTGTCTTGGAATGGTATTGATAGATGGATTGTTGGTGGTTGGGATGCACCAGGATTAGCTTATAATGTTGCATATTCTTATAATGGAACAACTTGGTTTTCAGGAGGTGGTGTTTTAAATAGACCTTATGGAATAGCTTCACGTTCATTTGGTGTTAATACAGTTGCTTATTCATCAAATGGAACAACATATACTGGTCTTGGAACAACCTTGTTGTCAGTAGGACGTAATGTGATGTATAAAACATCTGGAAATTATGTTTTTGTTGGAGAAGGTGCAAATTCTATTGTAACAACATCAAATCTCTCATCTTGGACGGGATATGGATACACTACATCCAAAATCCTTAATGGTTATGGTGTAGATTCCAATAATAATAATGTATATGTTGTTGGTGGTAGACATATTAACAGATACTTCGCACCAGCTTACGAAGGTTTATGTTCATCTTCAGATGGTATAAATTGGAGTCTTCTTCGTAATAATGCATCTGACGGAGGAGGTTACCCGATATGTGTTGTTTATAATTCTGATATTCATAGAGTTATTATTGGGCGTTATTCGGGGAATTATACGTTTATCTATTCAGACAATTCTGGAGATACTTGGATACAAGGTCAAGCAAATGTATTTGGAAGTTCTTTATCTGTCTGCTATGATGTTAAATATGGAAATGGTAAATATGTTGCTGTTGGAGAATCTGCTAATGGAAATCATACGAATTTTGTCGCTGTTAGTTCAGATGGAATAACTTGGACTGGATTAGGAACTTCTCAATTTACTTCAACAAGAAGTAGTGTGACTTACGCAAGTTCTGTGAATATTTGGTATCTTTTAGGTTACGGCGGGGCAAAATACAGTACGGATAATGCAGTTACATGGACTAATAGTTCTTTTAGCACATATGTTTCACTCGTTTTTAAGAATAATAAATTACTTGCAGCATCGAATGGATTCTTTTATACATCTACTGATGGTATTAATTGGACAGTAAGTAGTTCAGTTCCAGGTGGCGTAGGTACTAGTTGGATAGAATATGGTAATGGAATTTGGTTATCAGGGCAAGGACAAGGTAATGCTGCCGATGGTATTGTCTATAGTTTAGATAACGCAGTAACATGGACACAATTGAGAAAAGGAAGCGGATTAGGTTATAAATATATGCTATATAACCCATATGATGAAATATTTGTAAGTTGGTATGGAAGAATAGCCTATAGTTCAGATGGAATTAATTGGACAGATGCTGGAACTACTATTTTTACTCAATATGGTCCACAAGGTTCTTTTGGGCATACTGTTTCTTCTTACAACACTCTTGTCTATTCATCTTCAACAACAACTTGGACAGGTCTTGGTAGCACTATTTTCTCAAGATTCTGTAATAGTGTTGCTTATAACGGAAGTGATAAATGGGTTGCTTGTGGTTCTGGCGGTTCTTCATCTAACTCTTTGGCTTACAGTAGTAATGGTACAGTATGGACAGGTCTTGGTAAAACTCTATTTAATGTCGGAGCAAGTGTTAAATGGACAAATAGCAAATTCTATGTGACTGCTGAATCTGGTATTATGTATTCATCATCAGATGGTATTACTTGGACTTCTTTTACTGTTCCATTCTCACAGGGAGCCTACGGAATTACTTACGGCACTGATACCAATGGAAATGGTGTATGGGTAGCTATGGGAGAAGGTATTAATGGCATTTGTTATTCTTCTGACAATGGGTCTACTTGGAAAGGTATAGGAACAAGTATTTTTACAATTGGTGAAGGTATCATATTTAACCAAAATAGATTTATCGCTACTGGTCTTGGAAGCACTCATACTTTGGCATATAGTTTTGATGGTTCAAATTGGGCTGGTAGAGGAAAAACAATATTCTCAACTTATGGTAATGCTATCGGAAGTAATTTATTAGAAACAGTTTCTTCCAAATCTAACACAACAGCTATTGGTTACCGCGCAGGGTACCAAAACCAGAGCACAAATTCCGTGAGTATCGGTTACAGCAGTGGTGCTTATAACCAGAGTAATGATTCCGTTGCAATTGGTAGTTATGCTGGTTTCACAGGACAATCACTGGCATCTGTTGCAATTGGTATAAGAGCTGGATATGCAAACCAAGGTTCTGGAAGTGTTCAAATTGGTTATGAAGCTGGTTATCTTGGAGTTTCTGATATCAAAAAATTTGTTGCTGTTGGTTCTTCCACTAATACTATTTCTACATCCACGGATGGATTAACTTGGTCTGGATTAGGAACAAGTATTTTCTCAACACAAGGTAATGCTGTTGCTTCTAATAATAAGACCTGGATAGCAGTTGGTTCAGGAACTAATACTGTAGCAAGAAGTATTGATAATGGATCTTATTGGACGGGATATGGCACAACTTTATTCTCAACAGAAGGAAAGTGTGTTTTTTACGGTAATAACTTGTGGGTGATAGCAGGAACTGGGACAAATACTTTAATGACATCGGCTGATGATGGATTGACATGGACAGAACGTTCGCATGGATTGGCAAATGCTATTATTGGATTAGGTTACGGAAATGGGTATTATTTCGCAAGTGACAATTTACAAGTGGCTTACAGTACGAACGGTATTAATTGGACTTTGATTATATTAAGTGGTTCCACAAGTAAGTTTAATTTATTATACAATAATGGAACTTATTTTATGGTTGGAAATTATAATGTTCTTAACGCGAGTGATACAAGCGTTAGGACTTCAATCTCTCCTTTTGTAATATTATCAGAACCTGCAATTAATAGTGTTATGACTTCTGTAACTTACAGCGTCATTACTCCCACAGTTGTATCAAAAGTTACTATTGGTTACGGACTTATGGGCACAGCCAAAAAATGGGATCCTGTTTACCAACGATACGATGTAACTAATTTGCAATATGATTATAACCTTAAGTTTTACAAAAATAATGTTTTAATATACACATCTTCAAATGTAGCTTCTGGTATTTATATTAATAATCTAACATCAGTTGATGTTCCATCTTTTACATGTGAAACCAGTTCAACACTCAAATTGGAATATATTTATCAAGGTAATTTAGTTATTCCATCTGGTGGTTGGTCTTTCTATTATCTAAGTGGAGATCCGATGTCTCAGTCATATCATGTGAACTATTTTACCACATTTTATAGAGAAGTTACACCTGCGCAAGTTTTATCAACATCAAGCATAGGTTATATGACAGTGAGTAACATAAGAAATAGCACTTTATTCACTCAAGCCAATGACATTGTTGTTGGAAATAATATCTATCTCGTTACAGGATTAGGAACAACTCATAGATTTGCTACATCGTCTGATGGTATAACCTTCACAGGAAGAGGTGGAACAAATATTTTTTCAACTTCTTGTAACTCTATTAAGTATGTGTCTCCTTATTTCTATGCCGTTGGTTCTGGTACAAATACATTTGCCTATTCTAGAAATGGTATAATATGGACAGCGGTTTCATTATTCAGTTCTGTAGGATACGAAATAGAATCTAATGTTACAAACATGTTCAATGGTTCCAATTCTATATCTATTGGATACCAAGCCGGTAGGGATAATCAATCCGATAATAGTGTTGCTATAGGTTACAAAGCTGGTTATACAAATCAGGGAGATTATGCCATTGCTCTAGGTAACGTAGCAGGGGCAACTAATCAAGCAGGATATTCCATTGTTATTAATGCTTCCCCAACTGGTCCACTAGTTGAAAATCAAGGTTTCTATGTAAATCCTATTAGAATGGACAATACTACAATAAATTATGTTGGATGGAATGCTGATACAAAAGAATTAACCTATAACACGAATTCTCCTGCCACAGGAGCAACTGGTTACACAGGATACACTGGTGTGACTGGTTTCACAGGATTCACTGGTTTCACAGGTTACACTGGTTATACTGGTGTAACTGGTTTCACAGGATATACTGGATACACTGGATACACTGGTTACACAGGATACACAGGGTACACTGGATACACTGGATACACTGGATACACTGGATACACTGGTTACACAGGATACACTGGATACACTGGGTACACAGGATACACTGGATACACTGGTTACACAGGATACACTGGATACACTGGATACACTGGGTTCACAGGATACACAGGATACACTGGATACACTGGACCAAAAGGAGATAATGGATTATCAGGAGGATTGACATTGTTTTTTGATAACACAGTTTCATCATCTTCTCCTCCTGTTACCGAAGAATTATACGATATACCTAACTTGGGTCCATCAACTTATATCCGATATAATTTTTCAGGTTCAAATGATAACTCACCAGTTTTGATAGGTTCTTTTACAACTATTCCGAATAGTTTAAATACAACCTTAATTATTGGTGGATTATGGGACTTCAATTTATGGAGTAGTGTTGATAATCTAGACATAAACACATATTATTACCCCAAAGTTTATGTTGTTGATTCTGATGGTGTGAGTAATCAAACGTTAATTGCTGATGGAACATCTATTAAATCTCTAATATATGATACCACAACAAGCTTGATTAATTTGTCTTTGTATGTCCCGAATACTGAATTAGATGATTTGACAAAACGAGTTAAAATTCAGTTATATGCTGTGATACCTTCAGGTAACACTACCGGTAAACAAGTGTCTTTCTATTTCAGAGAGAGTAGTCAGTCTCATGTTCACACAACATTGCTATCTAATCTCTTCGGATATACTGGTGCGACAGGATATACTGGATACACAGGTTACACTGGATACACTGGATACACTGGATACACTGGTATACAGGGTCCTACTGGTTTACCAGGTCTTGCAACTAATACAGGAGCAACAGGATATACTGGATTCACAGGATATACTGGATTCACAGGATACACTGGATTCACAGGATATACTGGTCACACAGGTTATACTGGATTCACAGGATACACTGGTTTCACAGGATACACGGGATTCACAGGGTTCTCTGGACCTACAGGATACACAGGATACACAGGATATACTGGTTTCACAGGATACACAGGTTTTACAGGTTATACAGGATACACAGGATACACTGGGTTTACAGGATACACTGGATACACTGGTTTCACAGGATACACTGGTTTCACAGGGTTCTCTGGTCCAACAGGATACACTGGTTATACAGGATTCTCTGGTCCAACTGGATTCACAGGATACACGGGATTCACAGGATATACTGGTTTTACAGGACCAACTGGAGCACCTGGTCTAGCATCAAATACAGGAGCAACCGGATACACTGGTTTCACTGGATACACTGGTTTCACTGGATTTACAGGTTACACAGGTTACACAGGATATACTGGATTCACAGGTCCGACTGGTATACCAGGTCTTGCAACTAATACAGGAGCAACCGGATATACAGGGTTCACCGGTTATACTGGATTTACGGGACCAACAGGAATGATTGGAAAATCAACAGTGAAAACATATACTTTTTCTTCTGTAGCCGATTCTTCTTTGACACCTAAGTATTTTGAAATAATATCTTCAACTCAAATTCGAATGAATAAAGTTGATAAATATGAAAATGTTAATTATTGGTTCGTAATTTTACAAAGTTTGTATGCAAATGTTACTGTGTTATTGGATTTAGTAACTGAAGATGGAAATCATCTTGTTCTTAGCGACATAACAAATGTCGTTGATAACAATGATAATACTTTCACTATCACATCTTCTTCTAGTTATTCAAATTCTAATTTCGCAAATGGTGAAGATGTTTATATTTCATATAATATTCTTGGACCAAAAGGTTCAACTGGATATACTGGATATACTGGGCCCCAAGGACTTATTGGTTTTACTGGACCAATCGGAGCTACTGGTTTAACTGGGTACACAGGTTTTACTGGATACACGGGTTTTACAGGACCAACCGGAGCACCTGGTCTAGCAACTAATACAGGCGCGACAGGTTATACAGGTTTTACTGGTTACACTGGTTTTACAGGATATACAGGTTTTACTGGTTACACTGGTTATAGTGGATACACGGGTTATACAGGATATACAGGTTTTACTGGTTACACTGGTTATACAGGGTTTACAGGTTATACAGGATACACAGGATATACAGGGTTTACAGGGTACACTGGATTTTCTGGACCAACTGGATACACAGGATTTACAGGATATACAGGGTTTACAGGGTACACTGGATTTTCTGGACCAACTGGATACACAGGATACACAGGTTTCACTGGATTTACAGGATACACAGGTTTTACAGGTTATACAGGATACACTGGTTATACCGGATTCACAGGATACACAGGATTTACAGGTTCTACAGGTTACACAGGATATACTGGTTACACAGGATACACTGGATTTACAGGTTTTACTGGATACACAGGATATACAGGGTACACGGGTTTCACTGGTGTAACTGGACCATCAGGATACACAGGATATACTGGTTACACTGGATATACTGGTTACACAGGTTTCACAGGTTATACTGGATTTACAGGTTATACTGGACGAACTGGATATACTGGATACACTGGTTACACTGGGCGCACAGGACCTACTGGACCTATAGGACCAATGGCAGTTTCTTATGCCGCTAGATTACAACAATCTTCAACACAAACAATTACATCTGGAAGTGATAATATTATATTGTGGGGAACTACAGCGTTTAACATAAATAATATGATTAATACAAGTAATTTAGCTTCAACTGGTAAATTCACATTTAACGCGACTGGTTCTTATAGTCTAAATTATATTATTCAGATACAAGGACACACAGGTGGTAATCAAAGAAATGCTCAAATAGTAGAACCTTCAAGAAATTTCATTCAAATTGATACTAACTCTTATAAACAAGGTGGTGTTGTGTTTTTACAAGTTAATTGTATTATCAATGTAACATCAGTTTCAGATGAATATTGGGTGTCATTATATCAAGATTCTGGAACGAGTTTAGTAGCTGATCTGGCTGTTTTATCTATAGGATCTGTTGGTGGTGCTGGACACACTGGATACACCGGTTACACTGGGTATACTGGAAGAACTGGTTATACTGGTTACACTGGATATACTGGACATACTGGTTACACTGGTTATACTGGTTTTACAGGATACACGGGATTTACTGGATACACAGGATTCACAGGTCCTCAAGGAGTTACAGGTTATACAGGATTCACAGGATATACAGGTTACACAGGATTTACTGGTTACACAGGATTTACTGGTTACACAGGATTTACAGGTTACACAGGTTTCACAGGTCCTCAAGGAGTAACAGGTTATACTGGTTATACTGGTTTTACTGGTCCTACTGGTCCGACATTACCTATAGTAGGTTCTGGAACTGGATATATATTATTAAATAATACAACTAATTCAAATGTTTATTATAATGATGTATTGAAAGTTTCACTAGCTTCATATTCAGGCTCAACAGGACCAATTATAAATGTAAAAGGTGATGTAATTCCGACCCAAACACAATTATACTCACTAGGACATACTGGAATGAGATGGAAAGAAATTTATCTTGGTCCTGCCTCAATTAATGTAGGAAATGCAATAATGGGTTCAGTCGACAATGGTGTTATGTATTCAGAATTAGGTTTTGCGACACCGTTTGTAAATATAGGACCATCATTAAATTCATTGGATCGCGAGAATATCGGAGGATGGAAAATAGGACCTAGTGGAACATTGGGACAAACTGGATATGATTTAACTGCGATACAAAATCTACCATCATCTGGAATAACAGGTCCAAGTAAATCATTATTGAATCCTCTGATTGAAAATTCTTTCAAACAACATACTGGTTCTTCTTCTTTGCCGGTTGGTTCTGGAAATGCAGCAGTTATTGATAGCACAACCATAACTACATTTAATTACTGTAAAATAGGTGTTTTTATGACGACTGAAGCAACATCTAATAACAACAATGTTACAGTTTCTTACTATATTCTTATCAAAAATAGTGGAGGAACAACGTTAAGTACTAGTAGAACTGTATCAGGAATTATGCTAACATCCGGTGATACATTAAATTCCACAATCATACATAGAACTTCATCAGCTTTACAACCAGGTACTTATACGGTTGAATTATATGGATACACTGATATTTCATCAGCAGATGATATTCATACAGATATTATGGTTTTAGGGAATCTTGCATAGATTTTCTATTGAACATTTACCTATTTCTCTGATTTTTATATAAAAAATTATATAAAAACATTAGGACGCTTTCTCGTGCTAGGAAAAAAAATGATTTTTTTATAATTTTCTTGGTATAGCATTCACCTTTTTCAAGTCTAATTAAGAACTTATCTTAACAATGTCCGCAATCTCAAAGCAACTGATCGACTTCACCTCCGAAATTATCGCAGATAACTACTCAATGGAATTGGATGATGTAAGATCCAAACTTTCGTCCAAGGAAAACAAAGAAAAAATTGCTAATTTCATTAAATCCAATAAGATCAAACAAAAGAAAGAGAAAACTGTAAGCAACGAACCCAAGAAGTTCAAGACAGCCTATAATCTGTTCTCTAAAGAGTACAGACAAATTATCACTAAGGAAAATCCAGGTGTTACAATTAGCGAGGCTGCTTCATTGCTTGGTAAAAAGTGGGAAGAATTGAAGGAGAAATCTCCTTCTGTCTATCAGAAATATGTTGATCAGTCCAACAAACAAAAAGAAGAGTATGAAGAAAAGATGATTCAATACAGAATTGATAACAACCTACCGGAAAAAATTACAAAAGTCTCAAAACCAAAAAAAAACAAAGCTGGTATTAAGAAAAAGGCTGAAAGCGCATTCCATTACTTTTTCCACGATCACGATACTCAAGTCCGCGAGGATAATCCCGATATGAATAAGCATGCTGTTTACCTTTATTTGAGAAAGAAATGGAATGAATTGAAGGATGACAAGGATGAAATATTTTTGAAATATAAAGAAGTTGCTAAGGTTGAAAAGAAAAAGTTATTATCTCAAACTTCTGATGATGATGAAGCTGAAGAAGCACCTTCTTCCCCCGCGCCTCATTCATCACCAACACCAGAATCTTCACCCGAAAAACCTTCGTCTCCAGTACCTTCTTCGCCCGAGGAGCCTTCAACCCCTACTCCGAAAAAAAAGATGAAAAAAAAGAGCAGCACACCTCCAGGAGCATTATCCGAGTCAAAATATCTTACCTCTCCACCAGTAAGATCTTCTATCAAGAAAAAGAAGACTAAGAAGGTTATCAAGGATGACAAAACTAAGGATGAAAAGAAGAAGAAAAAGAAAAAGATTGTTGTCATTGAAGAATCATCTGAGTCCGAGTCCGACTCAGATTCTGATTAAATGATAAGAAGAAGATAAAAATAAAAAGATAAATAAAAAAAATGCGAAAAATAGTATAAATGTTTTTTTCATAAACAAATAGTTTATGAAAAAAATAAGAACTTTTTATAATTGTAAATGAGTGATCAATTAATTTATTCTTTTATTCCTGTTGGATATTTTGCATACTACTTAACAGACGCCGGTCTTTATAACTGCTCAGATTTCGTTCATTATTCAAGTCTGATCGCCGGAATTTATTTCGTTAAAATAAAGTTTTATCCAGGCGCTTTATTCCTCGGCTTTCATTTGGCTCATCATGCATTTCTTCTCTTCAACTAATAACATCTTTTTTAGCAACTTTGGGATGGGATGAGATGTTTTAGTGGGTATATATCCTATTAAATAAGAGTACATTTTTGATTAAACAAACTTTCTTTGATATTCTACTTTCTTCATTGTTTGTAATGACATTGATTTTCTCAATCATCTTTTTGTATTTGTTATTAATACTCACCAATCTATCATTAACTTTCATCGTCTTTTCATTCAACCGTTGATTATATTTCAAGTTTTCTCTTAAATAAAAAATGTAGGTTGATAAACAAAAAATGGCGAAATAAATGTATCTAAGATAGTTTTCTTGATATTCATAAATAACCATCATATTGTCAAATTCAGTTTGATTAGATGAGTAGTCACCATATAATGCTATTATATTATCCATAATATTCTGTTAATTTTTAATTTTCAATATAAAATTAAAAAATCAATTTTTATTTATTCGTTTATTCATAATCTTCCTCAAGCTCAATCTCTTCCTCTTCTTCCTCTTCTTCTTCATCATCCACTTCTTCCTCTTCTTCTTCCTCCTCTTCCTCAACAACTTCCTCATACTCAATTTCTTCATCCTCGTCGTCATCATCTAAATTATCCGGCAAAACATAAGAGAATTTATACTTATTGCAAGTATCTATATCATCCTTAGTTAGCTTAGATATAGTCCCATCACTATTCTGCTTACCATATGCTTTGTGGGTCTTGTTGTCAAAAATCAAGGATGAATCTGAATGTTCGTAATTACCATATTTATTTTTCTTTATTTCAATCACAGGAATTTTCTCAACTAACTTATTTATAACTACGTTTCCGGAACTGCTTGCTGGCAATGCCGATGACTTTGGTTCGCTATTAGTAGACGATTTGAATATATTATTACTTTTGTTTTCGTTAAATTGCTGGATCCTTGTAGCAAGTTCATTCTTTGTACCTCCGACTTTTAACCCCTTCGTTTTACACATCTCAACCAATTCACCTCTACCCAATTTCAATAATTGATTATCAACCACAGGAACAGGCATTGACGGTGTCTGTTTTCTTTCCGTGTTGCTTTTTTGAGTTTTCCACATTTCAACGATTTCTTTCTCATCCAGATTATATTTAGCTGAAATGTTTTTTAATAAACTTGATACTTCATTGTCTATTAATAAGGATATGTTTTCAAAATATGACATTTTTATTTTATTCCCTTAAATAATCTTTTAAATATCATTTTTTTATTTTGATCTCTGATTTCAACTAAGTATTTATTGTTATTCTTATGAAGGATATAAATCTAATGAATCTATATATGAAGCTATTTTGTCTTTTTCATTGTAACCGTCGTATTTGATTTTTGAATTCAATTTAGAACCATCTTTAAGACTAGAGAATGTTTTGTGTACTATTGAATTGTCTTTATTAATAAACACAGGTTCAATTTTCGTTGAGAAATGACGAAGTCGCGAGCCCCATTTGACGAAATCATCATCGCTATACACTTCAGGTTTTTTTCCATTTATTATAGGAACATCTAAATTTTCTATTGCACTTGTGTTGTCATATAGTGGCTTGTTTTTATCAGATATATGGAATGAAAAATAAAGACGATACATATTTTCATCAAGATCCTTATATGTCAATTCAGTCTCCTCAATTCTGTTCACATTGTAAAGCACGATATTTAATGGTTTGACTTCTTCCATGTATATATCATTCATTCCAATCTTTTTGTACGAAAAGATCTGAGATTTTGAATCGTCTAAATTAATCCATCCATTGAATATTATGTCATCAGTACTTGCACTCGGTAGGAACTTTTCAAATGAAATTGTGTGAGAACCTTTTTTCAAAACATACAAATTTCCGAACAACATTTCAATATATTTATTTCCATAGTATGTCTTGAAATGTTTTAACAATTGAAAATATATATTTCGTCTGATATTTCTAATCTCCTTGTGATGATAACTATTAGGATGCGAGAAGTTGTATCTACGAACCCCAAATATCAAAGGTTTATTTTTTATGAATTCTGTCTGTTCATTGAAAAAATTGACGAGTTTGTTTTCCTTACTACCTTCAAAAATAACATAGCCATTTTCTATAAGATTTATTGATTTCTTTTTATCAAAATCAAACGACTGCGATAATTTTACATCTTCTTTTTCATTTTCATCAGTGTTGTTTTCTTGTACTTCCTTTTCTTTTTCTGTCTCTTTTTCTTCGGTACTATTTTCTCGCACTTCCTTTTCTTTTTCTGTCTCTTTTTCTTCGGTACTATTTTCTCGCACTTCCTTTTCTATTTCCGCCTCTTTTTCTTCAGTATCGTTTTCTTGTACTTCCTTTTCTTTTTCTGTCTCTTTTTCTTCAGTACTATTTTCTCGCACTTCCTTTTCAATTTCTTTTTCTTTTTTGTCAAGATTTTTAGAAAGGGTTTCGCGTATTACTTTTTCAATCTCACTATCAATCTCATTTTCATTTAAGTGATTTTCATTTATGACATTCTCAGTTTCGTCTGTTCTATTTTCAAGAGAGGAATTATTTCCTCCAATATTCATCTCAATCAAAGAATTTACATGCTGTTCTTTTCTAAGTGAACCATCGCTATCATCAAAATGTTCTCTATTTATTATAGAAATATTATTGACATCAACACCACCATCACTAAACAGAGAATTAATTTTCTGCTCAGATATTTTATTCGTATCAGAATCATTTCTGCGAATCTGACTATACACCATTTTCAATATCTTTAACGTGTCATTAAATTTACCAAAGAACTCAGCACTTGCAGTTTTTCCCATAGTGTCTCTGAAAAAACATTCACTATCATTAACATACAATTGCTTGATTTTCTCCAAGTATTCGTTATTTTGCGTGCAGAATTTGATAGAATCCGGATAAAATTTATAAACAGCACATAAAACTTTGAGAATATCCTTGTTTTCAATGAATTGATTACATACATTGAAATTATCACAAAGATGATCATTTATACCTTCATTTTTTCCAAGCTTTTCAACATAACTAAAATTAAAATCAAATATATATACCTTGAAAAATGTTTTGATCTCATAACGGTTATTATTGATGTAGTAAACAAAT
>Ga0214923_10002906_pt1 | contig 22085 bp, 31 predicted proteins | sample LL1510_MetaG_FD_177993 | JGI IMG/M metagenome (GOLD analysis project Ga0214923, IMG submission 177993) | Freshwater microbial communities from Lake Lanier, Atlanta, Georgia, United States - LL-1510 | ecosystem: Environmental > Aquatic > Freshwater > Lake | place: USA: Georgia | collected...
GGATAGAAAAAAACAATTTGGACAATTTCAGACCTACAAAAGACCAGGAATGCTTCAGCAGATGGCCCGAAAGGCAAAAAGCTTCGTTGGAATGGAAAACAAAAAAGATAGGGAGGATTTTGAAAAATTTATGTCTGCATTGATGAATCCTCCTTATCCAGATTTCATTAGTGGGATCAAGGATATAACTGGGTCCGATGGAGTAACAGCCATGGTGGCCTATACAGACATGGGAAGTTTGCTCGTCAGATGTGACGAGGAAGATCCCATGATTTCTTTCAAAGGAAGAGATTTAGATTTGGCAGATCTTGAGGATGAATGCAAGCGACTCGTTCAAATTTTGAAATTAGAAGCCGAAGAACACGGTCCATATCCAAATTTGTATTAAAATTTTACCTCCTGTAGGTAGATATACTTTTGACAGGAATCTTGAATTTCTTTTCTGCGGGGTAAACCCTTTCCTGTAGATTGAACAAAGTAAAATTCACATAAGCCATTTCCTAGATCCTTTGAGTTGATCATCTTCCAGGGTTTAGATTTGTCTGGGCCGGAGCAAGAAATTAAAATGGTTAAAACCAAGGCGATTGGGAAAATAAATTTGAACATCTTCATCCAATTTTTGGAATTATAGGTCAAAATATAAAATTTGTTCCCGGCCAGAATTTGCTACCTAGGCCATCTTCTGGTGAAAAAGTCAGAAAAATCCCCTCCGGGGCCAGCTTCATTTAAGGTTGCCCATCGGGAAACAAAAATTGTAATTAGAGAAGTAATAAGAGCAGTTACCCATATGGCCCACGTTGGGGGATCTACTCCTAGGTAAGAAAACTCTTTGAAGTCTTTTCTTACGTAATGATCAACCACTGAATTTTCAACTGCTTCACATATTTCTAAAGGCTTGAATTTTCCAATTTTCATAATCTCCTCCCTGACCTCTGGAATAACTCTTCTGTTGGTGGACCAAGAGAATGGTCTAACCCATTCTATTTGGGCGTTATTCGAATTCATCCCAATACAAACAACCAGTTCATTGTCATTCCCGCCATCCCAATAGGCTTCCTGCATTGAGGCAGCTAACTGTGGTTGATCCTTGAAAAACAAAAAGAAAAGGCGTGCTTTTTTCTTTGGACCAAGTTTCCCGTTCAAATAATGACTTTGTTGTTTGAAGAACTTCACATTTATTGGATTCAGCTGGGTTAAAGAATCCAATCCTAAAACTGTCTCTTGCCTCCATCCTTCTACCTTGGGATATTCGAACAAATGGAAAGTTTTGATTTCCTCTGGGGTTATTGTTGGGAAATCAAAAGCAGAGTGTGCTGCCTGAACCCTATTTTCGTACCAGTGGCTTGTTGTGGTAGATTTGGCATGAAGTGGATTCAAATCCCATTTGATTTGATACATATCCCCGTCTTGCCCACACCCCCATGCACCATGGTCTATATCACGGTTTAGCTCGATAAACTCTGGTTTGGATTTCCAAAGTTTAATTAGGTGATTGTAGTAATCCCTAGAAATTGAAAATTCTTCACCTAAGGAATTAATTACAGTCCAATGTGCTGGGTTTTCATCGCAATATGAACAATCATAGGTTACAGTATGGGATGTTTTTCCATTAGAAACTGTTCTGGTACATGTTTTATGAACATATGTTTCCCAGTATTCGTAATATCTGGCACCCGTAACCAATGCCCCATGGAATTCGGTGTCATTGACTTGAATTTTTTCAACAGAAAATTTGAAAATCAGAATGAAAAGAAAACAAACTATGGCTGGAACAATGACTTCCCACCAAGCCAAAGTGTGTTTATACCACCGAAGTAAAACAAAAGATCCAATAAATGGAATTAAAAGGCAAATCCAAATTGACATGGGAATTTATTTTGTGAAGTAAAACAGAAATAGGGGCTGATGTTTTTCTTACTGATTTTATCCTATTAGGCGTGGCGAGTGAAAAGAAACATCATTTTCGCTACACCCCTATTTTTCAAACACGCAGGTGTTTAATGAAGTTTGGTTTAGAAAACCTGTACGTTGTTGTCCTTGCCTTTCTGAATCACCTCATCTGTACGATCTGAAGTGATGGGCTTATAAACCAGTCTTGGCCTACCCATAAGATTTGATAAAATCCACCCAGAAGGAAACATGGTCATGATGTTATCGTGCTCTAACACGATAGATTGTATCATCTTTTCTTCCATGAAAAATCCATCTCTTTGAGCCTCAATGGCCCTGCTTAAATCTGCATAAAGAGAAAACACTGCCTCAAAGTTAGAATTTGGATTTGATTCCTGTACCCACTTCATAAAAACTCCCTGGGCGTCTTTTCTACCCGCCATAATTGCATCAACGTTTCGTGCAAAGGAGCTGTCGTTTCTAACAGCGACCTGTGATTTTTGGGACAAGGTCTTCCACATTTTATCGTAGAAGGAGGAGCGCTCGTCCATTTTTTGTTTAAATCTATTGGACAATGTTTTCTCTTGGTTTGAGATAGAAACTATAATGATCATCAGCATTCCGAGAATAAATCCACCAATACCCAGAATGGCGAATTTGACGATGTTTGTGTTTGTCATGTTTTTTTATTTTAAGGGGTTAGATACGAAAAGTTTCTTTAATTATTATTGACAATTCCAACAAATATCATCTCTGTACGAAGTTTGCGATAGTTCTGGCAAATGAACACGGTTTCTGAATTTTTTCTCCCTCCCGCAAACAACACATAGATAAATATCTGTAAGGTACCAGAACTTTTCTTCCTCGGATTCTTTCAAAATTTTGATTGATTGTTGGTCGATATTTGGCTTTTTTTTAACTGGCATCGATTTGTAACCTTTTGGATTCCAAATATATGGTAGATTCTTATTTCTTTGCTTTTTTCGGAACTTTTTTTTCATTCGAACTAAAATTATTTGCACAGCCTTTCCCGGTGAGGTCCAGAGTCTTCTGACTTTCGAGTGGTTTTACCGCCACAAATGGATTTCAACAAAAAAAAAACAAAGGTAAAGCAAAATGATAAACACCAAACATCTGTCTGTGGATTCTAGGAATCCCCAGGCATGGATCGCCATCCAAAAGAACAGGCTAAAAGTTCATTCGGATCAAAAGGTATTTTTGAACGATGGCCAGGAGTTTCAAATCGAGCTCCACAACCCAACCCAGTCTAGATTGCTGGTAAAATTTCAACTTAATGGTCGATATCCCTCCCACCGGGGGTTAATTTTAAACCCCGGGCAAAGGTACTTTCTGGATCGATTTTTGGACGTTCAACGTCGTCTAACTTTCTCGACCTATGATGTTGAGGACAGTTCAGAATCCAGGGAGGCAATCTCCAAAAACGGCTTGTTAAGAATTGAGTTTTACGAGGAAAGCACTCCCCCCTCGGTCGTTAATTGGCTAGGGTTATACAACACTGGTACTTACAATTCAAATAACTGGAACAATTGTTTAAATTTGGACTCAAGGCTTTGTGGATCAACCACAACAACTTCTTATTCTAATTCAGCATCTTATGGGGGAAATATTTCTGGAACAACATTTACTTCTTTGAGTTCGGATTTTTCCCCCGCAGAAAAATCGTTGGAAACAGGAAGAATAGAGGAGGGAAAAAATTCTAGCCAGTCATTCTCAGAGGGATATGGGAACTTCAATTCCTGGACCAGTTTTGTCACGGAAATTAAACTTCTTCCTGCCTCTAGAATGGAGATGGAAACCTCCGAGATGAAATCCTACTGTACGGAGTGTGGAACAAAGAAAAAAAAGTCGGCGTGGAAATTCTGTCCACAATGCGGAAATAAATGGTAAACCCAACGGGAAGGGTTAAGTGCCAGTCCTCGGATTTATCTCCGGGGACTTTTTTTGTCGGTCCTTTTTTATTTTAATGGAATCTTAAGTCCCATACGGGCCATGGCGAGCAGTGCCTCTGCGTTTCCTTTGGCGTCGTTGACTGGATTGTGGTCGTGTTTTGTGCGTCTAAATTTGGACTTCCATTCCGAATTCAATCCTGTATCCATCTTCATTCCACAGTAAAGATCTCCGATGCGCCTGCCAGAAAATCCGAAGGGATTGCGTTGAAGATAGGAGTGAAAGTAAAAGTTGATCCACTGCCAATCAAAGGCAACATTATCTGAGATAAAGGTGGGCTTGCCAATAGAAGTGGTTTTCAGCCAATCGGCAAAGGCTGACATCACCTTGGCGGGATCGTCAAAATTTTCGTGCTCTTCCCTCGTATATCCGCTCACCGCCAGGGCATCAGACTTCCATTCGTAGGAGATGGGTTTGACCCTTCCAAGAAAAGTTTTAGAAAGGCTTGGCTCCAGCACCACTGCTCCAAAACAAACCATGGAGTACTTGCCGGGAATTGGTCCATCTGCCTCAACATCTACAATAATATAAGACATGTGTTTTTTTCTCAAATATACAAAAGAATTTCAATCTTTTTGTAATAAACGATTTAATTCAAATATATACGTAAAATAATGTCCTGGAGTGAAACATCTTCAAATTTTTGAATCCTACAAAAATCCCGATCAATTCAATTTGGCTGATTTGATTTTATTCATCACCAAAAACGACATTTGGCCTGGGATCGAAATTGAATTTATTAAATTTCCTTTCTGTGGAATTTCGGTGAAATCATTTGAAAAGGGAAAATTGTTATTTGGGAAAGAATGGTCAAATTGGACTATTTTTTATGAACAACGTATTTGGGTAAGTTACATGGAAAGACCAAATCACAAAAGTTTATTTCTGTCCGTATTCAAATTTATAGATTATAATGATTTCGGTTCATTAATAGGTTGTTATTTAGACTTCGACCCGAATAAAAAAATTTTATGGTTTAATGCCATAGAAAAAAATGATGAAATTATCTTTACTCAATATTACGATTGGTATGAAAATAAATCCGACCTTATAAAACAAGATATAATTCAAAACATGGATAAAGTTTTTCCCCAAGACGTATCACAATCTGTAGTCGACTTTCTTTTCCGTGTTGTTGAATGAGAAATTCACTGGTTATATGGCTTTTAATGAGTCCCATTTGTGAGTGAGACGCCATGTTTGAAGCCATTTATGAAATCACTTATCTCATCCTCTGTCATATCTACATATGCATGACCCACAATGATGCCAATCTCATTTCCAAGATCAGATAAATCACCCTCATAATTCATTCTGTCTACTCGTTCCTTCAAACCATTGGCTATGTAATTTAACCAAGTTGTATTAAATTCTCTGTTTTTCATTTCTTTTTTTTAAATTTATAAAAAAATAATTTCACTAAACCTAACAAATAATAAACAACATTAAAACGATTGTTTATCATCGGACGTTATATTCAAGTTTTTAAAAATGGTAAGGACATTTCCACTAATTTAGGTATAGTATTACCATCATCAAAAATAACATCATACTTTCCATTTTGGGACATCATATTAATGAAGTTGTTTTTCTCCTCCTGGCTCATTTCGTGATATACACCACAAATGATTGTTGTTTTTTCCCTTTCGTTTTCCATTTTTTTATCGATCTATCTAATTTTTTTTTCAAATATACAAAACAATCCCTTTGAAAACCCAGATTCCCGCGATTTTTCTTTGTTTTTTAAGGCCCCCATTACTTCAAAAAAAAGGATTCAAAAAAAGTTCCTCGACCAAAGATAGAAACAACCACCAAAAATTTGAATACAAATTCAAATGAAAGTTGCATTTTGGTTTTCTGGTCAAATAAGACACCTGGACGAGTGCATTTCCTACTGGAAGCCAATCATCCTTTCCTACAACGCAGATGTCTTCGGTTCTTTTTGGGAAACCGACGAACAAACCAAAAACAAATTCCAGTCGGAATTCAACCCTAAAATCGTCCAATACGAGAACTTCGATCTTTTTAAAAAAACCACCCTGGACATATTCACACAGGAATTGAATCCGCCTGTTTTCATTGGTCCATCGGGTCTGTCGGTAGAAACGGTATAATGTGCTTAAGCATTTGTTATACACAATATTTTATCAGATTTTATATTAAAATAAATGTTTTAACCAACTTTTTGGAACTGAGTAAATGATTTTACCATTTTCTTGTTCTAAACTGAATTGATTATTCAAATTTTTTAATGAATTAAAAGTGTCTTTTGTATAAATAAAGTTTAAGTTACACATTAAGTCTAAATAAAACCCCACACCATCATAATCATAAGTAACTTTAACATCACCTTTATAATCATCAATGATTTTTTTTAAATCATATATGTCTTGCCAGTCTTCTTTAGTGAAATTTTCTGGTCTTAAATTTTGATTTTTAACAAAATCGTCATATTCCTTTTGTGAATTTCTGGAACTTATTCTTCTTGGCAATTTGGTTTGTCCTCCACTCTTTAGAAAATCTATCTCATCCTTTGACATATTTTCTAAACCCACTTCATTATATAAATCAAGAATTTCATCGTATTCTGGTGTGGAATTTTCCTTCATCATAAAATCTTCGAAGGAATCAACATGTTTTTTCATTTCTGCACTTTTATTATTTAGTCTATATATGAGAATTCAAAAATTAAAATCCCATGCCGCCCCCTTTAAAATTAGGAACTAAATTTTATTTGATTCTTACCTACTTGACTTCACCCTTGACTCTGTCCTATTTGACTTAACCCTATTTGACTCTTGCCCTTCTCATTTACATAACCCTATTTGACTCTTGCCCTTCTCATTTACATAACCCTATTTGACTCTTGCCCTTCTCATTTACATAACCCTTTTGTGCCGGCGCCCCCGACCCAATGCTTATTGTATATACGTGAGGGCCCCGGGTTTTTCCCAGCTATGGGTCCCCTAAATTGGTCCTTTTAGACCCCTTCTAAGCCTAGGGGTCCCCTAAGTTTAACCGGGCCCTTTATAAGGGGCCTTGTACCCCCTATAAAAGGACCCTATTTTTACCCCCCTCCAAGGCCCGGAGGGGACCTTTTTTAGGGTCCCTGCTGGTTTTGCCGAGTACCCTCTCGAACCCCCACCGATCTCCCCGGATTTTAGGCAAACTCTTACCTAGAATTCGGAGGGTTTTTTGGCCCCCTCTTTGGTCACCATTTCCCTTTGGTTCCCGAAAGAACAACTTTAATTTGACAGAGATGACATGGGGGAAATTTGGTCCCCGTTTCTTCTCCCTCTCTTATCCCCACCCTAACCTCGGCCTAACCTCGGTCCACAAAAAACCCCAGGCTGTTAAGCCCGGGGCTTGAAGGAGGCCCAACCACGAACCCCCTTCGGGAGGGGGCCCTCTTTAGTCTTCCCCCTCCTGATCCTTTGATTTTTCAAGGCCCAAGTCCCCCATCATTTTGCCCATCATTTTCATGATTGCCTGATGTTTGGATTCGACCCCTGAGTGGATTTTCCCGACAAAATAGCCGGCGAGCAGAAGCTTCTTTTCGTAGCGGGTGAGGTTTCCGGGAACGTCCAGCTCTTCCTCGCGGATTTGGTTGCCGGAGACGAGCAGGGTGTCGGAAATGGAATCCTGGTCCTTGTAGGCCTGGACGCAGTCCTCGGCAATGGAATCGAAACAGGCGTTGGTGAGGCCGAGGCCTCCGGAGATGGTCGACTTGTCGACCGGTGCGTCATGGGTGTGTGACATAAAAAGAGGGTTTAGAAGTTAATGATGTAAAGATAAGAAAGAAGGTGGAAGAAAAAAAATGAATCCCCGTTTTTATTCTGGGAAAATGTACTTGCCAACCCACACGGTTTGACCTTGTGAGTTGGTGATTGTTTTGGGTGTTACACATCCACAGTAATGCCCGCACGAATCCAAAAAACAGCCATTATTGTTATTACCATCACAATTAACCTTTGTATCTATTTGAAAATGTGTAGGCATCATTGGTTGTGAGAGGGATTGGATGATTTCATTAGCATTAAATGTATGTCTATAATCTTCTGTGTATTTTACCCTTTCTTGTTCTTGAGCCATATCTATTGCCTTTCTCAAATCCTCCTCTGTGTACTTATATTTCACTAAGGCAGGGGGCATAAAGGACAGTGGTAACAAGTCAACCCCTTTAAGAATTAGTGAGTTATTAAGAGGTAGTTGGGCGATGATTTTTTTCTCATAAGGAACATAATTTTCAACAAAGATATAAACTTCTCTTGAGATTCGATTAAACACAAAATCCCCTTCTTTAACCTTTGAATCATCAACCACCAATAGGCGGTTGGATGTGTGAATTAGTTTGTGTTTCATTTGTTTTCTTTTACAATTTCAATGAGTTTGATAAGACAAGCAAGTTCTGCTTCTTCTGGATCAAGTAAATCAACTTTATCACAAACAAATACCCCATCTTTGAAAATAAAATAACTATAAGACTCATCAGGTAAATAAGGTATGTCGTTTTTATTTTGTGCAACAAATGGCTGAAACCATGCATCAATATTATACTTCTCTCTAAACCACCTAAATGCTTGTGAGAATGTTGGTGTTGAACACTCAATTTCTTGCCACACTGCCCTTACTAAATTACCACTTTTGTCATAAGACCTAAAACAAGGCTCATCGAACCCAAGTTCTTTAAGTGCTAATGCTTGTTCGTAGGGTACAAATTCTTGTGTCATGGATTTCTACTTTGTAATGTAAGAATAAGAAAGAAAGGAGAATAAAAAAACCGAATCCCCGATTTTTTCGGGGACTCAGTCGGAGAACCGGGTTTTGAATTTCTCCCGTCTGTAGGCCTTTGCAGAAGGCTTGGTTCGGGTGGTCATTTTCCGGCGGACGATTTGGGCAATGTGCCGGAGGGATAGGCCGTGTTGCCAGTCGGGGGTTTGTTGTTTCATGGTGTGGTTGGTTTGCATAAGACAAATATACTGTAGGTGGCGTAATAAAAAAAATTGAATCCCCGATTTTTTTTAGTTCGGGAACAGGCGAGCGAGGGCGCGCATCTCCAGGGAATCCTCGGGTAAACCAGCATCTGTAGTAGCATCATTCATCGGGATTTCTTCGGGCGCTTCTGTCTGTTCTGTGTAGGAAATTTCCCCGCCACCGCGGAGGTCAAAAAGAAGTCTCTGACCGATGGAACCTCTTCGGTTTTTGGTGAACTCCAAAAAGGTGATGGATTTGTCTTCCTCGTCAAATCTCATTTCGAGCATGCCGGTCGTGGCGTGCTTCAGACGATTGGAGCCCAAGAACACCCCGTCTTTGGTCACCTGTTGGATGCACAGGAATGTGGTGAACTTGGACTGGGGGTTGGCTCCCATGTTGTGTGACTTCATGAGATCCACTAACCACTTCTGAGCCGCAACGGATGTTATTTTGAGGGACTCCTGGACGCATTCTTGAACCTCCACAAACGAATCAATGAGTACAACATCGAACCCGAGGTTAAGGGCCTGCTCTAGGATGGCCTTGGGATTGTGGTCCAGAAACTCCCCGAGAAAAAGAGTTTGCAGAGACCCGAATCTCGGGAACCTTTGGACGTACTTTGCGAGATCAACCCTGGTCATCTCGGCGGATACAAACAAACAGCTGACCCCCTGTTCCGTGAGGGCTGCGAGCGTGTCCATGCCCACTGTGGATTTTCCGACCCCTGGATCTCCAACTAGAATCCAGTTGGTGGCCTTGGGGATGCCACCCTCCGGTGTGAACAGGTAATCCAGGGGTGTGTTGGTGAGGTGATTTTCCCAAAGGGAATCCGGGAATGACATTGAACCTAGGGCTAGGATCTCAAGAGCTTTGGCTGGCGTTGCGGGGATGGCAACGTGAGGGCCCTTTGGATTTCCCCGGGCCGCAGCGGCCTTTTTAACAGCCGCAGCAATGCGGGCTTTGGCTTCTTCGGACATGGGACGGCGTTGGCCGGTGGTGGTTTTTCTGGGCATGGTTTGAATTTGAGGTGGGAAAGAAAAACCCGAAGCCGGGAGGAGTGCTGTCTCCTCCCAAGCCCGGGAAGTTGTTAGGCTGGCTGGGCATCCAACCGATTGAGTTCGGTTGGAATTGCAGGGGTGGTGGGGTTGGTGTAGGAGAAGCAGTCATCCCCAAGGCCCCGTTCGATAGATTGGGGATTGGTGAGGGGAAGTCCACACCGGCAACACCGACCTTCGTGAAGAAGAGAAACCCCTTTGGTACGAAGAATGTGTGGATGGGTGACGGCGTTGAGGACAAATTTGAACACCTTGTCGAGTTGGGAATTGGGAACAAGGTTTTTTGCGGGTTTGTAGGTCATGGTGTCCTGAAACACAGTACCCGCAAAAACCATGCCCTGTTCTTTGTCCCCAAGTAGGGAAATGTTGACAAAGAAAATGGGGAGGCGGACCTTCCGGTCTTTTTTGTCCCGGGCCTGCTTCACATGCACTGTGATGTGCTTTTCGGTAGCAGGGTTGAAGAAGGTGAGAACCGCACGACCTGCGAAGAAGAGGCGTGGGAGGGAGAGGGGGTTGACGTTGGAACGTATCATAGGTGGTTGGTTTATGACGTAAAGATACGACATATCCCCGAGGATAAAAAATTAAACCCCGTTTTTATTCCAAATTATTTTTTTGGGCTTAGGCCCCAGAAAATCCCCGAGTTTTTTACAAATACATATTTTTGAATTACCCGGGGAGTTTTCGGGCTGGGCCTGGGCTGGGCCTGGGCTGGGCTGGGCCTGGCTGGGCTTAGGCCCTAGAAAATCCCCGGCTTTTTTCCAAGTACATTTTTTTGAATTAACCGTGGGTTTTCCGGGCTGGACCTGTTTGGCTGAGAACCAACAACCCGACGTTTTTGAATTGCTTTGTAATTCGTTTTGAGTTGGGTTTTTGGTTCGATAAAAATAAAGGTTATTTTGCCAAAAAGAAATCCAAATTTATCACGCGCCAGGAGTATGTTAGTGATATACTATGTTTTTGGATTTGATATATAGGTCAAATTATTTCATTTATGAAACATCTAAAAAGATTCGATCAATTTCCAATTAACGAGGGACAAGGCCTCGAAAATATTGGTGTCAACATTAAAATATGGGAAAACTTTTCAAACGAAAATCCATATCCTCTTTACATAACGGTAAAACCAACCCAGGAGTATAAAAACCGTCTTGCAGAAATAAAAAACTCAGATGGAAAACCAACCTTCTTAGTAAGTCAAGAACTTAACTTATTCAATAATAATAATCCTAATAAAGAAAACAGGATATACAATCTTGTTAAAGTTGCTACAACACCATTTGAAATAACTACAACCGAATTTGATGGAAAAAAATTTATAGGTAAACAAGATGACTATTGGTTGTCGTATCACCCCGAAATTAGGGAGATACAGATTGATACTTCAAGAGAATTTGGAACATCCGGCATTTTAAAGAGATATGAAGAAATAACAAATCAGGATGCAAGATGGGTTAGGGCTGACGATTATCGAAGAGAAGGTTTAGTTTGGTTGCCTGGTTCTACTTATTGTAAATTTGATAAAGGTTTTGAAGTAGGAATGGTAGATCATCGTGGATACTTCGAAATAATCGATATTAAATTCAAATAATACAATCCATTTATTGATTTTCCAGAGCGCTGTCTTGATCTTCCAAACTAGAGAGATACGCTGATTCTTCCTCCTCCATCAAGCGGTTCAGCTCTTCGTAGAAAGAATCCCGAAGCTCGTCGTCCTCGAAAAATTTCTCCGCTTCCCACTCATCCATTTCCATACATTCCTCGTTCATCCATTCCTTTCCCACCAACGCGATTCCTGCAAATCCGTATCCTTCGTCCTCGAACTTGTTAGTGATCCAAACATCGGGAGAGACTTGGCTTAGGACTTCGTAAAGGCGTTGGACCCATCCTCTGACGGGCGACCATGCAGACTCTAGATTCAATTGAAGATAATCTTCTTCGTCTGATTCCAGGTACCCATGAAACCATTTGGCTCCGCAATTTTCTTCAACCCAATTTCTGTCGTAATCCTCTTCTCCTCTAGGCCAGACATTGTCAAAGACCCGATTGACCAGATCAGCTGTCCATACTTCAGAATCGTCAGGATTCTCCTGGCGAAATATTTCCCTCACCATCTTCGCGGCTTGTGAATTCGCTCCATGGATAACGATGTAGTTGCTAACGTGGTTTGCCATTTTTATACAAAAATATGATGTGGGAACATCTGTTTTGCTTTGTTAATATCGTCATCATTACCCCTACCACTGTATAGTATACGGTAACTGTCAGGAAAGGATTTTGCATCCTTCAAAATGCCATTCACATCCAGTGCTCCGTATGCTATATAAGCAAAGTTGGTAATATTATTGGGGTTGGTGTAAAGTATGAATTTTTGCTTGGCCATAATTCAAAATCTTTTGAAAGTGTTAGACTTGAAAAACTTTTGGTTTTGCAGTTTGGATTCTTTTTTGCACAGAATGATTATCCCAACGAAAATCAAATCAACAACAAGTAAAGTGGTGAAAAGCAAAATGGTTTTTGTCCAATCATCCCATAGTCCATGGTTTTCAAATGGGTTGAAAAACAATGAATGTACAATTAGGGAAGTGGTAAGAATTATCCCGATAATTGAACACGTGATTGGAAAGAAAAAGTCCCTCATGATTTTGTAAGTTAATTTTGTTTTTGGTCGTGGCCTAAATTACAAGCGTAAAAGAAAACCCAAAGTAAGTTAAAGAATACCACCATTTCAATACCAATATCAATATAGGAAAAATAATATAAGAAATTTCCGAGAGCTATTAGAAGTGTGAATAAAACAAAAGAGAATGATGTGAGTGGAAGTATGAGGGAGTAAAGAAATTTTTTCATTCTAAAATTTTACTTAATAAGGTAAAGATAAGGAAATTTCGATAAAAATAAAAATGGAACCCCGGAAAAATTCCGGGGCTCCTCCCAACCTATTTCAAAATCAAAATTCTTTTTCCTGTTGGAATTTCTTCGGTCACAATCATTTCAAAGTTTGGATTTTGAATTAGAAATTCCAAAACAAAATTCACTTTGTCAGAAATTTGGGTTTGGGTTGGTTTTGCTGGAACAGAAACAACCTTTGGTTTTGGGGTTTGGGATTTTTTGAGGCAAACTTGAACATAGCCTGGATTAGCCCCAACAATTTTGGAAATGTCAAAATGGTCAAATTGGGGAAATTGCCTTTTCAACTTCAAAATTCTTTGTGCTTTGTTCATCCTCTTTTTCACAGAACATTGGGAAACATAGAGTGGGCTGGTTCCCAATTTCTCAGCAATTTCTTTGTTAGACATTCTGGGGTTTTCCCTTTGAATTTTCGCAATTTTTGCTTTTGTGGAAATTTTTCTGGGTTGGGGGGTTGGGGTTTGGATTTTTTCCATGGTGGTTGGTTTTTAGTTGGTTAATGGTGTAAAGATAATCCAAAACTTAGAAAAATAAAAATGGAACCCCGGAAAAAACCGGGGCTCCTTCAAAATTAGGGTTGAACCAAGAAATGGGCTCCCAAATCAAGAATCCGTTTGATCTCGTTGGGTTTGAGGTGGGAAAAAACATTGGTTTCTCCTATGTAGATGAGGGTTGGACCCTGAAGGGACCAGGCGTAATCCCTCATGTGAATGATGTCGTGCTGGCGGAGGAACTCGTCGACCTGGGCTATGATTTTGCGTTTGTTCATTTGTGTTTGGTTTGAATTCCAAAGATATAAATGAAATTCGGGGTAAAAAAATGGAACCCCGGTTTGGGGTTAAAGGGATCCGGTTATCCCAATCCCCCGGGTGGCTCAATCAAAATCAAACAGTGGCCGAAGTGGTAATTGAGGGTGTGGACCAGGTTAACATAATCCTCGGACATCATTTTATTCACAATAGGTTCTGGATCGAGGTCGTGTTGTTTTGCCAGCCTTTTGGCCATGGCTATGAGGGCAAAAGCGTTTCCTTCCGGACCTGAAAGGTCAATAGTGATGTGGGTTTGGGGTTGTTTTTGTGGGGGTACAATCATGGAAATTGGTTTTGGTGGGTTTGGAACGCGCGGGCGCTTAGTATGTTAGTGTTATAGTATGTTTCAAATGTATGAAATCCCAGCCAAACAAAAAAAAGAAACCCCGGTTTTTTGCCGAGGTTTCTTTCATTTCAAAATTTAAAAAGTATTTTTAAAATGGCGGGGTTGAAGGTAAATTATCTACACACTTAATATAAGGGTCTAATTCCCCTCCAATATTTGGGTCTGGATTTACTGCAAATTCTCCTACCGTTTGGTTTATTCTTGCCAAATAACATTTGTATAATTGGTATTTTAATTCGTTTTCTGGAGCCCCAGAAGCACCCGGACAAACATAACCTTCTCCTCCATTCTCGATATAATCTAATGCAGCATAAAGATATGGATTATTGTTTCCCAAGCTTTTTTGTGGATCGTTTTGATTTTGTAAAGTGTAATCACAAATTGGAGTTAACCATTGTCCTGGTTGGTATTCCCCAGTTCCACCATAACCAAAAGTATATAAAATTTCTTGTCTTGGCATAATTATTTTTTCTTCTATATATTATTTCTAATTTTTATTTCACAATCGGAATTAGGATTTCCTCCACAAAAGTTTTCATGTCATCAACAGAAATTTTCTGGACTGTGTCTTCTAAAGAATGACACCTCCACAAAATAGATTTATCTAATTGCTTTCCGTCAGGGGTTTCCAAAATGTCTTTCCTTGGATAACGGGTTCTTCCACTTTTCCATTTTACTTTTTCAAACTCCAAGGTATCAAAATTGAAAAATTCATCCTCGAATTCCTCCTCAGGTTCTTCTGTGACAGGTTCTGTCATTACCTCGGGAAGTGGATTGATGACACAAGAATCAATCCCGTTCTTTCGAAAGATAACAGAATCGTTAAAAGGGGTTCTTGTGATGGGAGGATTAAAAAGACGAATGATCTTAGCCTGTAAAGGTCCTGGATATTCACCTATAAAGAAATTTTTTCCACCCAATCCCGTGAGCTCTAAATTTAAAATCCAATCAAATCTTCCGTAATCTCCATCAAGAAGACGCTCAGAAAGTCTTTGTGCTCCCAAACCTCCAAACTCTTCTCCATCTGTTATACATACATTAATTTCGGGTCTTTCCTTTTTCAGTGCAATTGTGTTAATGACGGAACAAGAATTGTCGTTGGCATTCTCAGAGTTCGGATTGAAGATATCGTGGTGAGCACAGACCCAGTGTGGGGATTTTCCAGTCATCACAATATTGTAAAGGAATATTCCCGGCTCTAAATCATCTTCAAATCTGTCTACATCATATGGAATTTGTAGGGAGTCCAACAATCCACAAATAAATTTCACCCGGGGTGTGGGTTCAGGACCATTGGAAAAAACCGAACCGGCATTTCTCACCCGGCAAAAATCATGAATTTTGGAATAAATCATGGGGAATTTTTTATTGTTGTTAGAAGTATATATCCCCTGGAATTTTGGGTAACACAAAGAAAATAAATTCGGGAATTTAACCCGAAATCTTTTCTTTCTGGCGATCCAACCATCTTCGACACATCTTCGCCGCGAGGGCCCTCCTCTGGGGGCCAAACTTGAATTGGGGCCTCAGCCTAGCCTCTGCTATCCTGGTAAATTCCTCGATGATTTCAGGCATGTGCTGAAAGTGTGAAAGCGGGTGTTTTGTGGTCATGGGTTCAAATTTACCAGGTTACGGGATTTTCCCTACGGAATTCTGAAGTGTACAAGTGAGAGTTGTCGTTGTACTTCACAACATCTTCCCACCATCTAATACCCATGGAAAGCCGGGCTATGGAAAAGGCTCCTACATCATCATTGTGGACGAAAAAGAAAAGATCATTTCTGCCCCCAGTTTCTGGAACAGGTTTTCCACTTGAATCTAGGTCTGGCAGGGTTTTAACCTCCGTGTGGTACTTCACACGGGTTCCCAGTTCATCCAAAAAGAATTTCTCCAAATCTTGAGGGGTTGAATCGCCTAGGACTATTCCTGGCCAAACACAAAGTTGAGTAAAATCTGACATAGGTGGTTGTTTTAGTTTGTGATGTAAATGTATTTCAAAAACTTGGAACAAAAAAATGGAACCCCGGAAAAAATCCGAGGTTCCAAAGGAATCAAATTACCGGACCCACAAGTTCGGTTTTGGACTTTCGAATCTTGAGGATGGATTCGAAAGAGTAGGTTCGAATGATGACCTTATCAATCAAACCTCCCTGTTCTCCCTCGACCTTTGTTGGCAAACCTTGAACCTCCTCCTTGGGAATTTCCACACCGTCCAAAAGGTAAGTTGATTGACCTCCTCTCAGGAAAATACACTCGAGGTATTCCTTGCCTTTGTGGGTGATGAATGGGGAGTTGGGGATCCTTTCTCCCCATGCTCTGGGTCCTGGTTCCCAGATTCCATTGGAAGATTCTGTGGCGAGCATTTCAAACACCCGGTTGGCTTCGTTCTGCTTTGAAAGCCTCCGGTTGACCATATTGAAGTAGCCTTTGCCATTCTTGAAAATCATCACCCTAGAATTGGTGGTGAGTTTGGTGACCCTGCCTTGGTGAGGGTTAGACTTGCCCCCGAGAAGGTCAACTTTGACGAGGGTGTCAAGACCCACGATTTGACAGCCTTGAAAGGAATTGATTGCAGATTTTTGAAACATAGGTGGTTGGTTTATGACGTAAAGATACGACATAACTTCTTAGAATAAAACCGAATCCCCGAAAATTTTTTCCCGATTTTTGGGAATGTTTTTGATTGGTGACTTCACTGGGACTCGAACCCAGGACCCATACATTAAAAGTGTATTGCTCTACCAGCTGAGCTATGAAGTCTTGACCTTTTGGAAAATGAATTGAATTTTGGCGGAAATTGTGTTGATAACTTGGGTGGGCTTATCTGGAAAATTTTCAAGAACAAGGGCATCTCTTTCTTGGTCAGTTAAAGATTTCCACCAGGATAATGCTTCTGCATGCGGATGAGGTTCGGGATTTTGATTCATTTTAAAATCGATTTTCTTTTATATATGTCCGCGCTTGACGTATGTTAGTAAGATACTATGTTTTGTAGCCAGGACAGGATTCGAACCTGTGATTTTGCAACCATATAGGATGTCATAAACCTCTTTGACATTACGCAATACCTGACTAAGTAACACCCTAATTTATCCAACTTACAGGTGTTGTGGCTGTCCCCATTGCTGGGTTAGGAATAGACTATTTGGGTTACTATTTATTCCCACTTTCAGTAGATAGTCAATCTAAATAGAACCTTGTCCTATCAGCAGTCTCATACGGACATCACTCCGTTTCTCATCGTGTAGAGCACACTATCCGTTGTCTTGTTTCGGAACGTGTAGTCAGGACAGGATTCGAACCTGTAACACCGGTTTGACCACTCACGTGGTTGCGTCTATCCAATTCCGCCACCTGACTATTTATTTATTAAATGTTTAGAAATTAGTACAATACCTTTCTCTTTTTTAAGCCATTGTTTGAAACTTAATAAAGCGTTGTTTTTGTTCCAATAATGCAAATAAGTAGATTCATACTCACTGCGTAAATCTTCTAAATCAATAAAAGTAATTTCTTTAATATTCATATCATTTTAATTTTTAGTAGTCAGGACAGGAATCGAACCTGTATGGTATCCGCAGATACCTCTCACTTTTGTTCACTACCTCACAAGGTTTCCATGATTAGCGTCTATCCAATTCCGCCACCTGACTATATTTTAATATGTTTGGAGGTCAGTACCTGTAAAGGTTTAAACTATGGCTTGTACTTCGCCTCAAGGGTTTACCCCTATACCTCCATTGTAGTCAGGACAGGATTCGAACCTGTATCTCAAATCGGGTCTACTTTTTAGCGACTACTTTATTGAGTGTTACCATTACACCAACTGACTATTTTAAGATGCCCAGAGATAAACCTATTAATTTATCATTCTTGGAGAGGAAACTAGTTTTCACATATTCCATATTCCTACTGGTCTTCATCTTTGTAGTCAGGACAGGATTCGAACCTGTATTCAGGGACTTGAAGTAAGTAACCCTCCAAGTTTGTATGGCAACCAATTCCGCCACCTGACCAAATGAAGGGACTAAGTTACCCCTTCTGTACCGTTTTCCCGGTTGACGGACTTTCTGTTCACACCGTGCCTGTGGCACTACAGTGACTGGTTGTTTCCCTACCTCCAACTACCAGAAAGTTTCTTGTTCAAGATAGGGCCGGACCTAAAAAAGAAAAATCAAAAACTTTTCTTTATGAACCTTTTGCCATTTCCAGTCTCACGACTGGAGGGAATAATTCAAAGGAAAGGAGAAGATGGTTGTGTGGACAACTCCTAATTACGATTGGCGTTACTTGATGTAAGACTCTCAACTCCGAAAAGACCAGCCGCCCTACACAAACTATCGGTCTTTCCCTTCCCCAATCAACCTATTTTCCAAGATGTCAAAGAACAATTTCTTTAGTAGCGGGGGCTGGACTCGAACCAGCGACCTTCGGGTTATGAGCCCGACGAGCTACCAACTGCTACCACCCCGCAATAATTATTTATCTTACCACCAAGAATCGTACCAAATCGTGTAGCCTTCTGCAAGTGATTGTTTTGCCTTTTCCAGAAATTCAATGTCCTCAGCTTTCCTATCGTCCGTTGATTCCCCAAAAAAGAAACCTTCGGTGAGTGGAAGTTCGTCATCAATAATGACGGCAGCAATTCGGTCCAAATCTTCCTGGGTAAGTTGAACAGGAACACAATTGAATGCTGCCTCCTTCCCTCCTTTTTCCCTGTAAATTTGCTCCATCAAACCGTGGAGGTTTGGGTGTTTTCTCCAGTAAAAGAAATCCTCTGGTTCCTGTGAATTTTCTTCACTTTCTCTCAGAACTTGAACCTCGTTGCCGAAATCAACTGGAGATGAAGGGTTGAAACCCTTTAATCTGTAAGCGAACATGTCTAAGCCCATAATGTGTGTTTTTTATTTGGTTTATGAAGGCAAATGTATGGGAAAATTTGGAATAAAAAAAATTGAACCTCGTATTTGAACAAAAAAATTTTGAAATAGTTTCACCTTTTTTTCACCAATCCGTAAAAAACAATTGCTCCTAAGGCGAAGAAAGCAAATTCTGAAATCGAAATTTGGGTTTTAATTCCTGCTATTTCATTCAAAATCCAAAAGAAAAATCCCAACACAATAACATGCCACAGTAAAATTAGGAGTCCTGCAAGAACCCCTAACTTTAACAGACAGCCAATTAAATCACTCATTTGATTTGTCCCATTCTAAAGTGGAATGGATTTTCCATTCCTGGAGCTTTTTGAATTTTTTCCAACATGTGGCGATTGAATTCAACCACGGATTCAAATTCAGGAACATTCAATTTTTCCGATTCCACCCATTCAAAAGGAAGAACCATGATTCTGGTTGCCAGATGGGTTTTCTCCCAAAATTTGGTGACAACATTTTCCTGCTTTGAAAAACCAGCGGCTGGAGAATTGAGGTAGGCATGAAGTTGACTTGGGTTGTTGGGTTTGACAACGGCAAACATACCTTTCATGACTCCATACATGGATTCATGAACCAAGCCAATCAAAACCTTGTCCCCGTTCTTGGCAAGTTCTTCAAGAAGCAATTCGATGGGGGTTGGTTGATAGGTTTGACCTGAATTGTCATTGACAATTACGGTTTGGAGATTTGGGTTTTTGTTCATAGTGGTTGTTTTTAGTGAAAGCAAATGTATGGGGAAATCGTGAAAACTAAAAACGAAACCCCGGAAAAATTAGATTCCCAATATCTCCAATGTTTTTAACATTTCATGGTATTCTTCCCCGTGTTTCAATTTTATGAGTTCAATTTCAGAGAAGGGTATAAATTGGTTGTAAACTGAAGTGGAAAAGTAAAATTCTCTTCCTGTTTTCTCACTAATACTAATCTCGTAGGTAAATTCATTAACCTTGGAACCAGAATCATCTGAAGATTTACGGTTCCATATTTTGTATTTTGGATAGGATGGTTCCACCTTTACATATTTACTTCCTTTCCAAATAATTTTGAATTGAGAATATCTACCGTACCTTGGTCTATATTGTTCAGATTTGATGAAACAAAAATCTCCAACCTCAAAATCTGCCTTTGAAAAATCAATAATAGTTGAATCAAAATCCTCCTCCAAAAATTGGATAAACTTGGCAGGTATTTTGAGAATTGTCTTTCCCTCATCAGCCACTGTAGAAGCTATTACACACCAATTTTTTTTCGATTTAACAACAAAAACATGGTCGTGGTTTTGGTGACCTTCACAATTCAAAATGAATCTTTCGCCCAATTTGATTAACCGGTAGTTCCAAAATGAGATGATGGTGTTGTTGACGCTTTGAAAGGGCAACCAAGATTTTTGGTAGGAATAAATGAACTCCTTTTTTTCTGAATGTAGGTCTTCCAACATGAAATTCAAAATTCTAGGAGCAGAAGAATAAAGTCTGGGAAGAACTTCCTCTATGAGGTGTGGAGAAGGTGTATGTTGGATTTGGATTTGTAATTTTCCAGATGTCATTATTTTCAATTTTGAAACGCAAATGTACGCAAGAAAAGGGGAAACAAAAAATACTTCCTCACACTTTTCTTGATTTGTAATAACCAACCATCATGAGAAAGAAAAAACACATTAATAAAACTGATTCTCTATCCTCAGGTTTGTTTTCTATAGCAGCAACAATGGTTTTCCAAATTATAATTCCAACCAACTGAAAAAGTCTAAGAAACAATTTAGCAATATCCCCAAACAAAGGAATGTTGAAGAGAAGATAACCCAAGCACAAAAAAACCAGAATTCTGGTCATTTTTCAATCGGTTTTGTCGTTGATTTTTTGAATTTAGCCTTTCTGTCCCTTTCCCTCTTTGCTATCCAGGCAAACTCTTGATTAACCCTCTTCATCTCCTGATCGGCTGCCTTTTGGAAAACGTCGTGATTGAAGGAAGATTTGGGCTTGGCTTTTTGGATCGAACAGTGTTCCGGTTTGGATTGTTGGCCTTTTTGTTGGGCAAAAATTTGGGTGGAAACCAGGAAGAGAACTAGAATGATTTTTTTCATTTTTTTGGGGTTTTAATCGCGGGCGCTTAGTATGTTAGTGATATACTATGTTTAGCGTTTGATTATTTTGATGACCTTGTTTTCTCCATTCTGAAGTTGAAGTAATCCCAAATATAATCCAGGAATCAAATTTTCGGTTGATATTTTGACAATTTCAGAATTCAAATCATATGAGATGATAGTTGACCCCTTCAAATCCAAAATTTGTAATTTTACCCCTTCTGAATTCAAGCCCGAAATTCGAAACCAATCTGAACAAGGATTTGGAAAAATTCCAATATCTTGAATTTTATTTTCGATTAAATTTGCCTGAATCGGAAAAAATAAATTCACCTTAACAACTGTATCATTCCAAGGCCAAATCCACCAATCCTTTATTTCGGACCAGCCTAAAACCAAATTAGAGTTTTGTGGATAGGTGTAGAAATACCTTCTGCCATCAAGCCTATTTGACAAACCACCATAACTTACAACTTCCTCTTGAAGGTGTTCAAATGAATTGTAAAGAAAATCAATGGGGTTATTTGCTCCATTACTGGCAAACGATGTTATTTTTTTCAATCTTGGATTTTCCTCCCAGAACCACTGAAAATTAGATTGGGAATAATTTAAAGAACCCGAATTAAATGTATTTAGTTGTATAGGCAAAGAATTCTGATAGGTGTAAAACCAAGAACCTGACATAACGCCCAAAGGATTTATCATTTTGTGTTTACCTGATTTCATCATCAAATTATCCAAAATTTGAGGTTCAATCATACAAGGTCTTGGGTGGGTCCAAAAAGAATGTTCCAACATATGTTCTGAAGATTTGAAAAATCTGGTGAATAAAATAAACTCGTCCAAATTGGTGTAAAGCGGAGACCACTCAATTTCAGAATGAATGTAAAAAACAGTTTGCCAGTGTTGACCAATATTAGTCGTAAAATCAACTCTTGTTTTAACAATAGAATCTACAATTCCAGGAACAAGATTGGAGAAAAGATAGTATCTTTCCCATAATTTCCAAACACCCGAATCTGAAGGCAAACAGTGATAATAAGTAATTGAATCACATCTTGTTCCAGTTGAATCGAAAACAAGAGAATCTCCCTGAATCAAATTCAAATTTGAATC
>Ga0214923_10002908_pt1 | contig 22067 bp, 11 predicted proteins | sample LL1510_MetaG_FD_177993 | JGI IMG/M metagenome (GOLD analysis project Ga0214923, IMG submission 177993) | Freshwater microbial communities from Lake Lanier, Atlanta, Georgia, United States - LL-1510 | ecosystem: Environmental > Aquatic > Freshwater > Lake | place: USA: Georgia | collected...
AACATTTGAATAATTTGTTATAGAAATATTATTATTCTCAACAGTTGTATTAAACTTGATTGGAGTAGCAGTAGTAATAGCAAAACTTTGTGTAGCGATATCATTAAATACACCATAATTTCCAAGCACACCACCTGGACCAACTGGACCAGTATATCCAGTATATCCTGTGTATCCTGTGTATCCAGTGTATCCTGTGTATCCAGTAGCGCCAGTATTTGTAGCAAGTCCAGGTATTCCTGTTGGTCCAGTTACACCTGTGTATCCTGTCCAACCAGTGTATCCAGTATATCCTGTGTATCCTGTGCATCCTGTCCAGCCAGTGTATCCAGTATATCCTGTGTATCCTGTGTATCCTGTGTATCCAGTGTATCCAGTCCATCCGGTGTATCCAGTATAGCCTGTGTATCCTGTGTATCCGGTGTATCCTGTGTATCCGGTGTATCCGGTGTATCCGGTGTATCCGGTGTATCCTGTGTATCCGGTGTATCCGGTGTATCCAGTGAAGCCAGTCCATCCCGTAGCACCGGTGTTAGTAGCATTTCCAGGTAATCCGGTGGGTCCAGTAAATCCGGTGTAACCAGTCCAACCCGTTGCACCTGTATTTGTTGCAGAGCCAGGTAGACCGGTGTATCCGGTGTATCCAGTAAACCCCGTAAACCCGGTAGGTCCAAGTTGTGTAAACATAACTTGTGTGGCGGATAAATAAGCGGAAGGAATTTGAGATAAAGTAGCAGTAGCACTAGTATTTTGTATTCTTATACTTGAAGAAGCAGAATATACATATATTCTAATTTTATCTCCAATAGAAAAAGTTTTAGTAATTTGTCCATTTCCAATAAAAGGAATAGAACTAGCAGGAATATTAAAAGTCTTAGAAGTGTCAGCGATATTAGAACCATTTAATTGAAACCAAACAGTAATATTAGCGGCAGTACTAGTATTAATAAATTGCATAGAATAATTAATATTAAAAGTACCAGAACCTGAAATAGTAATTTCTGCACCTAATAGTGAAGAGTCAGATGTAAATAAAGGTAAATTATTGTATGAAATATCAGCCAATGATATACTACCTCCTACATTAGCTAAAGTCCACACAGTACCATTTGTTGAACTATAAATACTATGAGAACCAAATCCTGATGCTAACCAAATGTTATTAAAATATTTTACTGATAAACCTGTTATATTAAACATAGTTATACCTAAACCTGTCCATATTGTACCGTTAGAAGAATAAGCAATTGTATTTACAGAACCACTTCCAACTGCAACAAACAAATTAGTTGCATTCCAATCAATATTTTCTCCTCTAGAAGAAAATATAGTTTTTCCTAAACCAATCCATTGTGTTCCGTTGATAGAATAACCGAGTGTATTTGTTAAATCATCAGCAGTTGCAACGTAAATAGAATTTCCATATACCATTCCATTAACTGCATTTTTAAATATACTATACCCTAAACCAGTCCAAGTACTTCCATCATTATTAGAGTAAGCAAGCGTATTAAAAGAAACTGCTACAGGTCCTACAGATATTGTGTTAGTAGTTAAACATCTTGTTTTATTCATAAATGTCGCAGCTGATGCAAATGTCCATTGTGTTCCATTATCCGAAAAACCTATTGTATTACTACCTTCACCTCCTGCTATAAATTTTGAATTTACAAAATCATAAGTTACTGAATAACCAGCCGTGGAAAAAACTAGTCCTAATCCTACCCATATAGTTCCGTCAAATGAATACGCAAGTGAGTGTGTCGTTCCTTGACCAACAGCCACCCATAAAGTTCCATTATAATAAGCATTATAACCTGTACCTGTAAATAAAGTTTTTCCCATTCCTGTCCATTGTGTTCCATTAGTTGAATATGCCATGCTATGAGATGTACCAGAACCAAAAGAAAGCCATAAATTATTAGCATAATAAGCTCCACGACCTTCAGTAAAAATAACAGTTCCTAATCCAATCCATTGAGTTCCATTATAAGAGTATGCTAAACTATTAGTACCACCACCAACACCTACCCATATATTATTTCCATATGCAACTCCACGTCCTACGTTTCCACCCCCTCCAAATATAGTTGCTCCTAGACCAATCCATTGAGTACCATTAGTTGAATAAGCTAGGGTATTAGTATTACCTCCTGCAACTACCCACATATTATTTCCATCATATCCAATACCAAAACCATATACATTAAGAGTAGCTTGTCCTAAACCAATCCATTGTGTTGCGTTAAATGAATACGCTATGGTATTACCTCCTGTACCAACACCAACCCAGAAATCGCCGTTTGTTGTTTTTGCGTATTGAATTCCTGCAAATTCAGTTGAAAACGGACTACTTGAAACTTGAAAAAAATTATTAGTTGTTGCAGTAGTTCCATATATTGGATCGATACCAACAACTATTTTTGAATTGACACCTGAAGGTTCACCGCCGATAAAAGTTGTGACATTAGTTCTTCCAGATCCGAGTATAAAACTACCATTAACCAATAATTTATTTCCGATATTAAAAATTGTGTTACCTAAGCCTGTCCATGTTAGTCCATCAGAAGAAAAAGATATAGTATTATTTGTACCTCTACCTAATGCTAAAAATCTACTTCCAGTCCATATAATATCATTACCATTTGTTGTAAAAATAGTGTTTCCTAAACCAACCCATGTGTTTCCATCATTAGAATATGCAATAGAATTTGTACCTTGTCCACCCGCTATGAATCTATTACTTCCTGCATTACCACCATATGTAATACCAAACGATCCTGTAGGTCCAGATGCTCCAAATATAGATGATCCTAAAGATGTCCATCCAGTTGCATTTAATGAGTTGTATAAAACACCACCGCTTGAAATACCTGCAAACACTCCAACATTTTGATATTGTTGCACAGAAACATTGTTATTTTCTACTGTTGTATTAAACTTAATTGGTGTTGCTGTATTTAAAGAAAATGTTTGTGTTGTTGTGTCTAAAAATACTCCGTAGTATCCTAAAACTCCACCTGGTCCTGCTGCACCAGTGTATCCAGTGTATCCTGTGTATCCGGTGTATCCAGTGTATCCAGTGTATCCAGTTGCACCTGTATTTGTTGCTGAACCCGGTAATCCTGTGGGTCCAGTGTATCCTGTGTAACCAGTGTATCCAGTGTATCCTGTGAATCCCGTCCACCCAGTGTATCCAGTGTATCCGGTGTATCCTGTGTATCCTGTCCATCCGGTATAGCCAGTGTATCCAGTGTATCCTGTGTATCCAGTGTATCCGGTATACCCAGTGTATCCTGTATAGCCTGTGTATCCTGTGAATCCGGTCCATCCGGTATATCCAGTGTATCCCGTATAGCCTGTATACCCTGTGTATCCTGTGTATCCTGTGTATCCTGTATAGCCTGTGTATCCAGTGTATCCTGTAAAGCCCGTCCACCCAGTATAGCCCGTGTATCCTGTGTAGCCAGTGTATCCTGTGAATCCAGTCCATCCGGTGTATCCAGTATATCCTGTATAGCCGGTGTATCCTGTGTATCCGGTATAGCCAGTGTATCCAGTGTATCCTGTGTACCCAGTGTATCCTGTATAGCCTGTGTATCCTGTGAATCCAGTCCATCCGGTGTAGCCAGTGTATCCTGTATATCCTGTGTATCCTGTGTATCCTGTATATCCTGTGTATCCTGTGTATCCTGTGTATCCACTATATCCTGTGTAACCTGTTACACCTGTGTATCCTGTGAATCCAGTCCATCCTGTGTAACCGGTGTATCCTGTATAGCCTGTGTATCCTGTGTATCCTGTGTATCCTGTGTATCCCGTGTATCCTGTATATCCTGTGTATCCTGTGTATCCCGTGTATCCTGTATATCCTGTGTATCCTGTATATCCACTATATCCTGTATAACCTGTTACACCTGTGTATCCAGTATACCCAGTGTATCCTGTATATCCTGTGTATCCCGTGTATCCAGTGTATCCAGTCCATCCAGTATAGCCCGTGTATCCTGTGTAGCCTGTGTATCCTGTATAGCCTGTGTATCCTGTGTATCCTGTGTATCCTGTGTATCCACTATATCCTGTGTACCCTGTTACACCTGTGTATCCAGTGTACCCAGTGTATCCGGTATAGCCCGTGTATCCTGTGTATCCTGTATAGCCCGTGTATCCTGTGTGGCCTGTGTATCCTGAGTATCCAGTGTATCCTGTGTATCCAGTGTATCCCGTAAATCCAGTCCATCCAGTATAGCCCGTGTATCCTGTGTAGCCTGTGTATCCTGTGTATCCTGTATACCCAGTGTATCCGGTATAGCCCGTGTATCCTGTATAGCCTGTTACACCTGTGTAACCAGTATAGCCAGTGTATCCGGTATAGCCAGTGTATCCGGTATAGCCTGTGTATCCGGTATAGCCAGTGTATCCTGTATAGCCTGTGTATCCTGTGTATCCTGTGTATCCTGTATAGCCTGTATAACCTGTTACACCTGTGTATCCTGTGTATCCACTATATCCTGTGTATCCTGTATATCCTGTATACCCTGTATACCCAGTGTATCCAGTGTATCCTGTGTATCCCGTGAATCCAGTCCATCCAGTATAGCCCGTGTATCCTGTGTAGCCTGTGTATCCTGTGTAACCTGTGTATCCCGTGTATCCTGTGTATCCTGTGTATCCTGTGTATCCAGTCCATCCGGTGTAGCCAGTGTATCCTGTGTAGCCTGTGTATCCTGTATATCCCGTGTATCCTGTGTATCCTGTATAGCCTGTATAACCTGTTACACCTGTGTATCCTGTGTATCCACTATATCCTGTGTATCCGGTATAGCCAGTATATCCAGTGTATCCAGTGTATCCTGTGTATCCCGTGAATCCAGTCCATCCAGTATATCCAGTGTATCCTGTGTATCCTGTGTAGCCAGTGTATCCTGTGTATCCTGTATATCCGCTATATCCTGTGTACCCTGTTACACCTGTGTATCCAGTGTACCCAGTGTATCCGGTATACCCAGTGTATCCTGTGTATCCTGTATAGCCTGTGTATCCTGTGTATCCTGTGTATCCACTATATCCTGTGTATCCTGTATACCCTGTATATCCAGTGTATCCAGTGTATCCTGTGTATCCCGTGAATCCAGTCCATCCAGTATAGCCCGTGTATCCTGTGTAGCCTGTGTAACCTGTGTATCCCGTGTATCCTGTGTATCCTGTGTATCCTGTGTATCCTGAGTATCCCGTGAATCCAGTCCATCCAGTATAGCCCGTGTATCCTGTGTAGCCTGTGTATCCTGTGTATCCACTATATCCTGTGTATCCTGTATACCCTGTATATCCAGTGTATCCAGTGTATCCCGTGAATCCAGTCCATCCAGTATAGCCCGTGTATCCTGTGTAGCCTGTGTATCCTGTGTAACCTGTGTATCCCGTGTATCCTGTGTATCCTGTGTATCCTGTGTATCCTGAGTATCCCGTGAATCCAGTCCATCCAGTATAGCCCGTGTATCCTGTATATCCTGTGTATCCTGTATATCCGGTGTATCCAGTGTATCCCGTGAATCCAGTCCATCCAGTATAGCCCGTGTATCCAGTGTATCCCGTATATCCTGTGTATCCAGTGTATCCCGTGAATCCAGTCCATCCAGTATAGCCCGTGTATCCTGTGTATCCAGTGTATCCCGTGTATCCTGTGTATCCGGTGTATCCCGTATATCCTGTGAATCCAGTAAAACCAGTAGGAGCACCGGCATTATATCTATATTTTAATAATATACCATCACCAGAACTTGACGTTTGAATATATACAGGATAATTATTATTCTGAACATCAGTTGTAATATTACCAGATGAATTTATATAATAAATAGAACCGACAACACCAGTCAAAGAATTATTTAATTGTTCAGATGTCAAAAATTGTCCAAATGGTCTATATGTAAAATAACCAGTAGCAGGTATTCCAGAACTTGTAACAACACCAATAATATTATTTGTTAAAGGTGTATTAGATGTAACAATATCATATTGATTTGAATTATTAAGATATAAAAATTTCCCCACATTAAAATTACTTGAATTTTGAAAAACATTTACATATGAATTTAAGTAATTTCTACTATTAAAACGAGCCGATAAATCGGAAATATAAGTATTAGAAACACTATTAAATATAGGAAATAAATTAGGTAAACCACTTTCAGATAATGTCCAACAATATCCAGAAGCGCCATCATTCGGTCCATGTTCACCAGTATCTGGATCAACTGAATAATTATAATATTCAACATCTTCAATTACAGCATCTAACGTATTTAATCCAACATTAACAGAAGTAATATTAAAAATTCTCCATGCTTGACCACCAGGAAAATTTGAAACCCAATAACCAACTTTAATATCAGAACATGTATATTGTTCCGAACCTCCGTTATAGTTTTGAGAAGTACAAACTATAGTACAAACATATTTATTATTTTCTCCCGGAAAAGTAAATGGATTGGTTATATTTATTTGCATACAAAGAGGTGGTTTTATAAAATTTGACATTTTTTATTTTAATATATATATTTATTAAATAATTTTTTTTATAGTATAATTAAAAATACATAACAATAGTAAATTTTATAAAACAAATTTTATAAAATTAAATTATTGAAGTAATGTTATTATTTTTTGTTTCTTCATTTTTTTTTGAATACGATACTGAATTTTTATAATTTTTAACAACATTTTTACCAATCATATTAAATATATAAATCAAAGCAAAACCAATTTGTATAATAGTAGGTATAAATAAAAGTATGAATATTGGAATAAATGTATATAAACTTCTTCCAAAATATGTAATTAATGATATATAACCGATCAAAATTAAAAAATTTAAAATTATTAAAACAATATTAGCTTTTAATGTAATCCAGAAAAAATCCCATTCAACTTTTTTAGATTCAGAAAATGCATTTGAATCTCTATTACCCCATGATAAATCATGCATTCTTGCAAAAGCATATGATGGAATAAACGCAACATAGTGTATAATATGCAACATAAACGGTATTCCATATAAAATATACAAAAATGCAGAAGAAAAAGATAACATTAATGCTAAAATAAATGGTATAACCCATATAACTATTAATATATATATAGCAGGACCAGTAAAAAAATTTGAATTTGTTGATGCGAATATATTGTAGAAAATAAATATTGAAACGATTGAATTTATGAATGCGAAAAACCAATATATTATTTCCATTGAAAAGTTATAAAATGTTTTATTAACACAATTTGACCTCTTTCCTAAAAACATTGAAGTTAAAACCCATAAAATATAAAAACAAAAATATCCTCCTGCAACAATCATTGATTTATCAATAAAACGATAAGAATAAGAATATAAAAATGGAAACTTTCTATATGTTAAAATAGATGATTCATAAACTGCAATAGAAAAAAAAGCAGGTGATAATATTTGTAATAAAGATTGATATAATTGAACACCCCATAAAGATTGTAATGTTCTACTATCACCTAAACCACTCATTGCAAATTCATCCTGACCTTTATCATCCAATAAATAAAATATATATGTGGCTATCGTACCATTTACCCATCTTCTTCTTTGTCCTAATAACTGAACCCATGTTGTCATAGGTTCATAACTAAAAGTTGCACCAGAAACCCACACAGTACTTAAATTTAATGTTCTTAAAACCATTGCAAAAGATAAAATACGATCTTCTGCTAAAAGAGTATTTGTTTTTAGTATTCCTGATTTTGTTATATCTACATTTAGATGAAGAAAATACATATCTAAGACACTTTTTTCGTTATGACCTGTTTCGTTTTCTAAATGATTCCACCAAATTAATTGACATGGTCCTGGTAGAACAGGTAATGCACCTAAAACATTAAACATTGCTGTATTTAATATAAAAGTTGATTCAAATTCAAAACCTTGAAGAGGTGCAGGAGAAATCCACCAATAAAAATTTTTAATATTTTCTAAACAACAATTAGTATATTTTTTCTTCCACCAAGACGGATAATCTCTAACTTCTTTTCTTGTTTTTTCATTCATTATTCTTTGTCTCGCAGTTACTGCTATAACTTTATTCTTTTTTTTATATAAATATTCAATTAATTTATGTAAACAATCTGAATTATAAATTGTTCCGCAATCTGTAAGAAAAACTAAATCAGGTTTTAATATTGCACATAACGAGAAAAATATTAAATGACTATTATGTTTTTGTGCGTTTCTTGATTTTGTTATAAATACTGGATAAAATGTTGTACCTGTGTATTCTTTTTCTTCAAAATTATTCATATAACATGGATAATATATTTCGTCATTTGGAGAAATAATAACTATTTGTTCTTCATTTTCTTTAAATTCATTTGTTATATCTCTTTCATCTGGACATCCGAATTCTTCTGTTATTCCTTTTTTCAATGTTTTACTTGCTTTACACCATCCATCTTGTATCATAAAAACAATTACATGTAATTCATGTGTTTTATCTGGTCTTTTTCTGTGAACTAAAATATTTTTAGTTAAAGACCTTAATGTACCACTCATTTCTGACCATTCTTCATCGTAACATGGTAAACATACTGCCATTAATAATTTTTGTTCAGAAGATTCAATATTATTTGAACTTATAAAATGTTTATTTATTATGGAAGTCGGTTTATTATATTGTTTTTCTAATGTTAAAAATTTTTGTATTCTTTTATTTGAAAATACATTAGATATATTATTGAATTTCATTAAATCTTTCCACTTATATTTAATTCTATTTATATTCAAAATATTTCCTTCAACATCAAAACGATTATATTTGTGTGTATTAACAGTTAATGGTTCTATATTCATTATCGTTTGATTTGTTTTTTTATTATTTATGTTTAAATTCATTTTTATAAAATTGATTTGTAATATTTAATTTTCTTTCTTTTTTTACAATGAATAGACTTTTATCCAAAGCAAATTCTTTACTACAGTATTCATCCGATTTACATTTAGAAAAAGGATTTAAACGTATTATTTACCCTAGTAAACCTTATCTAGTTTTAGCAGGTGATATTGGTTATCCAGACGATATAAGTTATAAAAACTTTTTATTTGAAATGTCTTTTCTATTTGACAAAGTATTTATTATTTCGGGTAATCATGAGTTTGATAAATTATTAGATAAGAGTGAATTATTTCCAATTGAAGAAAAAATAAAAAATATATGTAATATGAGAAACAATTTAATTTATCTTCAAAAATCTGAACATGTTCTTGATAAAGAACATAATTTGTATATTGCTGGTTGTACTCTTTTTTCTGAATTACCAAGAGTCAAAACACATATTCACGTAGACCATACTAAATGGCTTTTTGATACAGTTACACAAAACAAGAACAATTATGTAATTGCAACTCATCATTGTCCGGCAAAACAATTATTGAAAGGTAAATATTATAATTTTCTTCCAAAATATTTTGTTTCAGAACAAAATGAAGTATACTCAAAAGACAATGTAATAATGTGGATATATGGACATACACATCGCAATGTCAATGTGACCATTAATGATACTTTATTTGTATCAAATCAATATGGTTATTTTACAAATTCAATAAATGATTATAAAATATAAATTTTTTAAAAACACAAAAATTGTGTATGTGTATGTCGATTTTATAAGAAAAAGATTGTGCACGAAAAATCGTAAAATTTTTAATCAATTTTTTAATTTAACCTGAAATACTGTTTAATAAAAACGAATAAAAATATTTCAAATAATTTGATATTTGTATTTAATTCATGTATTTAATTCATGGATAATCCATAAATAATCCATAAATAATTCATGGATTATTTATGGATTTCCATAAATTATTTATGGATAATCCATGAATAATTAATTCATTAAGAAAATATTAATAATAAAGAATTCCACAGAAATAAGTTTAATGCATGAAAATACAAAATTCAGTACGGAATTAGCAAATATTATTTCATAAAACTAATTTTAGTTAAGAAATTTTTATATTTCATATGATAAAATGAAAAACATTGATAAATTATTTCTTTTTATATCGATCATGTATATTATACATAAATTAATTCAATTATATAATGAAAACAATGTTAATTTTGAACATATTCATCCAGCAAGTTTAAAATAGTACTTTGTCTAAAATATGTTTATATTGTTCCAAAGGACGCGGTAAATGAAAATCCGAATATGCTTCATTTTTAATCATAATCCTACATTCATCTATATTTGTTTCATTTACATCAAATCTATCAAGTCTGTTAAAATTTGTTTCATCATCTTTCATTTTTATAACTCTTTCTTGATGTATCCAATTATTTACATATTGATATAATTGCAATTGGTCACAAGCCCACGATAAAGAATATGCGGAAGAAATAGTATAATCATTATATAAATTATACCATATATTCATTCTTTCTCTTATATCATTTTCATTCTCAATTTTAAAAATACTTTTCCATGTATTTGAATTCGCTAAACAAAAACAGATTGGATATTGTTTATGTTCTGATATAACATCTCTATATATTACGAAATTGCTTTCATCTAAATTTTTTATATTATCTAAATAATATTTCTTATTTAAAGGAATTAAATCCATATCAGAAATAATTATATTTTCATTCTTAAATAAAGATGCATATAATATTCTAATACATTGAGATTGAAATGCTGTATGTATATTATCAATTGGTTTAAATAATTTAATTTCAGATTCGTATTCTTTCATATAATCTGGTATCTCATTTGCAATTAAAATTAAAACAGTTGGTATCCCAACTATATTGTTCCAATATTTACGGACAAGAGGGTAAAAATCTAAATATACATGATTTAAATCACATGCAACCAAACATTTTGTAATTTTCATTTATTTATAAAATTCTAATTTATAAATAAATAATGGAATACTTTCACGAATTCAAAGAATATATTAAAGACATTTATAATTATTATTTTTATATTTGGTTTATAAAAGATAAATATGACCACAAAATTTTTATCAAAGATATTGTAGATGAAGATGAAATTAATAAAATTATTAATGAAGCACATTTAGAAATAAAATTAGATAAGGAATTACAAGTTCTTGAAAAAAGATTTTATGATTTAAAAGAAGATGAAATATACGATTACGATGAAAATGATAATGATGATGACGATAACAAGTTAGAAAAAAAAATATGTTTGTTAAAATAAGTATATTATTTTTTGATTTATTAAAATATTTAGTAATATAAAATGAAATCTAAAAAATCAAGTCCTCCTAAAAAATCAAGTCCTCCTAAAAAATCAAGTCCTCCTAAAAAATCAAATCCTCCTAAAAAATCAAATAATGAATTTTAAATTCATTGTATTAATGAAATTGAAGAATTCTTAAAAGATAATGAAAAAATGCTTAATTTAAGTCATTCTATTGAATGGTGGCGTTCTTGTATATTAACATATCATGATAAATACGGAGGTAATGGATTATTGCAATTTAATAAATTCAATCCTCCTGAAATTTCGGATTCTAAAATAAAAAAAACATTAATTAATTTACTAAAAAATGTTAAAATAAATAATGAATATATAAGAAAAAAATTAGAACATAGAACAGATGAAGATAGAGTTCAAATGCAAAGACCAATTTTTGGTCCCTCAATGTTAACTATAACACAAAGTAAAAACAGAAAATATTCAAATGGACTTAATAGATTACTTATAACAGCTGTTCATCCTAAACATGGTATCGAATCATATCGTTTGACAAACGATGAATACAGAAGTTTACCTTTTAAATTACCAGAAATATTACAACCAGAATTACCTAATTTAGTAACTGGAATACCAACAACTGATAAAAATTCGACAAAAATTAATGAATTAATAACTCAAATTTATAAAGCAAGAAAATCTAAAATAGGTATAGACGAGATAGATAATTTTATAGAACGTTTTAATTTACAAGATGATGATATATGGGAAATTTTTGGAGAATTACCTAAAATTTATAATAAAGATTCATATTATCAAACATCAGTTCCGAATGTAATACCTGGAAAACAAGTTATTATTTGGAAAACTTGGCATTCTACATGTGGTTCAAAAGATGACAAAACTTCAAAAGTAACAGCATTTATAGATTGTGTTCCAAAGAATTTTTTTAACGATTACGAATTTGAATGGTATGAATACGTCAATAAAAATGCTCCTTGTGATTTCGGAGGAGGTTCACATAGAGGTTCATATCAAACATTTATTTTTATGGATTATTTACAAGATAAAACAGATGAAACGATTGAATATGGTATTCCTAAATATTTACATAATAAATTTGTTTCGAAAATTAAAGATAATCCATATACTCTTAACGAAGACCAAAAAAAACAATTTGAAGAACAAGGTTATTTAGTAATTGATATACCAATAGAACTACAAATAGAATGCCCAACTACTGAATGTATAGAAAATTTTTCTAAATTTTTTCAAGTTATAGCAGATGATCCAGAATTTGATTTTACTGAGAGTAAATGTTTACAGCGTTCTGAAAAACAGTCAGAAACTATGAAACACTGGTGGCATAAAGAAGGTGATGAATCAAAATATCATTATTATTTACGTACAATAGATGAAAACGACCCTTTGAATCCTAAAGCAAATAAAGGATACACTCATGCATTTAACAACGGTAAATTAATAGCAGCAACTAGTGGTATGGGACCTGGTAGTACATATACTCTCGAACCAAATCATCTAAAATTTCAATTTTCTGATTTTGTTACAGGTATTATGCAATCATTTTATGGTAAAAAACCATTATTGCGTGTTCTTGAACGATTTAGAGCAAAAACAGAAAATGCTTGGTCAAAAAATACACATATAGATGTTAAAGGTGCAAAATTTGCTATAATAAGTAATAGTAATTCTATGTAAAAATCGTAATTATTTTAATAAAAAAATATTTATTAAAATAAATGAAACTGAATGATAAATGTGTTGATCTTATAGAATTATTAACCACAAATAATTGTTTAGAAAAAAAAAATCACCATACATTATTAACTAAATCTGTGTTTGAAGAATTATATGAACATTTTGTTAACGCAGATAAATTTATTGGAAGTATAAATTTAAACGATTCAAAAAAAATAAAAATTATTAAAAAAAGTAATGATATACCTAAATCAGATGATTTTAGTTATATAATCAAACCAATTAGAGACCATATTTTAGAATTTGCTAAATATAGTATTATATTTACTTTTAGTTTGTTCAATAAGAAAATAAATGTATATTTTACGGTTGATAAAATTAACGAAAAAGAAATAAACAATAATATATATAAAATAATTTTTTGGTTGTTTGTTGTATCTAAATATACAACAAATAGTTCTTGTTCAAATAAATTAGACATATATATATATTTTACAAAACTTTTGAAAGTCTTACCAGATGAACATATGACAATGATAGGAAAAGTAAACGTAAATACTGGTTATACTTATTCATGCATTCCTGAATCTCATATAGTAATATATAGAAAAGAAGAATGGTATAAAGTTTTCATACATGAGACGATACATAATCTGGGTCTTGATTTTTCAAGTATGAACAACAGTAATACAAGAAATTATATATTAGATATATTTCCAATTAATTCAGATGTAAAATTATATGAAGCGTATACAGATGCATGGGCTAAAATTTTAAATGTATTAGTATGTAGTTATCAAACAAGTGATAAAACATTCGAAGATTATTATAAAAATGCGACCTTATATATAAATTTAGAAAGGACACATTGTTTTTTCCAGGCTATAAAAATATTAAATCATATGGGATTAGATTACGATGATTTATATATTAAATCAGAAAAAACAAAACTATTTAAAGAAGAGACAAGTATTTTTTCTTACTACATATGTAATGCAATGATATTAAATAATTACGAAGGATTTATAAAATGGTGTAAAGACAACAATGATCCTACTTCTATTTTACAATTTATTCAAACAGAACAAAAACAAATGGAGTTTTGTGAATTCATAAAAAATAATTACAAAACTAAAAAAATGTTGGAACGTGTTTCATGTATGAGTAAAACATTAAAAAAACATCACAAAACTGGCTATATAGATAAAAAAAATGAATATCTTATTGTTAATATGCGTAAGTCTTTGTTTGAATTAAAATAATTTTTCAACTCAAGTCATATAGACATTTCAATTCAATTTTTCTTATATTAGTACAGTATTTATAAATGCTATTTTCAAAATTAGATAATTTACCAGAATAATAAAAAGTTTCTAAAGAAGGAAATGTTTGAAAGTTAATATTAATCTTTTTCTCAGACAAGTTAACTATTTTTAAATTTTTTGTTGAAACATGACCATTTAAATATATATTAGATGTTATTTTACAATTTACAAAATACATACTATCAACCCAGCATATTAAAGGTAACCATATATGTGGATCAGTTAATCTAGTAATATAAATAGTCTTTAATGATTTTGAATGAAACAAAGCATTTTTTATGAATAAAAAAATATCATTACTTTTGGTACCATCAAATGATATATACTTAGCGAAACCTTTTTTCTTAATTAAATCATATACTGTTTTTGAAGAGATTGCAATATAAAAACTTTCTTTGTTGTAACAGAAAGAAGAAATATAGATTATTAATTCATAAGATATTAAAGTCATCAAATCTTATAAATTAAAATAAGTAATATCAATTTTTGTTTTTGAAATACATTTATTACCATTTGATGTACAAATTATAATTAATGGTACGGTTTTAGAATCGGTTAGACTTAGCATTCTGCGTAAATTTTGGATTGTCTTAATAATAGCACTTGAATAAATTTTATATTTCTTTATCGATTTTTTTATTAAAATATGTATACGAAGAAATAAAAAACTTTGTTTTAAAAAATTATTGAATATAAATAAAATAATGAATGCAAAGACAAAAAAAAATAGCGCGAAAAAAAGTCTTCTCAAAGGACTAGTAAATAAAACAAATAAGAGCGCGAAAAAGAGCGCGAAACATATTGAAAACTCAAAAGAAAAAGAGTCAAAAGATAAAGAATTAGAAGAAAAAGAGTCAAAAGAAACAGAATTAAATGATGATTATGTTGATATGCTAAGTAGTAATTTTTATTTTGGTATTTATCAAATGCGTGAAGAAATCAAAAATATTGAAAAAATATCCGATGAAACTTTAAAAAACAATAAAATTAAAGAATTATTAAACGATAAAATATTTCAACAAATAATTAATGGTAAATATTTAGAAAATATAAGTGATAAATTTATAGAAGAAGTTGTTGAAAAAATAAAAGAAAAAATTCTTAAAAATGAGACTAACTATATTATAGAAGAAATTAAAAAAATAAAAAATACGGATTGTATAAGACGAATAAAAAATATAATTAGTAATAAAATTATAGATGATGATTATGATGAAAAAGTTAAAGAAAATTTGAGAAAGATATTTAATTTTTCAGACGAAGACATACTATCTTTCGGTGTATCGTTTAGTTATCATAAATATGAATGGCTTAAAAAAGATAGTTCTGTAAAATTAGATTTAAATGCTTTATTAGGCGCAAATCCTGAAGAATATTTTAAAAAAAAATATACAAATAATAAAAACAAGTATGTAGATAACAAAGAGTATTTTGAATATTATATTCAAAGATTTTTTAATTCCGATTATATAATTGAAAAAGAAAGAATCGAAACTAAATATAAATTTAAACCAAAATTTGTAACACAGGAAAGAAATAATGATATAGAATTTATTTATAAAAATGTTGCAAAATCTAACGAATTAAAACAACTAGGTATTAAATACAATATAGATAAATATGTAAAAAAATTTATAGATGAAAACAATAAACCTTACTTTAAGGAATATAGAGAATTAAAAGAAAAACTTGATAATGAATTAATAAATATTAAAAAAATAAAAAATAATATATACGCAAAAATTAATAACATAGTATATAAACCATACTTAGGAAAAGGTATTAAAAATACTTCTAGACACGAAGTTATTAAAATGAAAGAAAAATATGATGAAGTTAAAAATGGTATTGAAAATTTAGAAAATCGGATTTATAATTTTAAAAATAGTATTGATTCTAGTTACGTTAGAAAAGAAATACAAAAAATATATAATATTAATTTATCTGAACAAGAAATAATTGATGTTTACAATAGTATGTTAAAATCGATAGATGACGATATGAAACCAAAAACAAATGAAAATAAAGATGAAAATAAAGATGAAGATGAAGATGAAGAAGAAAATGAAGATGAAGAAGAAAATGAAGAAGATGAAGAAATAATATTTGAAAAAATAGAAGATAATTTTGACGAAATAAAAGATATTTCTAAATACATTACTATCCGTATAATTAAAAATGAATTACGAAAAAAAAATGATTTAATAGATGATGATATAGATGATGATAAAATAAAAAATTATTTAATTGAAAATAATATTGTATCTATTGATGAATTAAATGAATTAAATGAAGACCAAATAAATGAGATCGTTGAACAACTAAAATCCGAAAAAAAAAACTTAAATAAAACAGACGAAGAAAAAAAGAAATTTAAATTTAATAAGTACAACGACAAATTTGAGGATTTTAAAAAAGATGTATATAAGTTTATAGGAATACAAAAAGAATTTAAACCAATAAATAACAATGACAAATACCTGATTATAAATAATTTTATAAAAAGTTTAGCTTCTACTGAAAATAATAATATTTTTGACGAAATAACCAATTTTATTGATTCTAATGAGTTAAACGATACAATTGTTGAACACCAATTAAAATATTTATCATGTAATTATGATATAAATACTATAAAAATAATTATTGAGTGGTTTATAAAATCAGAAGATGAAAGAGTTAAAAAAGATGAAGATGATAATTCACTTAATAAATTTTATAATTTTTATTTTAAGTATATTTACAAATTTGAAACTAAAGATAAAAAAAACAAGGAAAATGAAGAAAATAAAGAAGAAGAAAATGAAGATGAAGAAGAAGATGAAGAAGAAATTACAAAAGAAATTGAAAATATACAACGTGCGATTGAAGAAGATGAAGATGAAAAATTTAAACTTGATATTTATCTAAAATATAAAAACTCATCAAAAGAATATCTGAACTCAGTAATAGAAAAAGAATTAGAAAAAATTATTCAAAAAAATATAAGACTAGAACCATTTCAATACAAACCAAAAAATAAAATTATTAATTTAAATTTAATTGAAAAAAAAAAAATTTTATATAATTATGCAAACCTAAAATCAAAATTATTAAAAATAAATATTATCGTATTTTTAAGAAGAAAACTAGAAGACTACGAAAAAAAATACGATGATAGTGGATTTATGTTTCATTTAGAATTAAGAAATTTTTTAGATAATTTAACAGACACAAATCTTACTAAAAAAATAAATAATAGAATAAATACTTCAGATGATAATATATCTGAAGTATTAAATAATTTTAAAAACGTCTTACCTGATGCTAAAAATCAATTTTTAATGATACAAGAGTACTTGGAGCAATATACATTAACATTTATGGAATGCCTTATTAACTATTTAAAAAAATTGGAAAAGGAAGAAAAAAAGGAAAAAAAATTCGTATACAAATGCAATAAGAGAATCAAGGTCAAGGAGGGTGAACCTTGTCTTTTTGAAACAGAAAAATTTGGAACAGAAAATTTTGATGAAGAAGACGAATGCAAAAAGAGACGAAAGGGTAAACCTTGTCTTTTTGAAACAGAAAATTTTGAAGAATATAAAGAACATATAGAAACTCATGTAAATAAAACAGAACACCCAGAAAACATATACGACAACAACTATATAAACGAATATAAACATACATTTATAAACAGACCTTGGATAAGTGGAAATATTCAACATACTTATATTGCCGAAGTAAATGAGAAATATAATCATGTTTTTAATAAATATATAGTTAATAAAGACGAGTATTGTCGTAAGATAAAAACTAAAGACGGTATAGTTTGTAGTAAGGAAACTAATGACGGTACAGTTTGGTATTCAGTTAATAATTTATTCTATAGTTTAGAAACTGATAAAAATATATCCAAAGTTCAAACAGGTGATATTTTATCTTTTTATGACGATAAAGAGTGTTATCTTCAAGTAAAACTTGGATTTATGGTGGATGGAAAATTTATATTTCAGGACATATTCCAAGATGAAAAATATAATGGAGAAACAATGTTTATCCAAGAAAAAGAAAATTTTATAATTCAGGACGAAAATATATTCAAAGAAGAAAAAAAATATTTTGAAAAAATGTTTAGAACTTTAAATGAAGTATCTGTTTCTGCATTTTTAGATGAAAAAATGAAAGTATTTTCAGTTGAAGAAATAGGATATGATTATTTAACTAAAAATTTTGAAAGATTTGACATTAAATATTCAATTGACGATATATTTAAAAATTTTATTGATTCTGAAACAACTATTAAACAATACGCGAAATATGTATTCTCCATAATTACTTTTATTAATAATTATAGTATATGCGACAATATATTTTTAAAAAGACTGAAAAAGAAATATTATAAAGCAGAAGAAATATTAAATTTAACACTGGAAGAAAAAATACCTGAAATATTATGCAATGACGATGAATATAGAAAAAAAATAGAATATTACATAAATGCAAAAATAGATGAAGACATATATAAGTTTGGTGAAGTAGCTTTCATACAAATACATGAAATCAGAGAATATAAAAAAAGAAATTTCGATACATTAGATACAAACGAATTATCATCATATGTAAAAATTAATACAGTATGTGATGAAATAAAAAATATTGAAGATATTCTTATATATGATCAATATTGCGTGAATATTTATGACATTTTTAATGAAACAGTAAACAATGAAATACCAAAAAATTTTATAGATAGGATAAAAAAAATATATGATAAAGAGTCAATACTAAAAAAAGTCACAGATATAGAAGAAATTATTCAACCAGTAGTAATAGAAAAATCAATAAAATTACCGAATATAAATTATAATCTTGTATCTATGATAATGGATGATATTATAAGCAGAAACAATGAAATGAATTTATTTACTTTAAAAAAATTATTCTATTATGAAGAAGACGATGAAGAAGGTGATGAAGAAGGTGATGAAGAAGGTGATGAAGAAAGTGAAGAAGAAGGTGAAGAAGAAGGTGAAGAAGAAGGTGAAGAAGAAGTCAAAGAAGTCAAAGAAGACAGAGAAGACAAAAAAGATATAGAAGAAGACGAAGATAAATTACCTGATCTAATAACAGAAGAATACAATGAAAATAAACAAATAGATGGAAATAATAATACAGTAAAATGTAAATATTGTAATAATTATAATGATAATCAAATAGTTAATACAATTATTTTTTCCAACAAAAAATACAATAATTTAGATTTCGAAAGTATTAAAAATATATGTTTGAAATGTTTAAACGAAATGAATTTTGATTTTTAAATAAAAAATAAAAAAAAAATTATTATAAAAGAGAATGAAAGAAAATAAATTTTGGTTCGATAATATGAAATGTTTATTTTATGAACATCATATATATCCTTCTAAAAGAATGTCATTAGAGTCAAAAATGAATGCTATGACACGTCTAATAATTCTAATATTCTTAATATTATTATTTTCTGAAGTATTTAATATGAAAAATAATATAATATTTCTTATCTTAAGTTTATTTATTATTATTATTCTTTACTATAAAGAAAAGAATAATCAAATGATAGAAAATTATGAACATCCTGTAATAGGTGTTGAAGTTGGTGGAAATGGATATAGAAAACAAGAACAAAATAGTTCAAATGTTGGTGGATACAATACATTAAAAAATACACCAGAAAGAACATGTTCAAGTACGGCAAGAATTAATTATAGATGTGCAAAACCTTCTGATGAAAATGTAACTAAAACTGTATATAATCAAAATAAATACAATCCACAAAATGATTATAATTCAAGAGGATATAATCCTAATTTTAGTCGACCAACAGATAATCAATTCTTAGCCGGAGGTCCTAATCCAAAGACATTAGTTCCACCTGTTATTCCGGTACCAGCAATGGATATAGATTATTGGAGAGAAAAAGATGATTTAACTATATCAACAATAAATTCAAAAAAAGAAAGATACAATGATGAATCTGGATATATTACTTCTATTGTTCCAACAGATTATTCATATCCTAAAAATTATGACTGTAAATCAAAAAGATATAAAAAATATAAACCGATTCCACAAGATGAAGAAAAACAAAAAGAGAATTTTGATTTTCCTTACGAAATAAAGTCAAAAAATAATTTTTTAAATAATGAAGATAGTTTATATTATAAAGATTTTAAAAACAATCCATACTTCGAAACAAAATATAATGAAAATGTATTTAAAGAAACTATAACACCTGGAAATTACCGTTTAAATACACGAAATGAACCTATTAATTCTAATATAGGAATAAGTTTACCTCAAACTTTTGAAGATGATAATTCAGAAATAATAGAACCGTTTGAAAATGTAAACATGTCTAATGTGTACGATCCACGATTTTATGGCTATGGAACATCATATCGTCAATACTTTGATAAAAACGTCGGACAACCAAGATTTTATTACGATGATATAAATGCGGTTAAAATGCCTAATTATATAACAAGAAATCATATTGATGTCACACCATTCGGTGATTCTTATGGTGCTATGGATAATGAAGGAAACAAATATACTTCAAATATTCATCGATTGGCTGATAGACATTATAATGATAGTATGATGCAATTTAGAGATGAAATGCAGAATAGATTAATGAGAAAAGTTAATTCTGAACAATGGCAACAAAGAATGTATCCAATCCATAAACATTCTCAAAGGTAATTGTTTTTATAACTTGTATTTAGTTATAAAAATTAATGATTTAATTTTAAAATTTCATTTTCTTTTCTTTTAAAAATTCCATTTTGGATCATATCTTGTTTGATTATCTTTTGTCATTTGTTTCGCTATTAATTGTTCTCTCCATTCACAAGTATCTTTCATCCAGTTTAATTGATCAACATTAATTTTATTTTCTACTTCTGTTCTAGAATATTCAGGCTTTAATGAACCCATTGGATCTCTATATAATTTAGATGTTATAAATGCTTTATTTTGAAAATTTGGTTCTTTTAAATTATCTAAAGTTGTTCTTCTATTTGGATGATATTCGATTTCACCACCTATAATTTCAGAATATGTATTATATTGCTGCGGTTTTATTTTTTCGGAATCTTTATATGTATATAAATGTTCTAATCGAGGAACAGGATTGGGTTTGTAATTACATGAGTAATTCAATTGATTATCTGTGCTAATTGGATTAAAACTGCGAGATATATATCTACTTTCTGAATTCATAATTTTATCCATATTAATATTCGCAAAATTCCTAATTTTTTCGGCTTCTTCATTTGTAAGATTATTAGTTTCAACCATTTATTTAGAAAAAGAAAAATATTATTTATACTTTTTCTTTGATTATATATTAAATATATCATACTTTTCTGTAAATTTATTTATGAAATTTAATATATCCTTTGTATGTATACCAAATATTACATCAAAAAGACTATTTTGATGTAACTCAAGTATTTCATTATTATACATATCTATATGTTTTTTTGAAAAACTCTTATTTTTTGCGTTAATTATACCGTAAATGCATGTATATTCTGGATTTTTTTGTTTACAGCCGTTTATTTTAAAATGGGACATTCAATTTTTAACTTAATATAGCACTTAAATAATTTTAATATTTATTTAAATTTTAAACTTTTATTCAGTTTAAAATTTGTTTTCAATAAAAAAATTGAATTTATTTTTTTTTGATTTTATTATTAATTAGAAAAATGAAAAAACCACCAGATGATGAAATAAAAGATAGTT
>Ga0214923_10002909_pt1 | contig 22064 bp, 19 predicted proteins | sample LL1510_MetaG_FD_177993 | JGI IMG/M metagenome (GOLD analysis project Ga0214923, IMG submission 177993) | Freshwater microbial communities from Lake Lanier, Atlanta, Georgia, United States - LL-1510 | ecosystem: Environmental > Aquatic > Freshwater > Lake | place: USA: Georgia | collected...
CAGGCATGGGCAGCAAGACAACGCGGTCGATCTTGGGTGATCGCGCCGGATCCCAGTAGGCTTTGTTGGCAACTAACTCAAGGCGCTCACGTGGCACAAAGCGGGCCATTTTGAAGGGGCCACTCCCTGATGCATCGGCTGCGAACGCGGCCCAAGCCTGCTTGGCACGCTCGGCTGGATCGCTCACCGAAGCCGGAACAGCCTTGAGTTTGGCATTCCAGTGAGCGGGCGAGGCCATGAAAAGATTGGTGAGATTGAGCGGTAGGAAGGAATCCGGTTCGCTGGTGGTGAGCTCGACGGTGAGATCGTCGATTTTTCTCGCCGAGCGTAAGGTGGGCATACGCGAGGTGGTCACACCGATTTGCGAGGGATCAAAATGCGGCGCGGCCTTATCCAATACTTTTTGAACATTCCAAATCACCGCGTCGGCATTGAATGCTGACCCGTCGTGAAACCTCACGCCTGAGCGAAGTTTGAAGACCCATTTGGTCCTGTCCTTGGCGTCTACCGCCCAGGAGGTCGCCAGACCCGGGATCAAAACACTCGCTGCATCGGCTTTTGACAGATCCCAGTGGGTGAGCGCGTCATACATTGGGATGCCGGTGAACCGATTGCCTTCAAATCCCTGGTCGGGTTGACCAAGGGTTCGGGGAATGTCGGCAGCGGTCATGGCAATACGCAACACTTTTTCCTGTGCTTGCGCGTTTACCAAGCCTAAAACAAAGGTGCTCACGCTGATCGCGAGCCAGGACTTTTTGGCGAAGGTGCTAAACATCGTGATGTCTCTCCGGTCGATGACGGTGAAATGGTGATCGCAAAGGGCAGGACAGCGGCGTGCCCCAATCGTGAGGCAGCAAGATCGATGCCAAGGCTTTCCCAGGCGACGACACCCCATTGTGAACGAATTGGGCGCACGCTGCACAAGCCTGGTGCAAACGGTCGCTTACCGCGAGCAAACGGTGCGGCGCTGAATTTGACGGCGTAGCGCCCGTGATTTGCGTCCCTCATTCATTGGGACCATCCCGCCTTAAGACCGTTTCAATGTCGGAGATCCGGCAATACCAGGCACGTCCCAACCTCCCTAGGGGTCGAAGTTCGGGCGGACGCGTGACATCAATGCGGTGTTTGATGCCCTTTTGTTCACCGAGATAAACACCTGGGTGGACATGAATATGGACAACTTCCACCATGACCCAAGCACTGGGACCAAGTTCGACAATGCTGTGCAGCTTGCATTCAAAGGCCAGCGTTGCGCCAGCTACCCGGGGCGCTTGAACGCGTAAGGAAGGGGCTTGCTCCAGTTTTGCAAAAGCAAACTCGCTTTCGCCGGGGGGCAAATTGCTTGCGGTTTCTACCATGGGCAGGGTAAGTCCCTCGGGCACGAGATTCACGACACACTGGGGAACCTTCCGGATATTGACCAGGGTGTCCTTCAACAAAAGGCTGCCATCGCTCGCACGCCCGCCTCGCGGTCCTACCGAAAAACCAAGAATCGGCGGCTTGGGGCTGCAGCAGTTAAAAAAACTGTAGGGGGCAAGATTGGCTCGTCCCTGATCATCAACCGTTGAGACCCAGGCGATGGGGCGCGGCACGATCGAGTCACGGAGCAAAAAGTAGAGTTCGTCGCCTCGTAAATCTTTTGGAGCAATGCTGATGTCCTTTGCGTCGAAAGCTTCGGATGTTTGTTGATTCATGCGCTTGGATTCCTCGGCAAGTGCCTATTGATCGGGTGCTATAGGGCCTGTGGATACCATGCCTCCAAGGCTAATGGAACGAACGCTACCCGAGGCGGGGGCGCTTCGTGTACCTTGCGGTTTCGTTTCTTAGCGATAGGGGTTGATATGCCGAGCATCATGCCGCAAGGGGCTTTAGCACGATTTAGAGTGCTTGATTTGTCGCAAGTGCGGGCCGGACCAACTTGCGTGAAGCAACTGGCTGACTTTGGGGCCGATGTCATCAAGATCGAGCCTTCAGCATCATCGGGCCGACCCGATACGATGACCGGTGATCGTGATGGGCCGGACTTTCAAAACCTGCACCGGAACAAGCGCTCGATCACGCTCAATCTGAAGCACCCGCGCGGGCTGGAGCTATTCCTCGCCCTGGTAAAAACCGCGGATGTGGTGGTTGAAAATTTCAGGCCCGATGTTAAAGATCGATTAGGTATCGACTATGAATCTTTGAGCACGATCAACCCGCGCATCATCTTGGGCAGCATCTCAGGTTTCGGGCAGGACGGACCCTATCGGGAGCGTCCGGGTTTTGATCAGATTGCTCAGGGTATGAGCGGTTTAATGAGCGTCACAGGCCCGGTTGGAGGTGAACCCATGCGCGCTGGCGCTGCTGTTTGCGATATGGCCGCAGGTCTATTTTGCGCGCTCGGGATCCTCACAGCTTTGCTTGAGCGTGAGCAGTCCGGTAAAGGGCAATGGGTTCAGTCTTCCCTCTTGCACGCAGGGATCGCCTTGATGGATTTTCAGGCCGCGCGTTACTTGCTCGATGGCGAAGTGCCCCGTTCAGTGGGCAACGATCATCCTACAGGGATGCCGACATCGAGCTATCCCACCTCCGATGGCTATGTCAACATTGGCGCATCGGGGGAGGCGATGTGGAAGGCTTTATGTGAGGCGCTGGAAGTACCCGAGTTGCTTGTCGATGAGCGATTTACCAGCAATGCCTTGCGCTCAAAACATCGTGTCGCGCTCAACGAGCGTCTTGGGGCAGCATTCAAAAAAGCTAGCAAGGCACATTGGATCGAGAAGCTCAATCATGCAGGCGTACCTTGTGGCCCCATTTATGCTGTTGATGAGGTTTTTGCCGATCCCCAGGTTCAACACGCCAATATCGCGGCTTCAGTGCAACACCAGCAGCGCGGTGAAATTCGCCTGATTGCACAGGCTGCAAGCTTAAGCCGTACGCCTGGTCGCATCGCCAAAGCGATGGCCTTGCGCGGCGAGGACAACCATAGCATTTTCGGCGAGCTCGGTCTTTCAGTCCAGGCGATTGAAGACTTGAGGAACGACGGCGTACTGTAATAAAGGATAGATCATGAGCGGGACTGTGTTTTCAAGACAGCATGCTTCGGTTCGACATCTTGTCATTAGCAATCTGGCAAAACGTAACGCCATGTCGCGCGATATGTGGCAGTCACTTGCCGATCAGATCGCCCAAGCCGATGCTGACCCGAGCGTCAGGGTGATTGTGCTGGAAGGCGACGGCGATCAAGCCTTTGTATCGGGTGCCGATATCTCGACCTTCGAAGCGCAGCGCAGCGACCCCGAGGATCAGCGCCGCTTCAGTGCCGCCGTCGAGGCTGCTTACGGCGCCCCGGGTAAGGCTAGCAAACCCGTGATTGCCAAAATTCGCGGTATTTGCTTTGGTGGCGGACTGGGGCTTGCAGCGGCTTGTGATTTGCGTGTTGCGGCGGACGATGCGCGTTTTCGTATGCCTGCCGCCAGGCTTGGACTGGGCTATGGCACGCAGGGTATTGCAAGATTCATATCGGTTGTCGGTGTGGCGAATACCCTGGACATGTTCATGACGGCAAGGGTTTTTTCAGCCAAGGATGCGCTGGGCATGGGTTTTGTTCGAGACCTTGTGCCGACCGGCCAACTTGATCAGCATGTTGCCGTGCTCGCAGATTCGATTGCTGAAAATGCGCCCTTAACCATTGCGGCGCTCAAGCGAACCGTGTCGGCGCTCAGCAGTGCGCAAGTTGAGGAGCTTGCGACAAGGCCGGAGATTGTTGAAGCGCTGGCGCGCTGTGCCCAAAGTGAAGACTACCGTGAAGGGGCCAAAGCCTTTATGGAAAAAAGAACACCGAATTTTCAGGGTCGATGAGATGATGAGCATAGATAGCCTGAGGCAGCAATTACCAGGCCTCAGCGAGCGTATTCAGGGCAGGCTATTGAGCGGTAGCGACGAGATGGCGCCGCATCTGATTGATTGGCGCAAGCGCATGCGTGGCCATGCGCTTGCCGTGGTGATGCCTGAGAACAGCGAATCAGTGGCGGCGGTGATCCGATGGTGCGTTGAACACCGGGTAGCAGTCGTTCCGCAAGGAGGTAACACAGGTCTGAGTGGTGGCAGCGTGCCTGACGATACCGGGCGCTCGATTGTGTTGTCGCTGCTGCGCATGAAATCAATTCGTGCTTTGGATGCGATCAATAACACCATCACGGTTGAGGCGGGCTGCGTCTTGCAACAAGTTCAAGAGGCTGCCGCTGCGATCGGTAAGTTTTTCCCCTTATCGCTTGCAGCCGAGGGTTCATGTACGATTGGTGGCAATCTTTCAACCAATGCTGGCGGGGTTCAGGTGCTGCGATATGGCAATGCCCGGGACTTATGCCTTGGCTTGGAAGTTGTGACGGCCGATGGTGAAATTTGGAACGGTCTGCGCGGTTTGCGCAAAGACAATACGGGCTACGATTTACGTGATCTATTTATCGGCGCAGAAGGAACCCTCGGGATCATCACCGCTGCGGTGCTTAAACTTTATCCTGCCGCCGCTGCAAGACGATGCGCCTTGATTGGCATTGAGAGTACCGACCAAGCGCTCGCGCTGCTTCATTTGGCACAAGCTCACACGGGAGATTCACTGACAGGCTTTGAGCTACTTTCGGATTTTTGCATCGAACTTGTCACAAGGCACTTCGCTGACTGTCGACGACCATTGCAGGCACACTACCCATGGTATGTTTTATTAGAACTGTCGAGTGCTCAAGGCGATGTACAAGCCGGGCAGGCGCTTGAAGCACTTCTTGCGCAAGCCATCGAACAGGGCATTGCAAAAGACGCCGCGATTTCAGAGACCCTCGCGCAATTTAAAGCGATTTGGGCCCTCAGGGAGCATGTTTCCGAGGCGCAGGCTGCCGAGGGAAAAAACATCAAACACGATATCTCGGTTCCGATCTCGGAAATTCCACGCTTTATTGAGCATACCGATCAGGCGCTGCAAAAGGCTCACCCGGGGATCCGGATGGTTTGTTTCGGTCATTTGGGTGACGGCAATTTGCATTACAACGTCTCGCCCCCTGCGTCGTTAAGTGGTAAAGCAAACGAAGATCGCTTCTTGCAATGGCAAGCGTCGATCAATGAAATAACGCACGATTCGGTAGCAGCCTTCGGTGGATCGGTCTCGGCCGAACACGGTCTGGGTACGCTTCGACGCGATGAGGCGGCACGCTATAAATCGCCTGTGGAGATGAAGTTGATGCATCAAATCAAGCTTGCTTTTGATCCGCTCGGCTTGCTGAATCCTGGCAAAGTACTCAAGCCACTCGGTAGCGCTCAAGGGGATTTGCGATGAAGATTGCAATCGTCGGTCTTGGCGCAATGGGCGGCCTGATTGCGGCACGATTACTTCAAGCCGGGCATCAAGTCCAGGCGCTCGCGCGCGGCGAAACGCTGCGTCATGTTCGAGCGCAGGGTTTAATCCTCGACGAGGCCGGGGTCCGATCAAGGCTCAGTCTGAAGGTCAGTGATCGAGCTCAGGAACTCGGTGAGCACGATCTGGTGGTGGTCGCTGTCAAGGCCCCTGCGCTCGCGCCGCTTGCGCAGGCCATTGCACAGTTGCGGGGCGATAAGGGCTTGGTGCTTACGGCGATGAACGGTGTGCCTTGGTGGTTTTTTCAGGGTTTCGGTGGACCGTGTAACGATCTAAAACTTAAAAGCATCGATCCCGATGCTGCGCTCGACGCCGCAATACCGCCACAAGCAGTGCTCGGCAGTGTTTTGCACATGAGCGCATCAACGCCCGCACCAGGCCATGTGCTTCATGCCATGGGCTCAAGGATTATCCTGGGCGAACCGAAAGGCGGAAGTTCAGAAAGGCTTAGGGCGGTGGCGAGCTTGTTTGCCAGCGCAGGCTTTGCGGCTGAGACATCGTTAAGAATTCAGGACGATATTTGGTTCAAGCTTTGGGGCAATATGACGATGAATCCGGTCTCAGCGATCACCGGGGCGACCATTGACAAAATCCTTCAGGACCCGCAAGTCAATCGGTTTTGTGTCTCAGTCATGCAGGAAGCTAAAGTGGTTGGCGAGCGATTCGGCTGTTTGATTCAACAATCACCTGAGGAACGCAATGCGGTCACCGCCCAACTCGGCGCCTTTAAGACGTCGATGCTTCAAGATGTTGAAGCAATGCGGCCTGTTGAGCTTGACGCCCTGTTGACGGTGGTACAGGACATAGCGACCTGCCTAGGGCTTGATGTCCCGTGGATTGAGGCCTTGCTTGGTTTATGCCGTCTGCGCATGCAAGGCCTCGGGCTTTATCCGCGATCGATCGCAAGTCGTCTTACCGCTTGAGGCCAGACCTCCGGGTTGATCGCAGCTTGAGGGCATTGGCCGCGCAAAAGCGATTCGCTCAGGGCTTCAAGGCAGGCTGCGCCGTTTCGCCGGTGGGCATCGGCGGTGTGACCGGCTAAGTGGGGTGTGATGATGAGCTGTGGCACCTGCCAGAGTGCTGCGTTTTCACCCAGGCTGCGGCTGGCCACCACATCGATTGCGGCGCCTGCAAGCCGTTGTTCGATCAATGCCTTACAGAGGGCGGATTCATTGATGATTTCGCCTCTTGACGCATTGACAAAAACAGCGCGAGCGGGAAGCGCCTCAAACCACTGATGATTGATCAGGCCCGCGGTTGCGGCGCTAAGGGCCAGGCAGGGAATCAAAACCTCGGTATCAGGCAATGCTGCTTGCGCCTGGCTCAGTGCGATGAATCGCAGCGATGTTTGCTCCGCGCGGAAAGCGTCGGGGCGCCGGCAAGCAACCGTAACTTGAGCATGAAGACCGATCGAAAGCATATGGCTCAATGCTTGCGCGATCGCACCATAGCCTAGGATCAATACTTTTTTTCCGGCCAGATCAACGGCTGCGCCTGTGAAGCGCTTTCTTGCGAGGGCCCAACCATCGCGACGCGTCGCGTGGGTGATTTCAGGTATACGATGTAAAAGAGATAACACTTGGCTTAAACACCACTCGGCAACGCTCACGGCATTGCCACCAGGGACCCGGCTGATGCATATGCCCGCCTCATGACAGGCCTGGACCGGGATCACATCGACCCCGCTGCCATGGCGCGCAATATGGACCAAGGACGGCGCAAGTTCAGCAATTGCCTCAGGCAGGTCGTCACGGACCACCATACCCTGAGGGTTGACTTGACGCACCGCTTCAGCAATCGATGCAACACTCGAATCCCCGGCGATATGAAAATCGAAGCGATCTCGAAATAACTGCTCGATCTCGGCATCGAGGGATTTCGTCGCAAGCACCCTTGGCTTAAGCCTCATAGCCTATGTTGGCCTAAGAGTCAGTTTGATGTTGTGAAGGCTGACTGCGCCTTACGATCATCATTGAGGTTCAACACCTGTTTCGAGAATCACATTGCGCCATTTCGCCGTTTCGGTCTTTATAAAGTTATAAAAATCTGATGGAGAGCCACCCACGGGATCTGCGCCGGCAGTAATCAGCTTGCTTTGTACCGCCGGGAGCTTTAATGCATCATTGGTGGCCCGATTGATCTCGCGCACCACCTGATCGGGTACGCCTTTTGGCGCAAGAAAACCAAACCAGGATCCGGAATCGAAGTCCGATAATCCACGCTCTTTCATCGTTGGCACATCGGGAAGGGCGCGGCTGCGCTCAAGACTGGTGACGGCTAAGGCCCTTACTTTCCCGGCCTTGATTTGGGGCATGATCGAGGGCGCTGTTGCAAACATGAATTGGATGCGGCCTGCGAGTAAGTCCTGAACTGCTTCAGCGCCGCGGTAAGGAATATGCTGAATCTTTGTTTTGGTGCGAATTCCGAAAAGCGCACCCGATAAGTGGGCGGCTGTGCCGATACCGGTCGATCCGTAATTGAATTTGTCCGGATTCTGTTCGAGTAATTTAATGAATTCTTCAACCGTTTTGGCGCTCACGGCGGGGTTAACAACCAATACGTTGGCGACATCGGCGATGAGGACAATCGGCACGAGGTCAACCAGCGGGTTGTAGGGGAGCTTTTTGATCAAGGTGGGATTAACCGCAAGAGGGCCTACCGAGGCGCAAAGCAGGGTGTAGCCATCGGCAGGCGCGCGAACGGCCAAGTCAGTGCCCAGCGTGCCGCCTGCGCCACCTTTGTTTTCAACCACGAAACTTTGCTTCCAGCGCTCTGTAAAGTGGCCTGACATTTCGCGCGCCAGTATGTCCGTGGTGCCGCCGGCACTGAACGGTACAATGATGCGAACGGACTTCGATGGGTAGCTTGTTTGTGCACGGGCTGGCGCAGCGATGCCGAGGCTTGTTGCGCCAAGCAATCCAAGGCTAAGTGCCTTGATGCTTTGGCGGCGGATGAGCTTGCCATGCTGCAAGGCGCAGTGCGCGCTGCCTTGCGTGGTTGAGGTAAGATCTTTAACCTGCTCGATCGATGTTTGAGATTGATTCTGGGCATGGATCACGTTGGTCTCCTAAAGCAGAGCATATGGTTAGTATGTTCAAGACGCCAAAGTAAATCGAGCGCCTCGCGCGCGCCGTTTTCCCCTAAGCATGCGCTCGATAGTTCTAGAAATTTATCGCTCAGCGCATCGTCGGATAAGGGCGCATCGGGGTCACCGATTCTCGTGGGCTGGAAATGGGTTTCAAGTTGCCCCGCGCTCAAGTGCAGTCGTAGGCTTGCGGCACGTTGTTTCGGGAAAGCGGCACTGATGGCCGGATCCTCGCGCACCTCGATACGCTTCATCAGCAATCGAATTGCCGGGTCCTCAAGCCGTGACGCTGAAAAAGCATCGAGGCGGACTGCGCCATAGAGCAAGGCATGGGCAACCACATAACGCATACTGAACTTGGCTTCGGCAGCAGTTCTCGGCGCCGCGATGTTGGCGACTGCGAGCGCTTCGGCATAAGTCTCAACCTCAATGGCTTGAACCGCTTGCAGTACTTGATGGGGACCAAGTTGAAGACGTTCCTGCAGCGCTAGGGCGCCGTCAATGGCAGCAAAGCTGTGGCCGCAGCAGCCATGATTCTTAAATGTCATGGCGGCAATGTGCCATCGGCTTCCCAAAGCTTCGCTTGCCTTGGACCAATCTGCGTTTGCGCTCATGGCAACGCCAAAACCTGCGTCGCCTTCGAGCACGTCAAGCGAGCCGATGAGGCCTTTGCAGGCTCCAAGGCCCGCAAGCACGCCGGCCTCAGCAGCCCGCCCGGCATGCAAGGGTTTGGAATGTGAATCCATCCGGAATGCCTGCTGCAAGCCTGCAGCAAATGAGGTCACCACAGCCAGTGCATGCTGCGTCTGTGCGGGCTTGGCTGCTAACAAGGCACTCGCTGCAACGGCTGCTCCAAAGCTGCCAATGGTTCCAGTGTTGTGCCAAAAACGATAATGAGCTCGGCCCATCACGATCCCGATTCGGGTCGAAATCTCATAGCCTGCAATCACGGCGCGCAGCAAGTCGATGCCTTTGCTCTGGCGCATGGCTGCGATAGCCAGCGCAGCACCAATGGTGGGGGCGCCGGGATGATAAATCGCGTCTTTAAAAATGTCATCAAACTCGACCAGATGCGCCGCGGTCCCCTGGAGCAGGGCAGCGGTACGAGGACTGCAGCCTTCGCCCATGAGCGTCATGCTGGCATGCGGCGCGGTGGCTTGCATTTCGTGAGCAAGTGCGGCGCGAAGCAAGGGCATCGGTTCCACTTCCCATCCAGCGATCGCACAGGCGCAAAAGTCTATCAAGGCGCGCTTGGCGTGATGGCAGAGTTCAGGATCGAGGTTTTGGGCCATCACTGCCGATGTGAATTCGCCAAGCTCAAGCAGCAGGTTTTTGGTCATGGTCATTGGCCGGGGTCTTGCGAAGATGAGCGGATTAAATTTTATAAGATGGATCGATACGATCGGCAAGCCTTCGCATCGCGGGCCATTCAAGAAGGCCGTATGGGCGGCGCGAACCCGGTTTGTACATCTGGTTGGTCTTTGCCACCACGCTGGCCGGTGGCGTGATCAGGGAGGCGCTACAAGCCGAGGCAAGCAATTGCGCTTTACAGGCACGCTCGACCCGGTAGGTGTTGTTGAAGGCTTCGGCAATCGATCGGCCAACTGCGAGCACGCCGTGATTGTGCAGAAACATCAGCTCATTTTGACCGAGATTTTGTAGCAGTCTTTCGCGCTCGCCAAGTTCGAGCACCACACCTTCGTAGTCATGGTAGCCAACGCGCTCAAAGCGCATCGCGGTTTGTGTGATCGGCAAAAGCCCCTGAGGGAGGGCCGAAACTGCCATGGTTGCCAGCGAATGTGTATGGATAATGCCTTCAAGTTCGGGCCTGGCTTCGTGGATGGCAGCATGAATCACCCAGCCTGCCGGATTGAACTGATACCCTAAGCCCTCGGGAAACTCAGGCGCCCACAAAACCTCGCCGGCAAGATTGACCTTGAGGAGGCTTGATGCAGTAATCTCTTCATAAAGCAGGCCAAAAGCGTTGAGCAAAAAGCTATCAGTGCCGGGAATGCGTACTGAAATATGGTTATAAATTAAATCATCCATGGCGAAATGCTTGACCAGCCGATAGGCACAAGCACAGTCTACGCGGGCTTGCCATTCAGCCTCACTGACCTCACCGCGAACACTTCGCCATTGAAGGGGTGGATAGTCCTTATCGGGTTCGAGAACCGGGTAGCCCTTGCGGATATCCTTGATAAAGTCGTTGGCCAGCATAAGGAGTTGCCTCAGCGTTGTCGTTCCAGAAATGGTGGTCACAGGCTGCTTTGTGGCTTCAAGGGCCTTCATTGCGAGCCCTGCGATCGTAATCCAGATTGACGGGCGCATCGGCTAGCTTGAGCATCTCGACTTGGGACCTGGTCCAACTTTTTGCTTGATAGCCAAGATGACCAGCGTGATGGACGTCGTTTCGAGGTTGATGAGCTTATGAGCGGATACAAAGCATTTGATTTGAGCGGGAAGGTGGCCTTGATTACCGGCGGCAATTCGGGTATCGGCTTAGGCATGGCCCGAGCGGTCGCAGAGGCCGGGGCCGATGTGGTGATCTGGGGAACCAATGCCAGCAAGAATGCCCAGGCGCTTGAAGCACTGGCGCACACCGGCCGCAGGCTTCTCGCCTTTCAGTGTGATGTCGCCCATGAAGCGCAGGTCGAGGAAGTCTTTGCAAAAAGTGTCGCTGAGATGGGGAAAGTTGATGCCTGTTTCGCGAACGCCGGCGTCGGTGGTGGCGGCAAGAAGTCCTTTGTTGAGATGACCTCTGAGGAGTGGCGCCGGGTCATGTCGGTGAATCTGGATGGTGCTTTTTATACTTTTCGCGCGGCAGCGAGGCATATGGTCGAGCGCGGTCAAGGTGGACGGCTGATTGGCACTGCCTCATTGGCGGCGATCGAAGGGGCTGCGCGCAATGAGCATTACGGCGCGACCAAGGGCGGCATGGTGAGCATGATTCGGGCACTCGCCGTTGAGTTCGCGCGCTACGGCATCACGGCAAATGCAGTGCTTCCGGGTTGGATCGCTACCGATATGACCGCGGGGCTAACCAATAACGAGAAGTTCGCTCACAATGTGTTGCAGCGGGTACCGATGAGGCGTTGGGGCGAGGGGGAGGACTTTGGCGGTATCGCGGTTTACCTGATGAGCCGAGCCTCTTCCTTTCACACCGGCGATTCCTTTTTAATCGACGGTGGCTACGCGCTTTACTGAACGATGACCTCCGGGGTGCATGCGCTTGCGAGCGGCGTTTGCGCATCGCGACGCTGAAGAATTTCAACCCCATACTTGGCCGCAGTAACTTCAGCCAGAATGGAGATGGCCATTTCAGGCGGGGTCTTTGCGCCGATGAAAAGTCCAACCGGCCCGTGGAGGCGGGCAATTTCAGTCTCGCTCAGGTCAAACAGCTTAAGGCGCTCTTTGCGTTTGGCCGTGTTGGCACGCGACCCCAAGGCGCCGATGTAAAAGGCAGGGGATTTAAGGGCTTCAAGCAGCGCCATGTCGTCGAGTTTGGGGTCGTGGGTGAGGGCGACCACAGCGGTATGGTTATCGATCTCTAAACGGATCAGCTCGTCATCGGGCATGCCGCGTGAGCATTCAACACCAGGAAACTGAATGCCTTCTGCAAACTCGTCCCTAGGATCGATCACGACAATTTGATAATCGGCGGCCAGTGCCATTTGGCACAAATACTGAGACAATTGCCCGGCACCGATCATGACGATGCGCCAGCGTGGCCCATGAACACAATGCATGATCTGGCCGTCAAAATGAAAATGGTCCGCACGACTTGCGTCTCTGATCTCAAAGCGGCCGCTTGTCATGTCTAACACCCGAAGACTCATGCGCTTTTCAGCCACCCGGCTGCGTAATTGTCGAAGGCCTTCAAGGCTCGGTTGAGGTTCGACAACAACCCGGACGCTACCGCCACAAGGTAATCCGAAGCGAGCCGCTTCTTCTTTGCTGACACCATAAAGCAGCGTATGCGGCATGGAGGCAGGCATGATCTCGGTTTGGACCTTGGCGATTAAGTCGTCTTCAACGCAGCCCCCCGATACAGAACCGACGACTTGTCCATCATCGCGAACCGCAAGCCAGGAGCCAACCGGACGTGGTGATGAGCCCCAGGTTTCCACCACAGTCACAAGCGCCACCCGGCGCGCCTGTTCCATCCAGCCGATGCAGGTGTTGAGTACTGAAAAGTCTGTGCTGTCCATCGATTCGTTCCGTTGCTGGGGTTAATCAGGTCTTTTTCGATCACCATTTGATGGTAATGCGACTATTATCAACTGTCTTGTGAAAGGAGTATCCGCATGCAGGTTGTTTTGGAAAAAGAGTATCCGGTTGCTGCGCCACTTGACGCAGCCTGGCAGGTGCTTTCGGATGTTCAGGCGCTTGCCAGCTGCATGCCGGGCGCGAGCATTACCGAGAAAATCGACGATAGCCATTTCAAGGGTCAGGTCAAAGTCAAGGTTGGGCCTGCGAGCGCCAATTTCGGGGGTGATATCGAACTCAAAGGCATAGACCCTGAAGCATTTCAGATCCAAATGCTGGGAAAGGGTGCGGACAAGGGAGGTTCCTCGGCCAGTATGGACCTCACCGCGAGTCTGCTTGCGGTTGATGCGACAAGCTGCAAACTCGTCGGTAAGGCCGAAGTGACGGTGACCGGTAAATTTGCGCAGTTTGGTGGGCGGATGATGAATTCAGTGTCTGACATGATCCTGGGTCAGTTTGCGCAGAATTTCTCCAATCGCGCCCAAGTCCAGGCCACGCAGATGAAGCCTTTGGCGGACGCGGCGCATGCCTCCTCACCGTCGGGGGCGACCCCAGGCGCTTCGAACCTGGTAAGCGGGCAGGCCGCGGAAGCGGCAACAGAGATCGATGCGGCCAATCATGCTCAGGGCAAAGCGGCGCCTGTCCAGGAACTCAATGCGATCAGTCTTCTTTGGGGGCTGATCAAAAGGTTTTTCTCGGGACTGTTCCGATGAATCCGCAGGCCTATATTGTCGGTGCCTATGAGCACCCGACAAGAAAGGCACCCGACAGTTCGGTTGCTCAACTTCATGCTGAGGCAGCCAAGGGCGCCCTTGAGGATGCAGGCCTGCGACTAGAGGATGTTGACGGTTACCTGTGTGCAGGCGACGCCCCGGGGCTTGGTCCCTTGAATATGATTGACTATATCGGCATCAAGCCCCGCTATATCGACAGTACTGATACCGGTGGATCTTCTTATTTGGTGCATGTTGCCCATGCCGCTCAGGCTATTGCTGCTGGGCATTGCAACATCGCCCTGATCACCCTCGCCGGACGCCCGCGTTCGGAGGGCTCAAGCGGTTTGGTGCCACGCAACTGGGGGGAAAATCTACCCGACGCTCCCTTCGAAACACCATTTACCTCGGTGACCGTGAATTCATACGCCATGGCTGCGATGCGACATCGCTATGAATTTGGTACCACGCTCGAACAAATGGCCTGGGTTAAGGTGGCGGCTTCGCATCATGCCCAGCACAACCCGCAAGCCATGTTGCGCAATGTGGTGACGGTGCAGGAGGTGATGGATTCGCCCATGATTTCCGATCCGCTTCGACGTCTGGATTGCTGTGTCGTGAGCGATGGCGGCGGCGCCTTGCTGGTCACCCGCGCTGAAGTTGCCCGTTCACTGAAGCGGCCTCTGGTCAAAGTGATCGGCGCCGGGGAAGCGGTCAAGGGGCCAGAAGGCGGCTACTTTGACCTGACATTCAGCGCTGGCCGCTGGTCGGGGCAGCGAGCCTTTGAGCAAGCGGGCGTCAAAGCCTCTGATATCCAATACGCTTCGATCTACGATAGCTTCACCATCACCGTGATCATGCAGCTTGAAGACCTTGGTTTTTGTGCCAAGGGTGATGGTGGTCGTTTTGTGGCCGATGGCAATTTGATTGCTGGCGTCGGGAAACTTCCCGTGAATACAGATGGTGGTGGACTTTGTAACAATCATCCGGCAAACCGGGGCGGCATTACCAAGGTGATCGAAGCGGTGCGTCAGTTGCGTGGCGAGGCCCATCCGGCTGTCCAGGTTGCGAATTGTCGGCTGGCGCTGGCCCACGGCACCGGGGGTACTTTATCGGGTCGACATGCAGGCGCAACCCTGATCATGGAGCGCGAATAATGTCGAGTCAGCAAAGCGAGGGAGCGGTTCAGCAAGCAACCGCATCGACGGAACAAAGCCCTATTCAATATCTAGCACCGCGTATCCTGGGCGATCAGGCGGTGTTCTGGGAAGCTGCGAAAGCGGGCCGCTTTCTCATCAAACGCTGTAAAGCCTGTGGCAAGGCCCACTGGTTTCCGCGTGCGCTTTGCCCTTTTTGCATGGGCGAAACCGATTGGGAAGAGGCCAGCGGGATGGGGGAAATTTACACCTACAGCATCACCCGTAAAGCACGCCCTCAACCCTTTGTGATCGCCTATGTCACCCTTGATGAGGGGCCGAAGATGATGACGAACATCGTTGACTGTGATCCAGCCTCGGTGCGTATCGGCCAAAGGGTGCGCCTGGTTTTCAAAGCGACCGAGGGCGACGGTCCGCCCGTGCCGATGTTTCGCCCTGTTGAAGTTTGAGTGATCAACGATCCTACTGAAAGCACACAAGGGAACTGAGCCATGAACCAACCCGTTGCCGAATTTGCCGATCTCCATCCCGATGTTCAAGGGATTAATCCCGAGTCCTACTGGTTGCCCTTTACCCCCAATCGACACTTCAAGGCTTCGCCGCATGCGCGTACGATGGTGTCGGCTGCCGGGCCCTACTACACGAATGCGATCGGCAATCAGTTATTCGATTGCCTCTCAGGTATGTGGTGCAGTCCCCTGGGCCATGCACATCCTAAAATTGTTGAAGCTGTCACCAGGCAGGTTTCCACCCTGGACTATTCGCCGGCTTTTCAGTGCGCTGCACCCACGACCTTAAAGCTCGCCGAGCGTATTGCGGATATGGCGCCCGCCGGCATGAATCATGTCTTTTTCACGTCGTCGGGATCCGAGTCGGTCGACACCGCGCTCAAAATCGCCCACGCTTTTCACCGTTCCAAGGGCGAGGCCTCGCGTTTTCGCATGATCGGCCGCGAGCGCGGCTACCACGGCGTGGGTTTTGGCGGTATTTCGGTTGGCGGCATACCCGCCAATCGGAAAGCCTTCGCGTCCTTGATGCTCAATGGTGTTGACCATTTGCCGCATACCCATAACCTCGCTGAAATGGCTTTTTCCAAAGGCCAACCAAGCTGGGGTGCACATCTGGCGGAGGACTTGGAGCGGCTGGTAACCTTGCATGATGCCTCCAGCATCGCTGCGGTGATTGTTGAGCCCGTGCAAGGATCGACGGGCTTGCTGGTGCCACCGGTTGGTTACTTGAAAAAACTTCGCGAAATTTGTAGCAAACACGGGATCTTGCTGATTTTTGACGAAGTCATCACAGGCTTTGGGCGTCTGGGTACCCATTTTGCCGCCCAACGTTTTGATGTGATACCCGACATGATTACCTTTGCCAAGGCTGTCACCAATGGTGTGATTCCCCTGGGAGGCGTGATTGTTCGGCAAGATATTTACGAAGCCTTCATGCAGGGTCCGGCATTTGTGATCGAACTCTTCCATGGTTACACCTACTCGGGCCACCCGATGGCGACCGGCGTTGGCCTGGCTACCCTCGATGTGATGCAAGAAGAGGGGCTGATTCAGGCGAGCGCTGCACTCGAGCCCGTGCTGGAAGAAGCGATTCACAGCCTGCGCGATCTGCCCGAAGTGATCGATATCCGAAACATCGGATGCGCTGCCGCCATCGATTTAAAACCCATCGCCGGCAAGCCGGGTCTGCGTGCGACCTCGGTGTTTGAAGCGGGCTTGAAGTCGAATTTGCTTTTGCGCTTCACCGGGGACACGATAGCGATGGCCCCGCCATTTATCAGCAGTGCCAAACAGCTTGTGCAAATGGTTGACTCGCTGCGCGGCCTGATTGTGCAAACCAGACCTTGAGGTAAGTTTTTCATGAATACCCGTCAGAGCACAGCGACCATCGCGCACTGGATTCACGGTAAGCCCAATCGTGGTCAATCCACTCGCCTTGCGCCTGTCTATAACCCGGCGCTTGGTGCCGTCGCAAGCGAGGTGGTGCTTGCGGATGCCAGTGATGTTGATCTCGCGGTTCAAGCGGCGCACAGAGCTTTTGCTCCTTGGGCCGAGACCTCGCCTTTGCGACGGGCAAGGGTCATGTTCAAGTTTAAAGAACTGATCGAAAAACATCACGATGATCTTGCGGCCTGTATCACCCGTGAGCATGGCAAAGTCTTTAGCGATGCCAAAGGCGAGGTGGTTCGGGGGCTTGAGGTGGTGGAGTTTGCCTGCGGCGCACCGCACCTGCTGAAGACCTCGCATACCGACAATGTCGGTGGCGGCATTGATAACTGGCATTTGCGTCAACCCCTCGGTGTTTGCGCAGGGATCACGCCCTTTAATTTTCCTTTCATGGTGCCGCTATGGATGATTCCAATAGCCCTCGTAACCGGAAATAGTTTTGTGCTCAAGCCCTCTGAGCGGGATCCTTCAGCCTCATTAATGATCGCCGATCTGCTCCAGCAGGCCGGTCTACCCGATGGTGTCTTCAATGTGGTGCAAGGTGATAAAACCGCTGTGGATGCTTTGTTACAGCATCCCTTGGTGGAGGCGATTAGTTTTGTCGGTTCCACGCCGATTGCACAGTACATCCATCAAGAGGCGAGTGCGCACAACAAGCGTGTGCAGGCCTTAGGTGGTGCAAAGAACCATTTGGTGGTGATGCCCGATGCCAATTTGGAGCAAGCTGTCGATGCTTTGATCGGCGCAGCCTATGGCTCAGCCGGCGAACGGTGTATGGCGATTTCAGTGGCGGTAGCGGTGGGCGACATTGCCGATCGGCTCGTGGCGGCGCTTGCAACGCGCGCTAAAGCACTGGTTGTCAAAGATGGCATGGAATCCGACGCTGAGATGGGGCCCTTGGTGACCGCACAGCACCGTGCCAAAGTGGAAGGCTATGTCGCTCAAGGGGTCGCCGAAGGTGCGAAACTGATCGTCGATGGCCGTGGTATCCGGGTGGCAAGCCGTGAGGACGGTTTTTTCCTCGGGGGTTGTCTTTTTGACCAGGTTACCGAGCCCATGCGGATTTATCAGGAAGAGATTTTCGGTCCTGTGCTCTGTGTTGTGAGGGTCAAGGATTTCACCCAGGCGCTCGAGCTGGTTAATCGCCATGAATTTGGTAACGGTGTTTCGATTTACACATCAGACGGCGGTATTGCGCGCGAATTTTCAAGGCGGGTGCAGGTCGGTATGGTGGGTGTCAATGTTCCTATTCCTGTGCCCATGGCTTGGCAGTCATTCGGCGGTTGGAAGCGAAGCCTCTTCGGTGATCATCATGCCTATGGTGAGGAAGGTATTCGTTTTTACACGCGCTACAAGAGCATCATGCAGCGTTGGCCCGAATCGATTGGGAAGGGCGCCGAATTTGTGATGCCCACGATGAAATAGGCATCGTTAAGGTTTCAAGTCCACAGCGCCTTGACCAAGCCTGAGGCTCTTGCCTGCTTACAAACCCTAATCGGATCACGATCGAGCTTTTGCCATGACGCAGCACTATTATCGTGAAGAGCACGAGGCCTTTCGTGAGCAAGTCAAGCGCTTTATCGCCAAAGAGATTCTGCCCTTTCACGCGCAATGGGAAAAAGACGGCATCGTCCCCCGATCGCTCTGGCAACGAGCAGGTGAGCTTGGCCTGCTGTGCATGACCTCGCCATCGGCCTACGGCGGACAGGATGCCGATGTGCTTTTCCCTTTCGTGCTCAACGAGGAACTTGCAAAAACCTATGTGACCGGGCCTTCGTTTGGCTTGCATTCAGACATCATCGCGCCTTATCTGGTGCACTTCGGCAGTGAAGCGCAAAAGCAAGCCTGGTTACCCAAGATGGCCACAGGCGAGGTTATCACCGCGATTGCGATGACCGAACCGGGTGCAGGCTCTGATTTGCAAGCGATTAAAACCCGTGCCGATCGGGATGGTGATGATTACCTCATTACCGGCCAGAAAACATTCATATCAAACGGGCAGCTCGCTGATTTGGTGGTGGTGGTTGCAAAGACCGATCCTAGCCAGGGCGCCAAGGGCGTGAGCCTGTTTCTGGTTGAGGCGGACCGCGAAGGGTTCAGGCGAGGGCGTAATCTCGAGAAAATCGGACGTAAAGCGCAAGACACCTCCGAATTGTTTTTCGATCAGGTACGAATACCCGAGTCCAGTCGCCTTGCGCCTGAGGGGCAGGGGTTTTTTTGCCTGATGAAGGAGTTACCTCGCGAACGCATGTTGATTGCGGTGAGCGCGATGGCCACGACCGAAGCGGTGCTTGAGGACACGATTGCTTATGTAAAGGCTCGCCATATCTTCGGCAAGCCCATCATCGATTTTCAACATAACCGCTTCACCCTTGCAGGACTCAAGACGGAAGTCAAGGTCGCCCGGGCCTTCATCAACCAATGCATGCTCGAGCTTCTTGAGGACCGCTTAGAAGGCGCCACGGCAGCGATGGCCAAACTCCATGTGACGGAGTTGCAAAACAGGGTGATCGACGCCTGTCTCCAATTACACGGCGGCTATGGTTATATGTGGGAGTATCCGGTTGCTCGCGCCTGGGCGGATTCGCGCATTTCTAGAATCTATGGCGGTAGCAGTGAAGTGATGAAAGAGTTGATCGGTCGCACACTATGACGTGAGGCCAGTGCTCCTAACAACTTGAGCTTGCTTAAAGGCCTTGGGTGCCGACATAAACCGCATACAAGGAGCGGCTTGCCGCCATAAAGAGGCGGTTTCGATGCCTGCCGCCAAAACACAGGTTTGCGCAGCGCTCTGCCAAAGCGATGTGGAGCACCGGGTTCGCATTCGGATCAAACACACGAACGCCGTCCAGTCCTTCGCCAGTACCCCAGCCGCACCAGAGTCTGCCCTCGATGTCGCAGCGGATGCCATCAATGCTGCCAGGCCCGGCATCAATGTGTATCCGGCCTTTGCGTAGTGACTTGCCATTTGCTGCGACCTCGTAAACCCGAATCCGGCGTGGGCTCACACCGTTCTCACAAACATAAAGAAGTGACTCGTCGGGGGAAAAGCAAAGCCCATTAGGCATTTGGATATCGTCGATGACAAGCTCAAGCTTGCCGCGTTGCGGATCGATACGATAAACCTGCGTCGGCAGTTCGGCAGTTGCGGTTTCACCCTCGTAAAATCCTTGTATGCCAAAGCTGGGATCTGTAAACCATATCGATCCATCAGATTTAACGATGACGTCATTGGGTGAGTTAAGACGCTTACCATCAAAGCCATCAGCGAGCACGGTGATCGAGCCGTCGTATTCAGTTCTTGTCACCCGACGTGTCAGGTGCTCGCAACTGATCAAGCGTCCTTGCCGGTCGCGGGTGTTGCCATTGGCAAACTGGGAAGGTTGTCTGAAGATACTGCATCGGCCCGTGCTTTCGTCCCATCGCAAGATGCGATTGTTTGGAATATCCGACCAGATCAAACTGCCGAAGTCGCCGAACCAGACGGGCCCTTCAGCCCAGCGCATGCCGCTCACAAGCCGCTCCACCGAGGCGGCATTGACGCGCAACCTGGCATGGGTTTGATCCAAGATTGCGATGGCTGCATCCGGGTAACGTGCCGCAAGACTGATCGCTCGATCATCAAGGCTTGCGCTTGGGTATTGATTCATGGCGTAGACTCCGGGCTAAAACAAGGGCTGGCACAGTATGAATGAATCAGACGAAGGCTTCGCAACCAATCCAGACGCTCAGTTCGATACGTCCGAGGGTTTGCATCGGGGGCTCGCACATTATGGCGATCGGGCATTTTCCCTTTTTCTTCGCAAAGCCTTTATCAAGGGTGCAGGCTTTACTGACGACGCTTTGAATCGCCCGGTGATCGGGATCATCAACACAGCGAGCGGCTTTAATCCCTGCCATGGCAATGCCCCGCAGCTGATTGAGGCAGTACGCCGTGGCGTCATGCTTGAAGGCGGATTACCGGTCGAGTTTCCGACGATTTCGATTCACGAAAGTTTTTCGAATCCGACATCGATGTACTTGCGTAACCTGATGTCGATCGATACCGAAGAGATGATTCGGGCGCAACCCATGGATGCGGTGGTGATGATTGGTGGTTGTGACAAAACGGTCCCGGCGCAATTGATGGGCGCACTGTCGGCAGACGTACCTGCTATTTCGCTGATCACCGGCTCGATGCTCACGGGTTCACACCGCAACCAACGCGTTGGTGCGTGCACCGATTGTCGACGGTTCTGGGCGCGTTATCGTGCACAGGAAATCGATGAAGAAGAAATTAGCGCGGTTAATCATCAGCTGGTTGCAAGCGTTGGAACCTGCTCGGTTATGGGCACTGCAAGCACGATGGCGATCCTGACCGAAGTGCTCGGGCTCATGGTCCCAGGCGGTGCATCGCCGCCGGCGGTGACCGCAGACCGGATCCGTGTTGCCGAGTTGACGGGTCGAAACGCTATCGACATTGCAAAAGCGGCGCGAAAGCCTTCGAGTTTTTTGACCGCCAAGTCCTTTGAAAATGCACTCAGGGTCTTGCTTGCAATTGGCGGATCGACCAACGGCTTGATTCACCTGACTGCTGTTGCCGGCAGACTCGGGATTCCGGTTTCGCTGGATTGCCTTGATGCCATGGGACGCGAAACCCCGGTGCTGATCGATTTGAAGCCATCGGGGGAGCATTACATGGAAGATTTTCATGCAGCAGGCGGTGTGCCCGTTCTCTTAAATGCTTTGCGCCCCTTGCTGCATTTGGATGTCTTGACAGTGATGGGTAAGACCCTTGGGCAGGTCCTCGATGAGCATTTAGCGCGGTATCCTTTGTTTAGTCAGTCGGTGATCCGCTCGATGGGCGATCCGGTTTACCCTGAAGGCGGGATTGCGGTGCTCAGGGGCAATCTCGCGCCTGCTGGTTGCATCATCAAGCAGTCGGCTGCTTCATCGCATTTGACAGAACATGAGGGCAGGGCACTTGTTTTTGAGGGCCTTGAGGATCTTGCGCGAAGAATCGATGACCCGGATCTCGATGTTTGCGCTAACGATGTGTTGGTGCTTAAAGGTATTGGTCCAAAGGGTGCACCGGGTATGCCTGAAGCCGGCATGCTGCCGATTCCGAAAAAACTCGCGAAGGTTGGGGTTAAAGATATGGTTCGTATATCGGATGGTCGCATGAGCGGTACGGCTTCCGGAACGATCGTTTTGCATGTTTCGCCTGAGTCTGCGGTCGGCGGTCCACTGGCCTGGGTGCAAACAGGCGATCGCATCAGACTTAGCCTGAATCGGCGCGAACTATCCTGGCTTGTTGATGAGCAGGAACTAGGCCGGCGCATGAAGGAAAAACCACTGCAGCCGCTACGGGCTGAACGCGGCTACCGCCAGCTATTTCTGCGTGAGGTCTTGCAGGCGGAAATGGGTGTGGATTTCGAGTTCTTGAGAAAAAATCCAAATTCAGCAACGATTTCCTGACTGCTTTTCGCGATCGATCGCTTTTCGATGTCGATCGCTTTT
>Ga0214923_10002910_pt1 | contig 22061 bp, 24 predicted proteins | sample LL1510_MetaG_FD_177993 | JGI IMG/M metagenome (GOLD analysis project Ga0214923, IMG submission 177993) | Freshwater microbial communities from Lake Lanier, Atlanta, Georgia, United States - LL-1510 | ecosystem: Environmental > Aquatic > Freshwater > Lake | place: USA: Georgia | collected...
CCCTTGACCAGCACGCAGATAAACGCTGCAACCTTCAAACTTGCAGCCAGTGTTCCAGGATTGATAAGCCACGATGTCTCCTTTCGACAACGAATGTGACCAAGTGTGTAATTTATATAAATATAAACTGACAGTCTCCAGCGCCGAAGCGCCAGAGAGTGCCAGAGCATTTGTCGTGCGGTACAAGGTACTGTGACTAGAGGTCCATAAACGGATCGCACAAATAGTCCACCATGTGGGTCGCAAAGACATGTGGGTTGCCCAGACCCACGCAGTAATTTATATCTATATCAAAAAATGAAACCCGACCCTTTCGGGCCGGGAATCATTCAGGCATTGGCTGCCGTCTTGCGGAGGTACGACCACGACGTAACGGCTGCAGCCTGAACGGCTTGGCCTGTCGTGATACGTGCATTGCGGATAGCTTCGCCGTGGCGGGTGCCAGTGGCTTCAGCTTTCTTACGCAATTCCGCAAGTCGAGCCTGTTGCTCTTTCTTGCTACGCATCGAAGTCTCCTTTCTCGAGAAAGTGCGCATGGAATAATTTATATAGTTATAATCTCACAGAGCTCCACCCTTACGGGTGAAGATGTGATGGGACTAGCGCTTCTTACGAAGCGAGTCAACTGCGAAAAGAACGCAGCCCAAGGAAACGATGACGCCCAAAAGCGTCATGTTCGTCTTGAAGACCTTCTTGTAGGCCTGCCAGTATGACATGTGAGTCTCCTCTCACTAGGGAATGTGGCAGGGTATAATTTATATAAATATAAAATCCAAACTACAACCATCTTACGATGGTGTAGTAGGAGCTGGCAAGGTCAGCTGTAAAGGTAACGTACCTTCTCGTCAGACGACATGAAAGGATCCTTCACACGTGAAGGTGTACGACCGAGAGTCTTTGTAATAGCAGACATCTCGTTCTCCAATTCAGTCTTCTGGTCGTTCAACTCGAAGTAGCGTTCGATGAGCGCATTCTTAGTGCGCACAACTTCACATTCGAGAAAAAACGTCGGTACGGTATCCTTCTTCTTCCGGAAACGGAACATTGCGGTACCCCTTTCTAGGGTGTTAGGCAGACGGAATTGTCTGCAGGCCATAATTTATATACAATATAAAATCCAAAGAGCACCCCCTTACGGGGGTGTCTAAGGAGAACACTACCAGTTCTTGGCGGTGTTCTTAACGACGGCGATGGTGTAAGCAGCGCCAAGCTGAGTAGACTGAGCCACAGTGACTCGCGTCTTGTGGATGGTCTTACCAGCAGCTTTGCCGTGCTTAGTTCCAGTGGCCTTGGCCTTGTTCAGGCGCTTGTTGAATTCGGTTTGTGACAGCATCGGATTACCTCCTCGGGTAGTTGTTGTGATGCGAGGAATAATTTATATAAATATATGGGTATATGGTAGTAGGCTAGTTAAAAATATCCTACTACGCATAGATTAATAATACCCCACTTGAAATTTTTCTAATTTTATATAGGTTAAGAATTTTATATGAGATTATATAGGTTTTCGTAAAAAGGCTTTGTCTAAAAATATTTTTCCCCTATTTTTTATACATATAGGCTTCTTTATATACCCTTATACAAGTCGCCACAAAAAATCTAGAAATTTCTCTCCAAAAGGTTGCAAGACACCACATCACCTGCTAGTGTCCTGGTCGCAATAAACAACACACAACACCCAGGAGGATAAACACTATGGGCCGCAAGAAAAAGAACATACAAATCCACGAAGAACAGCTCTATAACGAGCTCATGGATCTAGAGGATATCTATAGCTCCAGTGTAAAACAATACACCGGTTCTTCCAAGTATGCTAACAATGACTGGGACTATGACTCAGACAGCTACGGTAATCACGAGTGGTAAAAGTCCATTCTTTTATAAACTATCCCACACACTAATGCCAAACACACAAAGGAAAAATGTGAAAAACAACGATAAAAAGAAACTACTGTTAATATCTGAAGAACTGACAAAGTCAGTTGGTAAGAATCAATTCTTATCTCTCTTTACAAAGGAACATGATGTTATCGTTATAGATTATTTATTTGAAAAGGATCCAAAAGATAGATCACAGGATAATCTGTTCCTACGATCAAGGGCTAAGAAGATGTATTTAAAGCTTAAGCCCTATCTAGAAGCTGATTATAGCCATATGACCTTTATCGGCTTGGGCGACGACTGTCAATATCTTTATGAACTCTTTTTAGATAAGGGCATTGTTTTTGATGGGGCGGTCTTTATTAACCATGATTGGTTTGATTACCAAAATATTGATAATCCAAAAATCGCACAAGTCCACAAAAAGACCAAGATTTGGAACTTCTACTCTAAGAATCATCTTAGAGCTAGAAAAACTGGATTAAACAATTACTGTATACCAACAAGAAGATCTCCACAATTTAATTCCAGATATGCCCTTGAGGCATACGGTGTAATAATGTATGGAGTCTATGGTAGACTTTCTTTATTGGATGAAGTTGGAAGCATCAAGATGTTGTCTAACGCAGGTTAAATAAAACCTTCGTCATCTTCATCAAACTCAACGTCATCTATAAAACCATTATCAATAAAGAAATTATTCCAGTCATCTGAACTGATTTCATATTGTTTAACTTCATTGGGACCTAATCCACGTATGATATCTTCTACGGCCATGTCTAAATCATTGGCTGTAGAAGTTATCATATCCCACTGGTCTACCGGAAATAAGCTAACGACCAATGTATCATCATCTTTAGCATGAGCGGTAACGATAATATTATACTTATCGATTTCTTCGCCGTTGAAAGCACTTGGTGAATACTCTGGATCTAATAATTCCGGATTTGTAGATCCGAAGATACTCTCGAAGCATTTCCCAGAATTCCATATAATCCTTCTATAGGAGATTATCCTATTATAGTACCGTTTAATTTGTTAAAAAATAAAAAATAATTTTTGGCGGCGAATTTCGCAACAATTATTCTTCATTTTTTCGAAAAAAGAGTTCTAGCTGTTCAGTATTGAACTTTAGGTTACTCTTAAACTCTGTATTGTACACCGTTTGAATACGAGAAAAAGACATTCTAATGTCATCACCAGAATTAAAGTAAAAGATCTCATCTTCGTCAACAATTCTCATGTTATTCCTCATCTCCAATGGTTTCACTCCAAGAATCTCCACACTCTCTACAGGTAACAGAGAAGTGTTCTATACCATCTTTTTGAGATAGTGGGACTACAAGAATATTCATTGGATAGGGGCAATCTGGACAAGGCTGTGGGTCAAGCCCATAATTCGAATTGGCTACGTTACTTGGACTCATTAAAAATAAGATCCTTGATGTTTTTAAGTAGATTTTCATCTTGTCTTAACTTATTGATGGCATTTTCTCTACCCTGTGCATAATTCTCACCATTGTGTGAAATCCATGCACCTTTTTGGATAAAAATTTGGCTTTGAATAGCTAGATCAAGTAAAGATCCAACCAAATCAACGCCCTTTCCATAATAAACATCAAACTCTGCCACCTTTAATGGTGGAGACATCTTATTTTTAATAACCTTGGCTTTCACTGTAATACCTACAGCATTACCTTCTTTGTCTTTTATATCTTCTTTCTTACGAAGATCAATACGAACAGAGGAATGAAACCTTAAAGCCATACCACCTGGTGTGGTTTCTGGATTTCCAAACATAATTCCAATCTTATTTCGCATTTGATTAATGAAAATTACAAGAGTTTTGCTCTCATTTGCCAATGCAGTAATTTTACGCATTGCTTTTGCCATCATTCTTGCCTGCAAACCCATCTGATTTGCTTCCATTTCACCATCTAACTCTGCTTTTGGAACAAGTGTCGCCACTGAGTCAACAACAATGAGTCCAATCTCACCTGTTCTAACTAGTTTATCTACAATTTCCAAAGCTTCTTCGCCATAATGCGGTTGAGCCAATAACAATTCATCTAAATCAATGCCCAAACTGATCATATAACTTGGATCTAGTGCGTGTTCTGCGTCTACGTATGCACAGCGCAAACCCTGTTTTTGTGCTTCTGCGACTACAGAAAGTGCTAATGTTGACTTACCAGAAGATTCTGGCCCGTATATTTCTACAATTCTTCCCCTGGGAAGACCGCCAATACCAAGAATTTTATCTAGAGTTGGAGCTCCAGTAGGAATCGATGGCCACTGCTGGTGGTCAGAATTACCAAGTTTCATAACAGTTCCTGGACCAAACTGACGGTCTAGTTGTGCAATTGCTATATCAAGTGATTTAGATTCTTCCATGGCATAAATTATAGCATACTCACACACTCAATAACTACATGCATACGGTGGTATAATAGATCTGCAAAACGCAAGGAGAATAAAAGTGAAAAATAAATATAACGTTGAACTGCATTTGGATTTTACAAGAGCAAGAATAATGTTAGGCAGAATAAATACAGTTGATGAACTATTGGCAATTTGGAAAATTGCTGGTCCTTGTATTGAAAAATGTCCTTCAATTGAAAAAATACAAACAAGAAAAAATATTTCTTGATTTTATTTGACACGGGTTGCTATAATGTCTTTACGGGAGAAACTTAAATACTAGAGAGTATTATTTTCTAGTTACTCCCACAACAGCATATACTAAGTATAGAGGTTACTATTTACTACATCTCCGTCATCTAGGGGGTGAAGTAAAATAATGAAACTTTACCAGATTTATGTTCCAGAGTTAGCAACTTATGTCAAGTATAAAGTGCTGGACCCCGAAAGTATTGACTCTCTAATAGAAGAGCTAGATAATAAAGCACCAAAAGATTTTAAACTTGCAGTCTTAGAGAATGTAATTTACAACGTTAAACCAGAAATAACAGAATCTCTACGCATGATGTCTAGGGAAGCTGCAGAAAGATGTATAGACGCAATGTATCACGGATGCGTCATGCTAAATCCTGGCATAGATATCGATTTATGGATAGAACTTGCTTACGCAAAAAATATTAATGATAAAGACATAAAAGATATAAATGATTTATCTGCCATTGAGTCAGAAATTGCAAAGCACCTACAGTCGAAGTTTGATAAAAGAATTAAAGACAAAACTAAACAAAAAGTAAAAAAGATAACTAGACAAAAATTTTTAGGTCTCCAAGATTACTTGGAAGCTAATGTAATCGGTCAACAGGAAGCAATTAATTCAGTTGTTTCAGCGCTAAAAAGATCCCAAGTCGGACTAAATGATAAAAATAGACCTTTGGGAATTTTCCTTTTTGCAGGTGCATCTGGCGTTGGCAAAACACATCTAGCCACACTAGTGCATAAATACATGTTTAGTGAGGAGTATCCAATAGTCAGAATCGATTGTGGAGAATTTCAACATAAACATGAAAATCAAAAACTTATTGGTTCTCCTCCTGGATATGTTGGCCATGACGAAGGTGGGCAGTTGGTTAATCAAGTCAAGAAATATCCACACACTGTTATCTTATTAGATGAAGTGGAAAAAGCTCATCAAGATATGTGGAATACTTTTCTTCGCGTATTTGAAGATGGAATACTGACCGACGGTAAAGGCGAAAGGGTAGATTTCAGAAATACAATAATTATCATGACAACAAATCTTGGTAATGAAAAAACTGTTGACTTCCTGCTGAGTGGTGGAGCTGGTTTTGCGCGAAATGTTGGCATGAAGCATGGAACAAAAGAAATGCCACCGCACGAAATGGTTAATAAAAATACTCTTGACGCAGTAAGAAAGCATTTTAGACCAGAGTTTATAAATAGATTAGATAAAATTGTGGTATTTAATCATTTGTCTAAAACCGACATGCAAAAAATAGCAGAATTAGAAATGTCTGTAATAATTGATAAATTATCTAAAAAAGGTTACAGCATCAACTACACCGATAGTGTAATTGATGCTCTTTTAGAAAAAGGCATTGACTCAGTAAAGGGTGCTAGAGGGTTGGCTCAAATTAGAAGGGAAAAAATGGAAGATCAACTTGCTGATATTTTAATTAAATCAGTACCACCTCGTGGAACTATATTTGAAATATCATATACTTTAGAAGAAGACGATTTTGTGTTTACTTTAAAAAAACCTTCAAAAGCCAAGTCTATTGAAAAATAATATTACTATAGACCAATAAGACTAGTTAGGAGCAATTTCAATGAAGCGGAATGGTGTCATCGGGTATAAACATGTTTAGACAAAATAGTTCTTTGGCCCAAAAAGTTGCCGGAGGTCTGCATGGAGCATCTAATGCCGTTGGGCGCATGGGCTTACCTCGGTGCTAGGGGCGCCTCAAACGTGCTGAGAACAATGGGTAATTATCCCAGAAGAACTATGGGCGGCGCTGCTGCCTTAGGTGGTGCAATGGCCTATAAAAGACGCGGTAGCCAAAACTACCCGATGTACTAAATATTTATGCCATCAGGTAATCCACTTGGTTATTTAGGTAGGATGGTTGGTAGATCATCTGGTGCAGTTAGGTCTGTTGGCCGCATTGCCAAAAGTACTGGTGGTACTGTTGCTCAGTACGGTCAAATTGTTACAGGATATGGGCAAAGTTCAGCAGCCGCATCCGGATCTGCTGCGGTTAGAATGGGTTCAAGACTGATATCTGGTGTAGGTAGAACAATGACCGCTGCGGGTAATAACCCCGGAAAAACAGCTGCAATTGGAGCAGCTGGGCTAGGCTATCTGGGATATAGAGGCGTTAAGGGTAGTCAAAATAGCCCCATCATAGGAGTAGAATAATATGCCATTTGGAATTAGAATGGGATCTATGATGGCCGGCGCGGCTGGAACGCGGATCAAGAATATTAGCTGGTGGCAGAACTGTTGGTAGAGCAACTGGATCAATGGCAAGAGGCGTCCGCAATGCTGCCGGAACAAGAACCGGAAAATTTGCAATGGGTGCTGGTGGAGTAGGTTTAGCCAGTCGATATATGAGTGGTAGAAATTCTCGTTCTTCTGGAAGTAATGGAATAACACCAAGATCATCTGGAGGATCTACTCTGTAATAAAAATAATTTGTTATAATATGTTTAATGTAAAAATGTTTGGAGAAAATTATGAATGACTGGAAAAGTTATATAAATCAAAATGGTGATTTCGAACTACCGAATTTCCTGTATAAAACAATAAACGATCTCATGAAACAAGCTTTAGATATGGGCACGCTTCTTTCTGATGATCAATATAAATTAAGAGCATATAAAGAGCAAACAAAAAAGCTCTTTAGAAATAAATGGTTTGATCTCGCAGAAGCGCTTGAGCATTTTGGTATTATCGAACAGTGTTCTTGTGTTCCAATAAAAAATTCTGGTAAAGAAATTTACTGCGATGTTTGTAAAGGTGCAAGATACATAATTAATTCCGCCCTATCCCCAAATGAGATGAGGGAAATTAGTATGTTTGTAAATGCTGCTCAAGATATTCAGGTCCAAGAAAAACTACAAAAAGGTTTAATTAGGCTTTTGGAAGAAATGTAAAATGCAGTGCGTCAGGTGCAATCATCAGCTTAACTTTGTTTACGAAGATGTTATTGAATCTAAAGAAACCACATCTTCAAAAGAAGTTTTTCATGTCCAGGAATATTATTGTCCTCGGCTGCAAAAGCTGCATGATTCAAACATATACAAATGAAGGATTAATTAAATCTGAATGGATTGATTTCAATGGCAAATGAAATAGATAAATTTGATGAAAAAAATAATTTTTTAGATAAATTTGAATCACTAAGACCAGATTTGTTTTTTCCAGTTGAATGGTCTGATGAAGACAAGCAAAAAGCCGTTGATCTTGTAAGGCCGCAAAAAATGAGAACCTCAATGTTTTCATCGATACCAATGAGGTGTGAATCAACTAAGTGTATATTTGCGTCAACATGTCCACTACTACAACAAAACCTAGCTCCTCATGGCAAATCATGCCCAATAGAAATGTCTATGGTTTCACAATTCACTGCAGAGTATATGGAACAGTTAGATGTTAGTCCAGAAAACTTAGTAGAAGTTTCTATGGTAAGAGATTTGGTTGATCAAGAAGTTCAATATCTTAGAAAAACAAAACTTTTAGCTAAAGAACATTTTATCCAAGAAAATATCATTGGAATAGATAAAGATCGGAAATCCAATTTTCAAAAAAGAACTACATCTTGCAGTTGAGCTTGAAGACAGACTGCATAAAAGAAGAAAAGATTTAAGAAATCAACTTTTAGCAACAAGAGAAGCTAGGGCAAAGACTGGTCAAATTCAACTTGATACGGCTCAAACAATATCTGAAATAATACATAAAGTTCAATCCATAGAAATCGAAAATAAGAAACTGATTAAGAGAAAACTTGGTATTTATGATGTGGATGATTACATAGTTGATTCAGAGGCTGACACAAAGCAAATAGAAGGGCCAAACAATGGCGAGAAAACCAGTTAGCCCATTCCAACTCAACGAAATATCCAAAAACTTTTTTAGGACTCAAAACGTTTCAGCAGAAAGAAAAGCTGCACCAAGAGGATTGCAACCACGAGCGATAACTCAACAAGACTTAATGGACAATCTGGGTTTTCAACCTGACACATTTTTTGCTGGTAGAGAATCAGTTGGTCTACAAACTTATGTTCAATACGAACAAGCTCTAAGGGACTCCACCAAGCACTCAATAGCTTTTCAAAAAAGATTAGAGATTTTGAAAAGCGTTGGAGGAGATCAGGCTGTTAATGATGAAATCTTGGAGCTCTTACAAAGAGAAAATATAGACCTAACTGTATTAAATAGACAAGCAGCCGATACAATAGTTGATAGCTATAGGGGAACAATCGTTCCTGTTCAAAATATATTAGAGCAATTTGGATTTCCAAGTTTATCACTTTCTTCAGAAAACGCTTATAGGCATTTAGCTAGATATTCTCTTGATTTATTTGATTCCGTTAAAGCAGGACAGGGCATTCACCCACAGATGCTTTCGCTGTTGAGAACAAACTTCAATATCAAAGAACATGCAACTACTCCGAGTGATTTATCAATAGGTAGAAGTAGATTAAGAAATCCAATTTCATTAAAAAATTTAGCTGAAAGAACAAAAAGACTTAAAGTAGTTGATGAAAATGTCGTAAATTATCTCGGTTTTAATTTAGAAAATATACCAGATGAGGGAGTTCTTAGAACCGTTTTAACATATGACACTGAAACAACTGGATTAACAGCGCAGGCAAGAGTTAGAAACTATGCCATAGTCAAAAGGGTTGAAAGAGTATTTAAGGATGGAACAACAAAACTTGAGTCAGCTCCTGAAGTAGTTGCCAGTAAGCACTTTAGGTCAACTGGAATGGATTTAGCACACGCTTTTGTGGAAGGTAAAGCTCAACCATTATCCGTTGCAACAATGATGTCAGAAATGGGTTTAACAGAAGAGGCAGCAAAAAATAGCCCAGAGTTTCAAAGAGCGATGTCCGCACTTGAGGGCAATGGCCAAATTGCTCTTGAAGATTTAAGAGATATGTTAAAAATGTTTCTTGGTCAAGATGATATTGTAGGGAGAGTGGATATAGTCGAAGGTCATAACGCACTAAGCTTTGACATTGATAAATTATCAGATACAATTAAATCACTTCCTTCTTATATTAATCAAGATTCTGATTTAGCTAGAGAAGTAAAAGCGCTACAAAAAGAATACACGTTTAAGAGAGCTGGATTATCTAATGTGCGCGATCCATTTTTTGCGCAAGACACACTAGATACACTAAAAATCGCAATGCAAATAGACAGAGAAAAGATATCTTCCACTGTTCAGGGTGTAGTAAGTGGCATTGAGGGCATCGACGAAAATGCAGCAAGATTAGTTTCAGAATATTATGCATCGATTCTATCTATAGATCCAGAAATGATAGTTGGCAAAAAGGGAATAGAGTCATTAGAAAATATACTTCTAAATACAAACTTTCTTGATTTATTAGAAGAACAAGGTTCTGGACTTGATGAGTTTTTTAATCTTGTTTCCAGTAGGGGAACTCACACTGGAGAAGTCGATGCATTTTTGACATCATATGTTTCTCATTTTGTAAACAATGGAAAACTTCATATAAGACGTTTTCCAACGGCTGGTTTTCAGACTGGAACAATAGACGACATGGCTATGCAACAGTTATTAGAAAAACATCAAGGTCAAATAGATTTAGCATTAGAGCAAAAAGGGTTTTTAAGAGGAGCATCAGAAAAGTATTCAAATTTTGCTGCGTTTATCAGATCTAAGATGAGAAGAAGTAGCGCAGTAACTCCAGTTACGAATGTTGCAGATATACAGGGTCTTTCGGATGAAGCTGTTAAATTCGTTTCGGAAAACAAAATAGGACGAAGGTTAATAGAAATAGCAGTTAGCGAACAAGAAGCAAGAGATCTTCTTCGGAGCTAGAATAACATCGAGAATGGTTGAACCATTTAGTGAACTACAGGAAGGTGTTAATAGGATAGGTTCTGTATTCTATCAGGAACCAACAAGATCTGATCGCGCTGGCGGATACAAGTTTAAATCTTATTCTACTGGTCAAATATTGGATGTGGGAGACGAAGACGCTGTTGGTAAATTAATTCAGGGTAAAGTAAACGCTGCAAGAAACGCAGTTGTTCAAGATTTTGAAATGTTAGATAAGGTTGGCAAACCAATAGGAACAGTAACAAAATACAATATAGCAAACAATGACATTGTTGATATTGGGCTTAGAAATATTCAGCACACTGAATTTAATCAAATGATTAGAAATATATCAAAAGTACAAAATGTCGGCGCTGTTGCTCCAAATCTTACAACTTTTGAAAATCTTAAGTCTATTAATAGTATTACTGGTTTATTTTATGGAATGAATGATCAACAAAGAGCATTGGTAGAGGCAGACCCAGCTTCTGCAGCGAGAGTTGGTTTTAATAGAGTCTTAGCCGAAGAGGCCTTGGCTCAGGATGATATAACTTTATTACAATCTAGAATTCCATTTCTTAATGCAGGAGCCCTTACCGGTGCAACTAGAACAGATGCCTATCTACAAGCAGTCTTGGACGCTGGTTTACCATACGGATATCTTGACGCAAGGTCAAGAGTTTCCGCCGTAGCAAGGTCTAAAGCAACAGCGGCAATAGGTGCAAGACTCATGGATGTATCGGGTGAGTTAACTGGCGTAACATCTTTAGGTGGAGAAGATCTCGTGAGTGCAATGACGCAATTAGCAGATGTATCCCCAGTGTATTATGCCATGGCTCAGGGTTCCGAGTATTTGTTTCCAGATTTAACAATGACAGTTACAAAAGGCGCAAAAACCTATACAAATACATTTACACCAAAATCATACATAAGAATGACAGCAGGCCCTGGTGCTCCAGCAAAAAGCTCGGAAAAAATAACAATGCTAGCAGATGATGCGATGAATCTCAGTATAGACATAGGTAGTGGGAGAAGAGTAAGGATAGCAGAGTTAACAGATGCCGGCCTATCAAAAGAAGCGCGTGCCCTTAACGCATTTTATGAATCACACGTTCAAGGCTCTATACCCAACGTGGTAATGCCGGAAACAACAAACTTAGTTTTTTCTCCTCAAGGTTTAACTACAGAAGCATATAACGATTTAGCAAATCAGGTAATAAGCACTCAAGTTAGAAGATATAGTCAAATCGCTGGACAAGACCTTCCTTACATAGCAACATCGATGACTTCAGATTTTGATGCAATGATGAAAGTAATTTTTGGAGAAGAAGCTGGAACTTTTGCAAGTTCATATGAAAAGTATGGCCTTGGTGACATATTTGATCCATTAAATAATTATACCGTCCAGCAAAGAGCAGCTATGCTGGATGAAAAAGTGGCCGGCGCTGGAGAAAGGTATGCAAACTACGTATCTACAGTAGCTGGAGAAATCCAAGAAGATGGAATCATTTATATGAAGATTCAAGGACAGGCTTCTAAAGACATTAGACTGTCTCAGGAGTTAAGCGGAGTAGAATTAAACTCTACAATGAACGACTTACTCCAAAAAAATAGAGTTTCTAGAGTTGTGAAATATATTAAAGACAAAGAAGGTAGCGTAGTAGGAGCAGTTTTATCTCCACAAGCAGATACCAAAGTCGTAGACGCAGCATTTGAAGCAGCCGGAATGGATGATGCAGCTCGAGTTGCAACCACTAATGCCGCGGACCAGGCAGCATTATCAAATCTTACAGAAGCCTTAGCTGTAGCGGGAAGGCCTTCCGCTGAAGCAACCGCAACAGTAGCAGACTCTGGTGCGTCGTTAGCTACGGCGATAAGCCAAAATGCTACAAAAATAGCTACACAACCTGGTGGCGTTGCTGGTCAAATAGCAGCAGATACAGCATTTGCTGCTGGTCAAAATTTTATGAAAGCAAATAAAAATAAAATTTACTTGGCTGGTTTAGCTGTTGCCTCAGTTGTAATTGGAAGAAAGATAGCTCGTTCAAAAAACGAAAATGAAGTTTACGACAGTACTATGAGTCCTATGCCAGTTGAATCTGGCAAAAGACCATACGGAATACAAGAGGCTTTATTTTCTCAAAAAATGGCTTCTAGAAGAAAGGATCCACTAGTTACTGCGGGTGTCGTTGGTAATTTAGATATAAGTAAAATAAACCATACTTCTATGGGTCCTGATAAAAACAATCATTTATTTGGCGGTTAACAATGGCACTAGGAAGACTTCTAACAAGAGCTGGGGCAGCTGCCTATAGGGGCGCTACGTCAAAGGCTGGCGCGATAGGCATTATTGGCGCAGCTGCTGGAATCGGGATGGCATCTAAAGCTCTGCCAGCAGCAAGGGACGCAGCGCTTGATGTTGCATTTGGTGACCCAAACGCAGATGAGTCATTTTTAGGTAGAAAGCTAACTCCAGGCGCAGTTGTTGACTCAATGATGCCCGGAGGTGCTGCTGGAACAACAGCAGCTGCAGCGACGGGTCTTGGTGCTATTGTTGGAGGTGGAATTGGAACTTATGTTGGTAGAAAAAGTGGAGTAAGAGCAGCAGCTAGAGCCGGCAATACAACTGGCAACTTGCTTGCAGCCGGCGCAAGATCTACAGTAGCAGATAATCTACTTTCTCCAGTTACAAGAACTTTAGGCGGTGGAATTGGCGGAGCACTTATAGGTGCAGGAATAGGTGCTGGGATTTTTGCAGCAGCGTCTAGCGCATACATAAATAGAAATGAAAGATTTTTTAGAGAATCGCCATATGTTGGAAATAGAAAATTAAATAGAGATATGAGTTACGGTGGAAATCTTTATAGCTCAAGAAACAGTTCACTTCAAACTGCGCAAGAACTTAACGCAGATGGAAACATCGTTCTTGGGATGCATAACCTAAGAAGGGGCGGATAAAGTGTCTGATGTATTAGGCGCAGCGGGAGGAGCTTACGATGAGTATGGATTGATGAATCCATACAGTGATTCCTTCAATCCATCTCAGGTAATCCCGGAACAAGCACAACTACCAGGAATGATGGGCATGCTGGAAAGCGAAGGTTTTGCCCAATTTACTAGAGCAACTAACCCAATTACTCTCGGAGGCTTTGCTGCATTTAGAGCTCAGAATACATTATTACAAGGTGGTATTGGTGATGATGTTGGTAGAATAAGAAATCGCCTCAGGAATGGTAAGAGAATAGGACCACGGAGCTAGAAGTAAATTTAGTACGTTTCAAAGAGGCCAACTTCTTCCAAACCCATCTGTAGGTGCTAATCAATTTGTCGGTGGAACAAATATTTTTGGAAGAACAACTAGAAGAGGTCAAAGATTACTAAATACACAAAGAACAGTTGGTCGGAAAAACTCCTTTGGTTAAAGGTTTTTTAAAAAACAATTTTACTTTAGATCCAAGAAGATTTTTTAGAAAACAAAGTGTAAGTGAATTTTTAGCAGGACCTGGCAGAAATTTTTATTCACCTAACTCGGGTGGAGTTTTAGCATCCATAGGAAACATAGGAGTAAAAGATAACCCAAGATTTAGTGGCGGAATGCTCGGTAGAATGGGAGCTTTGGCAAAAACAGAAAGAAGAGCAGCTGCTGGTAAATTATCACCAAAGATGGATCTAAACACCGCTAGAATATTTGCGTACAATAACCCAAAAGCCGCTTTGATAAATAAAATAGAAGCACCAGTTGGACAACGCCTACCTGCAGTTAGAGATCCAGTAACAGGTAGATTTGTAAAAAATCCATTAAATTTCACAGAAGAAACAACAAGACTTGGCGCACTTGTAAATAGAGCTCAAAGTGGAGCCCGGAATAACGCTTGGGGAAAGGCGCTATTTAATGTCACAGGGCGTTAGGGGCAGGTATAGCCAAACAATGATGAGAGGCATACTTACTTCTGGTGGTGGATCGGAAATGATTACCGCTTTAGGAACTGCAGGAACAAAAACATTTGGTGCAGGCACAATACAAATGACAGAAACAGCAGAAAAAATGATTAGACCAATAGCCAATGCGCTTACAGCTGATGGTGGAGCAAACAGGGCAATGAATTTAGCCCTTAGTAGAGGAATCAATCCACAAATGCACTTAGCGGCTTCTTTAGCTCCAGAAATGGCAACATATAGAGCTGGTATGATGGCAACTGAAATAGCAGAAAAAGGACTTATAAAAACTTTTGGTGTTAAAGGCGCTACAAAATTTGCAATGCAGACAGGATCTGCAAGAGTTGGAATGGCATTAGCTGGCGAAGCAGCGTTGGCTGCAGTTCCTGGATTAAACTTAATCTTTGCTGCAGACCTTGCCTATCAGTTAGCTAAGTTGGGTGGATTAGCAGTTAAGGGTGCTATAAACTTTGGTAAAGACGCCATGAAGTCAATGCAGGGTAATATTAATGGTGGAATGTTTGGAACATATAAAGATGATGAAGTCAGAGCAACTTCAAGAGCAAGAGGTGTTATGGCCATACAAAACAGTAGACTTAATGCTAGATCGCTACTTGGTTCGGAGGGCGCAATGATGGCTGCGCATTTTGGATAGATTATGCTGAGTAAAACTTTAGAATTTAGAAAACAACTAGAAGCTCTTTCTAGGGAAGATCTGATTGAAATTATACAATCACAAAACCCAGAATATGTAAAGCAAATAAATAGAATTGAATGGGTTTTTAAGAATAAACTATCTCACCTTAATTGGCAAGATGGATCACCAGTACTAGAAAGGCAGATGACCAATAGGGAATTGGCTCTTCTTGTTGATGAGCCATTTGAGGTAGATAATACACTCCTCAATGCCGGGCTATCTGCAGAAGTTCAAAGACAAATACACATAGCAAAAGACCCATGTAGATGGGCTAAACATTTTCTTCGGAGCCGAAACAAGAGTATATCAAACATTAATTTTAAGAGATCAGTCTCTTAGAAAAGTACTAAGAGCAGGACGTCGTCTTGGAAAAACTTTTAGCATGGCAATTGCCCTTCTCCACTATAGTTATACAAATAAAGACGGTCGCTGTTTGGTTATTGCTCCAATGAAAACTCAAGTAGAGTTGATTTATCAAGAAATAAACAGATTGGCTTCAAAAAACGAAATAGTTTCTAATTCAATAACAAGAAAAGTCACCAGTCCTCAATTTATGATTGAATTTTCTAATGGTTCTACAATTAGATTCTTTACATCGGGAATGCGTTCTGGTGGTAAGTCAGACGTTGCTCGTGGTCAAGAAGCCCATGTTATTGTATTAGACGAAATGGACTACATGCATACCGACGATCTTGACGCGCTATACGCTATGCTTCAGAAAACCGCTGAAGACCAACCCGATAAGGTCCTAATAGGTGCGTCAACTCCAACTGGTAGAAGAGAAAGATTTTGGGAATGGTGTCGATCAGAAAGATTCAGAGAGTTTTGGTTTCCATCGTACTGTAATCCATTCTTTTCAAAAGAGCAAGAAGATGAATTTAGGGAGCAGTATTCAGAAGCCGGATATAGACACGAAATTGAAGCAGATTGGGGAGAAGACGCAGAGGGTGTATATCCAAGAAAATTTGTTGACGCAGCCTTTATTGAACCATCATGGAACTATATTCCAGAAGTAACATCCGCAAGATCTATTTACACAATTGGTGTTGACTGGGATAAATATGGAGCTGGAACAAATATAGTTGTTTTAGAAGCATGTCATCAAAATCATGAAGAAGAAAGATTCAAAAATAAAATTAGAATAGCTCATAGAGAAGAAATTCAAAAATCAGAATACACTTTAACTAACGCTGTAAATAGAATTGTTCAGTTAAATGATTCTTTCCAACCAAAACACATATATGTCGACAGGGGTTATGGAGAAGTGCAAGTAGAACTTCTTAGAAAATATGGAACAGAAAATCCAAGATCAAATCTTAGAGACAGAGTGAAGGGAATCGGATTTGGTGAATTAATAGAAATAAGAGATCCATATACAAAACTTCCAGTTAAAAAAGAAATAAAACCGTATATGGTTGATAATTTAAGGCAGCATTTAGAAAAATCTCTTATACTATTTCCAGTCGCAGATGAAGAGTTGTATATGCAGTTAATATCCTATGTTGTTGTTAGGACAACCCAAACTGGTAGACCAGTGTTTGAAGCCGGAGGTTCCGCCGTAGATCACGCACACGATGCTTTAATGCTGGCGTTGCTGGCAATTACTGAAAATTACGGAGAATTCGGGAAAAGTCAGGTAGCAACAAATGTAGAGTCATTTTCAAACACGTTTTTCATGCCTAAAAATCCAACTTCTGATAATGAAGATTATTCAAATAAAGATTCTGGTATAATTTTAAACGTAAATAGAACAGCTCAATTAAAACCAAAATTTGGAAAAAAAAGTTCTAGTAAAAAAATAGCAAGAAAGATGTTTTAGTATTATATTATGTCTATTGTAAATAACATTGAAGGACAGCAATCACCAGAGGTAGTCGTATACGCAGACTATAAATCAGACGTAACAAGCGCTGGTTCTGATTATGAAGATCCTAGCGTATTAGGCAAAAAGAATAGAACTCTGCTTAAAAATAATATTGGAGCCTACGGAAGTGATCAAACTTATTCTGTCTCTTTGCCTGTTCTCAGACAGGAGATAAACAATACAATAACAAAATTAAGGCAGTTTAAACTTGATTTAGAAAATCTTTTAAAACAAGTAAACATTGATCCACTTCATAATCCCAACTTAGAAGAAGCTCACAAGTATGTATGGGACCAAATCAATAAAATGGAAACTTCTTTTCCAAAGATTGAAGTTGAAGGATACCCTGGTGAGCTTAAATACCCAAGACCTTCATTTATATGTTTTCAGCAGTATATGTTTGCTGAAACCGGTACCACGAGAGGATATAAACGATTCATTAAGGAGTACGATAATGTTATTTCTAATTCTAGTTTCGGTCACCTCTATGATTATAGAGAAATCGTCAAGTACCTGCTTAACGAGGCGTTATGCATAAAACTCTCTGCGGCAAGAGATTTTGGTGATTCTTATGAAGATGAATCACAACAACAAGTCGCTTCGCACTACTTCTACTGGCTCAAGATGGCGATCCACTATCAGGAACTCTTTGCCAAGAACATACCGTTCGCGCCAACACCAATACCACAAGCCGAAGTGGATAAAGCAACTAAAAAACAAGCAGCGCAATTCCAAGCTTTTTTTTCGATCAAAGTAGATTCGCTAACAACAGTAGTGGATTCTCAACTTGAATCCCTATACAATGATTTAGTCGCAAACTGTGGCGTATTTTACGATAATTTTCTAGGTCCTTCTTTAAGATTTAAAACTAAAGTTGTTTCAGACTTTTCTGTTGATTTAAGAACAACAAATATGAAAGCAGATCTTCCGACTATGTCAGAGGAAGCTGTAATTGCGCTATTGGTAGCAGAAGGAAATTTTAAATCAATAATTAGTGACCTTGTTGAAAGAAGAAATATCACAACTTCAAAAATAGAAAATTTATATCAAAATATAGTACAAAGAAGAAAATACGCAAACTACATTTCTCAACTATCTCTAATAGCCGTTAAAAAAGAAAGAATTGTTACACAAAGCACAAATCCAAATTATGCAGTTTTACTTGAATCACTATTTATTAATCAACCAGATAACTCACTGAAATCGAGTCACTCGATGCTGGACGATCTTGGCGCTGACAGTCATCCACAGTATCTAATGAAATCTGGAGGATCTATAACCGGGGATATACATACTGAAGGCGAAGCTAAAATTGATGGCGTTAAAATAGCAACACATAGTCATACTGGTATCGATGGTTCTCAAAAAATAAGATCAATTGATATAGATTATGAATCAGTTAGGAGAGATATAAAACTTCAACAAGCTACAAATTCTCAAAATGAAGTTGTTATTTCTATAGACTCGTTTTCTCCTGATATACTTCAAGGAGGAGTGCCTGTTACCGATGTTTCTATTAGTATAGAAATTCCAGATGATTATGAAGATAAATATGATTTTGAAATACTCTATACGGAGATATAAAAAATGTCTTGGTTTAAATATTTAAAAAATGATGTTAACTTAAATAGTCCACAAAACTTTGAATACATCCATCCAGCTTTAAGAAGACGGATTGTCGCTTGTTGCTCCTAGAGATTATATTTATAAAAACGATTGGTTGTTTGTTGGTTTGGGAAATAATGAGATTAATAAAATATTTGATCAATCATCGATAAAACAAGACCAAAATCATTCTTATGTTGTAATTTATGAATATCCAAATTCCGATCAGACGATATTGTCATCTACCCCAACACCAACGAAGAGTAAAATTGTAGATAATATAATTTATTTTCAAGCAGTAAAAAATCACGAAATTGATACTCAGTTAGATGGGAAATATTCAATTTACTATGGTCAAGATTACTTAAAATACATTCATGCAACTCCATACACGGAAGTTGGTAAGCAAAAATATTCTTATATAGAATTGCCAGAAGAGACTTCAAAATCTTACGATAACTCCCAAAGTATCCCAAGGCTTTATGATGCCACTCCGTCATCTATTGATTTATATCAAACAAATCTAAGCTCAAAATCTAATGGTTACTATAAACTTGCATTTTTTAATGATGGTATTGATTGGAAAGATTCAATATCTCAAAAGATTGGAGCAAAAGCAGTAGCTAATTTTAGTGGTCCAAACATTAAACTCCACGCAAAAACAGGTCCTTCATATGGAAAGGTTAAAATTAGAATCATATCTAGACAAGAAAAGTCTAGCGATACAGAAACAGTAGTTGTTGATTGGACTGAGATTGATTGTTTTTCTTTGAATGAACAAGAATCAGTAATATATACAAAAACAAATTTAGAGTATAAAGATTACAATATCGAAATAGAAGTACTAGAAGATAAAAATATTTTATCAACAGGAAATATTGTTTCAATATCAAAAATTACATTTTTGAAAAATATGTACATAGAACTTGGACAACAAGAGCTGAGTACGGAGTTAGTATTTACATCAATAGGCGGAATAAGATAATGGCAATAATTAAAAAAACAATTCAAAATCTTAAACCAGGTAAGCAGTATCTGCTGACTGTCAAATCAAAAAACGCAGACGTAAACGCAACACTTGATCCGGCTAGTGCAATTAGATTTGTTGTTCCAACTGACGCCACTCAACCGCAAGATCTTGGGAATTTAGTTATAGTAGGAAACTATAAATCAATTATGATCAGCTTTAATCCTTCAAATGAAGCTGATCTTCGTGGCTATAATTATGAAGTATATCTTCCTGAGAGCATTCAGCAAAGTGGTTCTAGTTATGTAATTATTTCTGGACAAACACCTTATTTATCTGGTTTTTCAGCGTCAAATGTAATTACCGTGGATGTTCCATCAAATACCGAATCCACAAATGCTATAAATTCCAATACTGGAGTAACCACCACCACGACAACTGAAAAAATCTATTTTGCTAGAGTTCAGTCAATAGATACAAGTGGTAATAAGTCGTCATGGACTCCGATAGTCGCCTCCACTGCAACTACATTAATTGACTCAGCTCATATTATAGATTTAACTGCGTCAAAAATAACTGCTGGCACAATAGGGGCGCACACGATAACATTAGCTGGTGGCACTTCTGTTATTAAGTCATCAACATTTGATGGAGTAGATGTTGGCGGAGGAAGTTACGCAAATGCTTCAACAGGTTGGCTTATCAACGGTAGTGGCAGAGCATATTTTTACGACGCAACAATTGCAGGAAGTATAGATATAGGAGGATTTGACTCTGGTTCATTTCACGTTGATAGTGAAGGAAATCTTTGGCTTGGTTCTGGGACGTTAGTTAACGCACCTTTTAAGGTTTTGAAAGAGGGAGACGTAACTGCGAAAACACTCACCTTAACGGGTGTCACTGAATTATCAACAGATCCATCTTCAAATGCTAAGATCTATCTTGGTAATGGTAATTATAATAATACTGATACTCCATTTTATGTAGATAACACATCTAAGTTTTCTCTTGGCGATAAGCTTACATGGGATGGTGTTACCTTAAGCGTAAGAGGAAACATAAAGCTAGCTGACGGAACTGATGCGATCAACGCAGACGACGCAGAAACAATAGCCAATACGGCAATAGATGGACTTGAGTCAGATATATACACTGATGGATTTATAGGCGGATTAACAATCAATGCAACTAAACTTTACTATGGCGCAGGTTCTTTTGGCGCTTCTAATACAGCTTTTTATGTAGCAAAAAATCTTAGTACTGGCCAAGCTGATTTTTCTTTGGGGAATAAATTAACTTGGGATGGTTCTACGCTTAACATAGTCGGCAATGTTGTTATCACGGCAGGGTCAACCCTTGACGCAATCAACAACGCATCTAGCACTGCGAATACCGCAAATACCACTGCGACTACAGCCTACTCGACAGCAATTAGCGCACAGGGCATAGCAATAACTGCAGAATCAAAGGCGGACAACGCACAAGACGACGCAGACAGCGCATATGCTTTAGCGTCAACCAAAATAACTGCTGGAGAAGTTGTAACAACAATCAATGGTGGTTCAACTACTATCAGTGGAGATAAGATTACAACTGGAACACTCAATGCCGATAGGATTTCCGGTGGAACAATAACAGCATCAATAGCTATGACTTCTGCCTCTTTTCAGGGTGGTGAAATTAATATAAATAATCAGTTTAGAGTTCTTTCGGACGGATCTGTTTATGGAAGAAACATGGAGCTTGATTACGGTTTTAGCTATAGAAGTGGGCAATTCCCAGTAAACAACTCAGTAAATGCGCAGATATTTACTCTTGGTTCTGGTGTTCAAAGAATCTCTCAACCAGCTTCAAGAAAAGAACTTAAAAAAAATATACAAGACATATCCGAAGCCCTTGGAATAGTCAACCAACTTAGGCCAAGAGTATTTACGTTTAATGAAAAATATTACGGAGATATAGATCCGACAACAAACGAGCCCTGGACTCAAAATGCAATAAGTATGCGTGAATTAGTTTCGTCTTATGGTTTTATAGTTGAGGAAATTGAGGAAATAAATCCACAACTTGTAACTTATCGTCCAAAAGATACAAGTATACCAATGGATCAAATTGGTGGCGCTTTTGACATATCTACTTGGGTTCCTGTAATGTGGAAGGAGTCAGAAATAATAGCCCTGCTCACCAAAGCTGTTCAAGAACTTTCCGCCAAAATTGAAGATCTTGAATCAAGACTATAAATGCACAACCAATCTGAAGTTAAATACTGCTACAATAGTCTCTATTGTTTTTATGGAATAATGCACCACTAAAACGATAAGGGCATGGTATAATTGCATAATGTTGAAAAACAGGTGGTATAATAAAACAATGTCTAAGCTAACAACAAGTAAGGAAAATATCGTGGTTGAATCAAATTTTGAAACTCCAAATCAAAATAATCAAGTTCAACCAAGGCCTAAAGAAATAAGTTCAGAATTAGACATAAGCTTAGTAATAGCGTCTTTTCAGGAAAAGGTTGGACAGCTAACCACTGAGTTAATCATTAAAGATGCAACAATAAAGCAACTAACAGCAATCATCAATACACTGAGAGGA
>Ga0214923_10002911_pt1 | contig 22046 bp, 23 predicted proteins | sample LL1510_MetaG_FD_177993 | JGI IMG/M metagenome (GOLD analysis project Ga0214923, IMG submission 177993) | Freshwater microbial communities from Lake Lanier, Atlanta, Georgia, United States - LL-1510 | ecosystem: Environmental > Aquatic > Freshwater > Lake | place: USA: Georgia | collected...
TGCTTGGCCTCAGCGACTGCCGATAAGCAGTGCACCAGATCCCCCATCGAGCTGGTCTTGATAACGAGCAGTCGGGGCATAGGCCCCCTCAGAAGGGGAGAGTCGCCTGAGGCATGACGGCCAGAAGGCCCGCTCGAAACTCGCCCTGAATCCGGCTCAGTGCCTCAGGGGTGTCCGCCTCAAAGCGCAGAACGACCACAGGAGTCGTGTTCGAGGCACGAGCCAGACCAAAGCCATCGTCATACTCCACGCGAATCCCGTCGATGGTGATGCGAGAGCGGGCCGTGGGAAAAAGCGCCTTGGCGGCAAGCCGAGCCACCATGGCGTGGTTCTCGCCCTCTGAGGTCTTAACCTGTAACTCAGGCGTGCTGGCAGAGTCCGGAAGCGCCTCCAGGACGGCCGACGGGTTCTCGCTTCGCGCAAGAATTTCAAGCAGGCGCGCAGCGGTGTAGAGCCCGTCATCAAAGCCATACCAACGATCATTGAAAAAAATGTGGCCGCTCATCTCCCCGGCCAAAGGTGCCTGCGTCTCCTTGAGCTTGGCCTTGATGAGCGAGTGCCCCGTTCGCCACATCAGTGGCTCTCCGCCGTGGGCCTCAATGTGGCGGGCAAGCAGGCGGCTGCACTTCACATCAAAAATAATCTGCGCACCTGGGCGCACCGAGAGCACGTCCTGGGCGTAGAGCATAAGCTGCCGATCGGGCCAGATGATGCGCCCATTTCGAGTCACCACGCCAAGCCGATCGCCATCTCCGTCAAAGGCCAGGCCCAGGTCGAGGTCCTTCTCGCTCACCACCCGAATGAGGTCCTCCAGGTTGTGAGGATCCGCGGGGTCGGGATGGTGATGAGGAAATGTTCCGTCGATCTCGCAATAGAGGGGAGTGACCTCACAGCCCAGCTGCGCAAGCACCTCTGGACCCAGCTCGCCTGCAACGCCACTTCCTGCGTCAACCGCGACACGAAGTGGCCGGGCAAGGTGTACATCACTGGTAATTCGTCCCACATACTCCGCGCGCACATCGCGCACCGAGGCGCTGCCCCTTCTCACCCCCAGCTCCAGGTGCGCCTGCACGCGGCCGTCCTCAAGGCCAGCCCGCAGACGCTGAATCTGCTCACCCGAGAGGGTGGCTCCCGCGACCATCATCTTGAGGCCGTTGTACTGGGGTGGATTGTGGCTTCCAGTGATGGCAACACCCGTTCCCGTACCCAGCAAATGCGTGGCGAAATAGACGACCGGCGTGGGCACCCGACCAATATCAATCACGTCAACCCCCGCCTCCATGAGGCCTTCGGAGAGACAGGCCTGCAGTCTCGGACCGGACAGGCGGCCATCGCGGCCCACCACACAACGGGCCTGACCCTGCTCACTCATCATCCACCCCAGCGCCTGGCCGATCAGGCGCACGCCCTCCTCGGTGAGCGTCTCATCAACGACACCGCGGATGTCATAGGCCTTGAAGATCGATGCCGGAGGGGGTCTGAGGGACGAGAAAGTCATGGGCTGCCCAATATCTTACGATGCGCGGTATGGCGACCTATGTCATTGGTGACGTGCAGGGCTGTGCAGACAGCCTGGAGGCCCTCGTCTCCCAACTTCCCCTTCGGCTAGACCGAGACGAGCTCTGGTTCGTGGGCGATCTCGTCAATCGAGGCCCCAAGTCGCTCAAGGTGCTCAAAATGATTCAGGCCGCCGGCGAGCGGGCCACCTGCGTGCTGGGCAATCATGACCTGCACCTTCTGGCACTGGCCTGTGGCGCGCGCGCAGCCGGTCCCGGAGATACGCTGCTGCAAGTCATCAAAGCACCCGATGCCAAACGCCACATCAACTGGCTCAGAAACAGGCCGCTGGCCCATGCTCGCGGAAACACGCTCATGGTTCACGCAGGCGTCTTGCCGGGCTGGAGTCTGCGAAAAACCGTGTCGCTCGCTCGCGAGGTGGAGGCGCGCCTTCAGAGCAATCACTGGCAGGACTTCATGCACGAGATGTACGGCAACGCCCCCCTGCACTGGCGAGACAACCTCGAGGGCCACGCACGTCTTCGCACCATCGTGAATGTGCTCACCCGAGTGCGCTATCTCACGCCCGAGGGCCATCTCGAGCTCAAGTGCAAGGCGCCTCCGGCGCAGGCTCCTGCTCGCCTCACACCATGGTTTGACCATGCGGAGCGCGCCACATCCCATCAACGGGTCATCGTGGGCCACTGGTCGACTCTGGGGCTTCGCATCTCACCCCAGTTCATTGCTCTCGATTCAGGCTGCGTCTGGCGTGGCTACCTCAGTGCGGTTCGGCTAGAGGACCTCGCCGTGTTCCAACAGATTGCAATCGACTAAGCGCGCTGCCCGATCGAGAGGCCGGCCAAGATTCGGGCATAGGCCTCATCCGAGAGCGTGCGTCGGTTAGGCTGGGCGAGCTCACCAAAGTGAATGGGGGAGTGAAAAATCGGCGAGACCGATAGCCCAGGGGTGCGCATGATGCGCAACATGGAGCCCACAAGCGTCATCTCCCCCACATAGGCCGTCACGCTCGATGCGAGGCCCTGCTGCCAATACCGAATACTGATGGGCTGCACGAGAAGGTCTGGCCGTCGCTCAACGAGACTGAAGAGGTTGGAGTGAAACTTCAGCAGCCCATGACCTTCGGAGGTGGTTCCCTCGGGGAAAAAACAGATGCGCTCGCCCAGGTCGCAGCGGCGCTGAGCCTGGTGCAGCACATCGTGAACCGCATGTCGACGACCGCGCTCAATGTAGAGGGTGCCTGCTGCAGTCACCAGCCAGCCGATGACGGGCCAGCTCCGAATCTGCGACTTGGCAATGAAGGTCATGGGCTCCAGCGCATGAAGCACGTAGATGTCCAGCCAGGACACGTGGTTTGACACGACCAGGCAGGGGCTTGGCAGCTCGCCCGCCTGCTGACGATCAAAGCGCACACCACAGAGAAAAAGAACGCCTCGGGCGAATACGCGCACGCTCACGCGGCGTCCCGAGCGGCCAAGGATGCGCATCATCACAGCCGCCCAGAAGCAGCCTCCGGCCACCCACATCAAGAGGGCGGGAACCCGCCACAGCAACCGCAGCACAGCCCTATCCCTGAGTGGGCGCGCGATAGACGCAGTGGCCATCCACCAGCGTGGCCTGGACACGACCCAGAAGCTCGTGGCCAAGGTAAGGCGTATTGCGCCCTTGCGTGGTGAGACTGTCGTTGGTTACAAGCCAGGGCTCACTTGCGAGAAAGATGCAGAGGTCGGCCTGCGCACCGACATGAAGGCTGCCCGCATCACGCTGAAGAATTCGGGCGGGGCCCGATGTCAGAAGGGTCAGTGCGCGCTCCAGACTCAGCTTGTCTTCACTTGCCCACTTGAGGGTAAGCGGCAAGAGGAGCTCTAGGCCAATAACTCCGGGCTCAGCCTCCCCGAATGGAAGCTGCTTGGCATCGTCATCCACGGGGGCGTGGTCTGAGCAGATGGCATCGAGGGTGCCATCGAGCAGACCCGCGCGAATGGCTGCCCGGTCTCTCTGGCTTCGGAAGGGGGGGTCGACACGCAGATTGCTGTCGTAGTCACCAATATCGACGTCCGTGAGGTGAAGGTGATGCACGGCCACGTCTGCGGAAACGGGAAGGCCCTCCGCCTTCGCGCGACGCACGAGCTCAACACCTGCCGCCGATGAGAGGCGACAGACATGCAGTCGCACCCCCGTCTGACGCACCAGCTCAAAAAGCGTGTAGAGCCGAAGCGTCTCATTGGCCACGGGCACACCCGGCAGGCCCAGACGGCTGGCCATCGCGCCGCTGTGCGCAACCCCCGATGCGCCTAGCCAGGGGTCTCGTGCATAGGCCCATACCGTGTAGCCGAAGGTCTTGGCGTATTGCATGGCCCGAAAGAGCACCTGAGTGTCTTTCACAGGGTGCGTGGACTGGGAGAACCCCACGCAGCCAGCCTCTGTGAGTTCTGCCATCTCGGTCAAGCCCTCACCGCGAAGCCCAACAGTAAGGGCGCCCAGCGGATGAACGTGGGCCTGCCCAAGACCTCGGGCCCGATGCTTCAACATCTCCACCAGGCCCGGTTCGTCAAGCGGTGGATCGGTGTCTGGGGGGCAGACGAGTCGCGTCACACCCCCTGCAACAGCGGCGCGCATCTCGGTCTCGAGCGTGGCCTTGTACTCAAAACCTGGCTCGCGAAGTCGCGCTGCAAGGTCAATAAGCCCGGGGGCCACCATGGCCCCCTTGGCCTGGAGCGTGAGGTCCGCCTGAAAGCCCGCAAGGGCCAGGCCCGCGGGCTGGATGGCTTGAATGCTGCCATTGGCAATGTAGAGGTCGCTCGATGAGGAGTGCTGACCGGCCGAGTCGATGACCTGCCCACCCAGAATGGCAATGCGCGGTGAGGGCGCTGATGAGAAGGGGTTCACCGAGCGGTTCATGGCCGGACCTCCGAGAGCAGGTGCATCACTGCCATGCGCACCGCGATTCCAAAAGTGACCTGCGTGAGAATGACCGACTGCGCACCGTCGGCCACCACCGAGTCAATCTCCACCCCACGGTTCATGGGCCCCGGATGCATCACGATGGCATCGGGCTTTGCGCGCCTGAGGCGCTGCTCAGTCAATCCATAGTGTTTGAAATACTCCTGAGGACTCGGCAGCATGGCACCCCGCATCCGCTCGTTCTGCAGGCGCAGGGCAATCACCACATCCACACCTTCGAGGCCCTCATCAAGGTTCGTGAAGGGCTTCACTCCCATCTCCGAGAGCCCCGAGGGCATGAGAGTGAGCGGTGCGACCACTCGAATATCGGGCACGCCGAGCGTGGAGAGTGCATGGATGTCTGAGCGCGCCACGCGCGAGTGCAAGACATCGCCCACCAGCGCCACACGCAGCTGATGAAAGTCGCCCTTGAAGTGGCGAATGGTGAACATATCGAGAAGAGCCTGCGTGGGGTGCGCGTGACGACCGTCTCCCGCATTCAGAATATGGATGTGGGGCGCAACCTGATTGATGTGGCGGGCGATGAGATAGGGCGCGCCTGCCTGGTTGTGACGAACCACAAACATGTCGGCCTTCATCGCCGCCAGGTTGTCGATGGTGTCTAGAAGCGACTCGCCCTTCGCGGTGCTCGACGCACTCACATTCAGATTCACCACGTCTGCAGAGAGTTTGCGCGCCGCAATCTCAAAGGTCGTCCGCGTGCGGGTGGAGTTTTCAAAGAAGAGGTTGAAGATGCTCTGGCCGGCGAGGAAGTCGGCGTTCTTCACTTCCATTCGATCGATGTCGAGAAAGTCGCTCGCGTGATCGAGGATCTTTTGGAGAATGGCGCGCGGCAACTCCTCGGTGGAGAGCAGGTGGGTGAGTTCACCCCGGCCGTTAAGCTGAATGGACCTTGGCATTCAACAATCCTTGCAGAAGTATGGCGGCGGCCTGCGCATCAAGGTTCTCTGATTCCGGGGCCAGCGCCGAAGTGTAGCGCTCATCCTCAAGCACAACCGGCAGGCCCGTTCGACCGGCAAGCTGCTGTGCAAACCGCTGGCAGCGAGCGGCAAAGGGATGCGCTGCTCCATCGGGGTAAACAGGAAGGCCAACCACAAGCCCAGCGGGCTGCCACTCGGCAATCAGCTCGGCAATGCGAGCAAAGCGCTGATCTTTTGGATTTGTGGGGATGACCACGAGGGGCCGAGCGCCTCCGGTGAGGCTATTGCCAATGGCCACTCCGATCCGCACTTCGCCGAAATCGAAGGCCAGCAAGACGCCGGCCGGAGCCTCAGGCGTGGCCAACGGCTCCAGACAGATTCAAGGGGTCAAACCCCAGCATCTGAAAAGCGGCCCCCATCCGATCCTCGGCGGGCAGATCAAACAAGAGCGAGAAGTCTTCGTCGTGCAAAGGGACGGTGAGCCAGGCATTGGCGGCGAGCTCCGCATCGAGCTGGCCGGGCGCCCAGCCCGAGTAGCCCAGACTCACGAGCATGCGTGAGGGGCCGCGATTGTTTGCAACGGCCTCAAGGACATCGCGAGAGGACGTAAGCCCCACGCTGCCCACCACAGCGAGCGTTGAACTCCATGACCCCAGGGGCTCATGAAGCACAAAGCCGCGGTCAGTCTGGACGGGGCCACCGACCATGACGGGGTAGTCCTCGAGGGGGTGACCATCGAGGCTGAGGTCTAGCCGGGAGAAAAGAGTGCCAAGCGTCATGTCGGAGGGGCGGTTGATCACCAGACCCATGGCCCCACGAGGCGTGTGCTCTGCGACGAAGACCACGGTGCCGCCAAACTGCGGGTCGAGCAGGGAGGGCATGGCCACCAAAAGCTGACCGGCTACGCTCGGAAAGTCAGGATCATCTTGCGACATGTCGCCGTCCTCCTGCGCCTCTCGAAGGGCAGAATCGAATTCGTCGGTCCAGAGCTGGCCCATGCCCTTATTCTACCCTCGGTTCATCAAATAAAGGAATGTTTTGTCCACTCCCATCACCCTGGTTTGGCTGCGTCGAGACCTTCGACTCCACGACCACGCAGCTCTGGCCCATGCGCTTACCCTTCCGGGGTCCATTCAGCCGGTCTTTGTCTTCGATGAGGCCATCCTCGCACCCCTGCGCTCAGGCACGCCAGAATCTGCGCTCACGGCCGATCGGCGAGTGAGCTTTATTCACCAGAGCCTCGAGTCCCTCGGTGAGGAGCTTGCCGAATTCAAGGGCAGCATCATCGCGGTACATGGCCTTGCAACCCAAGAAATTCCGAGGCTCGCACGGGAACTCAAGGCCTCGCACGTGGTCTACGCTGGCGATGACGAGCCCGACGCCCTTCTGCGAGACGCGACCATCGAGTCCTCCCTCGCCACCCTGGGCATCAAGATGGTGCGCGTGAAAGACCAGTGCATTTTTGAGCGAGACGAGGTGCTCACGGGCGCAGGAGGCGCCTTCTCTGTCTTCACCCCGTATAAAAACGCCTGGCTCAAACGTCTAGAGGCAGACCCCGGTGCAATCGGCGCTCGAGACTGCTCAGGACTTGCTGGTCGCCTGGCCAGGCATCCGAGTGCATTGCCGAGCCTTGCCTCAATGAGCTTTGACCAGGCCGCGCAGACGGGACTCAAGGCGGGATCTAAAGGTGCGCAGGCTCTACTTCAAGACTTTCTGGGTCGTATGGGTCGCTATAGACAGGCCCGAGACTTTCCGAGCGTGCGCGGCCCCTCCTACCTCTCTGTCCATCTTCGGTTTGGAACCATCAGTGTGCGCGAACTCGTGCGTCATGCACGAACCTTCATCCAATCACACCCAGCAGAGGCCGAGGGCGCGCAGACTTGGCTCTCTGAGCTCATCTGGCGAGACTTCTACATGCAGATCCTCTGGCACCATCCCCATGTCGTCGGGGCCAGCTTCCGCCCAGAATACGACAGGGTCTGCTGGCTGGAGGAGAACGAGGAGTTTGCCCGCCTCTTCTCATCGTGGTGCGAGGGGAAAACGGGCTATCCCATTGTCGATGCCGGCATGCGGCAGCTCAACGAGAGTGGCTATATGCACAATCGGCTGCGCATGGTGGTGGCGAGTTTTCTCACCAAAGATCTTGGCATTCACTGGAAGTACGGGGAGCGCTATTTCGCGCGCCACCTCAATGATTTCGACCTCTCGGCAAACAATGGGGGCTGGCAGTGGGCAGCATCCACAGGCTGTGACGCCCAGCCCTACTTTCGAATCTTCAACCCGGTCAGCCAGAGCGAGCGCTTTGATCCCAAGGGCGCATTTATTCGGCGCTACGTGCCCGAGATTGCAAGCCTAGATGACAAGCACATTCACGCGCCATGGCTTGCGCCCGCACTCGTCTTACAGGCCAGCGGTGTGGAACTGGGGCGGACCTACCCCAATCCCATCGTCGATCATGCGCAAGCGCGAGAAGCCACGCTCGCGCGCTTTGCCGTGGTGAAAAAAAAGGCCTAGATCTGCACCATCTCGAAGTCGGACTTCTGTGCCCCGCACTCTGGGCATGTCCAGGTGATGGGCACATCCTCCCACTTGGTTCCCGGAGCAATGCCCTCATCGGGCAGGCCTGCAGCCTCGTCATAAATCCAGCCGCAGATCAGGCACATGTAGCAATTCATTGCATTCACCATCCCGAAGATGAAGTTCTAGAATGGCCCCATTCTAGCCACCTCCCCCTGCAGACCCCCGAGCCCTCATGACCCAGCCCAACATCAATAAGAGCGAAGCCCTCTTTGCTCAGGCCCAACACACCATACCCGGCGGCGTGAACTCGCCGGTCCGAGCCTTTCGATCGGTCGGCGGCACACCTCGCTTCTTTGCTCGCGCTCAGGGGCCTTACGTCTGGGATGCAGATGGCAACCGATATGTCGACACCATCTGCTCCTGGGGGCCTGCCATTGTTGGACATGCCCACCCGGAGGTCATCTCTGCGGTTCAGAAGGCCGCCGAGGGCGGACTCTCTTTTGGCGCGCCCACGGAGGGAGAGGTGACACTTGCCGAGTGGGTCCGCGAGCACCTGCCTTCGATGGAGATGATGCGGCTCACCTCAAGCGGCACTGAGGCCACCATGTCGGCCATTCGCGTCGCGCGGGGCTACACCGGACGCAGCAAGATCGTGAAGTTCGAGGGCTGCTATCACGGCCATGTCGATAGCCTCTTGGTCAAGGCGGGCTCAGGCCTGCTCACCTTCGGCAATCCCGACTCTGCGGGCATTCCGCCGAGCTTTGCGGCCGAGACCATCGTGCTGGACTACAACGACATCGAGGGTGTGAAGGCCTGTTTCGCCGCGCATGGCAGCGATATCGCAGCGGTCATCGTCGAGCCCATCGCAGGCAATATGAACCTTGTGCGGCCCGTGGCTGGCTTTCTAGAGACACTGCGCGAGCAGTGCTCTGCTGCGGGAAGCGTGCTCATCTTCGACGAGGTGATGACCGGCTTTCGGGTGGGACCCCAAGGCGTTCAGGGCCTCACGGGGATTCGGCCCGACCTCACGACCCTTGGCAAGGTGATAGGCGGGGGCATGCCCATGGGCGCCTTCGGCGGCCGAAAAGACATCATGCAGGTGGTGGCCCCCATCGGGCCCGTCTACCAGGCCGGCACGCTCTCGGGCAACCCCGTTGCCGTTGCCGCAGGACTCGCCACCCTTCGCATCGTCTCGCAGCCTCACTTCTTTACGCGACTCACAGCGCTCACAGCGGAGCTCATGTCCGGCCTTGAACACGCAGCGCGAAACGCAGGCCTGACGGCATTTCGAGCCGACAGCGTGGGGGGCATGTTTGGCCTCTACTTCAGCGAGGCCCTCCCAAAATCGCTTTCAGACGTCTCAGCAAGCAACCGTGAACGGTTTAACCGGTTCTTCCACGCCATGCTGGCCCGCGGTGTCTACCTCGCCCCCTCGGCGTATGAGGCTGGATTTCTCTCCATCCAGCATGAGGGTGAGCCCGCGCAAGAAATTCTTCGGGCTGCTCAAGCGTCCTTTGCCGAGCTTGCAGGCACGCATTAGCAAAGCGTTTTCCAGACGGGCAGAACCCGCTCGACCCAGGCCCTGGGCATGTGCTGTTCAAGGTGAGTCCAAGCGCGCGTCAGTTGGCCGTGAACCGCCTGACCCGAGCCCAGTGCGGGGGCCTGGGTCTGCTTCGAGAGTTTCTCCCCCCGAGCATTGACCACCAGTGGCACGTGTAAGACCTCGGTCTTTGGTAGGCCGAGGGCCTCTTGCAGCCAACGATGTCGCGGCAGCATCTGCTCGAGGTCGGCACCCCGAACCACCCGCGTGACGCCCTGGTAGGCATCATCAACCACCACTGCAAGGTGGTAGGCCCAGAGCCCGTCTGCTCGCCTCACGACAAAGTCGTTCTCACCCTGTGGACTGCAAAACCGCCAGCTGCGAGCGGCGGTCTGCGCCTGCGCTGGCGCATGGCGGCAGGTTCCCGGGTAGCGCACCTCACCTTCTGGAAGGCGCGTGGTCTCTCCCCTTCGCACGGCCTCCTCAAGCTGGCTTCGCGTGCACGAGCAAGCAAAGACGAATTGGGGCTGGAGCGCCTGCAAGGCAGTCTCGTAGGCCGCATGTCGCGCGCTTTGAAAAAGAACACCCCGGGGCGCATCGGGCCAGTCATCCCATGTGAGGCCGTGGTCTCGAAGCTGCTGAAGAATTTGTGCGGCCGCCCCAGCCTGCTCGCGGGGAGGGTCGAGGTCCTCCAAGCGCACCCACCATTTCAGACCGTGGGCCCGAGCATCCAGAAAACTTGCAAGCGCGGCCACCAGAGAGCCCTCGTGTAGAGGGCCGGTGGGCGAGGGCGCAAAACGGCCTGCCCCGCTCACGCTTCTTTGGGCTTGCCCCCCAGCAAAACGGGAACGGGCTCAGGCTTGCGCATCACCCCCGTAAGCACGGTGCGAACCGGGCTTCTTGGGGGAGGAGGAGGCGCGGCGCCAGGGGTCGCAGGCTTTTCCACATAGGGCTGATAGAAGAGCGGATCCACCGCCATGCCGGAGGCCTTGGAGGACGCTGAAGTCTGAACGGATGAGGGCCGACGGGAGGGTGGGCTCATGCGGGGCAGCTTGCGACCAATCAGACCCTCGATGTCAGACACCGATCGCTCATCCAAAGCGGTCATGATCGAGATGGCCTGGCCGGAGGCGCCCGCCCGACCGGTTCGCCCAATGCGATGAACATAGTCCTCGGCGGCATACGGGATGTCAAAGTTAATGACGGCTGGCAACTCAGCAATATCGAGGCCTCGCGCTGCTACATCGGTGGCCACCAGCACCAGCACCTCGCCCTTCTTAAAGCGCTCGAGGGTTGCGAGCCGCTCGGACTGACTCTTGTCTCCATGAATCGCATCGGCCGAGATGCCCTCCTTTGAGAGCTCCCGCGCCAGGCGACTCGCCCCAATCTTGGTGTTGGTGAACACAATGACCTGAGAGAGTCCGAGTTGCTTCACAAGCCCCACCACACACGCGCGTTTTTCCTCTGCCCGCTCAACCGTGTAGACCACCTGCGTCACGTTCTCCGCCGTGGCATTGCGTCGGGCCACCTCCACCGTGATGGGGTTGTCTTTCAAAAAAGTCTTGGCCAGCTTGCGAATCTCTGGAGAGAAGGTGGCCGAAAAGAGCAGGCTCTGACGGCTGGGCGGCAAGAGATTCACAATGCGTTGCAGGTCCGGCAAGAAGCCCATATCGAGCATGCGATCGGCCTCATCCAGCACGAGCATGCTCACGGTCGAGAGGTTGACCGTCTTTTGCTGAACGTGATCGAGCAGGCGACCGGGCGTGGCAATGAGCACCTCCACGCCGGCCCTCAGCAGGGTCGTCTGCGCAGACATATCGACGCCCCCAAACACCACAGCACTTCGAAGTGGCGTGTGCTGCGCGTACTGGATGACGTTCTGATAAATCTGATCGGCGAGTTCTCGGGTGGGAGCAAGCATGAGCGCGCGAACCGGGTGCCTGGCAGGTGACACACTCGCACTGGCATACGGCATGAGTCGATGCAGGATGGGCAGGGTGAAGGCCGCGGTCTTTCCGGTTCCCGTCTGGGCGGCGCCCATGACGTCCTGACCCTGCATCACATGGGGTATGGCCTGCGCTTGAATGGGGGTGGGGGTCTCGTAGCCTGCGTCCTGCACGGCCCTGAGGATGTCTGGGTGAAGACCCAGTTCGGTAAATTGCATCTCCGCATTATCCATTAGTCTTGGCGCTGTGCCGCCCTTTTTGCGCTCCTGCTTCCCACTCCTCTTTGTCCTCATCTGGAGCACCGGCTTCATCGTGGCCCGCTACGGCATGCCCCATGCCGAGCCCATGACCTTCTTGCTGATGCGTTTTGTTGGTGTGCTCATCGTGCTCGTGCCCGTCTCTCTGTGGTTTCACGCCCCCTGGCCAGACCGAGCCCTGGCATGGCGTATCGCGCTTGCGGGCCTCTTGCTTCAGGCGGGCTACCTCGGGGGCGTCTGGGCGGCTGTGCGCGAGGGCATGACGGCTGGCCTCATCGCGCTCATCGTGGGTCTTCAGCCCATCATCACGGCCTGCCTATCAACCCTCGTTCAAGAGCGCGTTCGACCCCTTCAGTGGGTGGGCCTTCTGCTGGGGCTGGCCGGAGTAGCCCTCGTTGTCTCAACCAAGATCAGTCTTCTGGGACTGTCCTGGCAGAGTCTTGCCCTTGCAGGACTCGCGCTGGCGAGCATCACCGCGGGCACGCTTTATCAAAAGGCTCGCTGCCCCCACTTTGACCTGCGAACGGGCGGTGTCATCCAGTTCGGTGCCTCAGCACTCATCTGTCTGCCCTTTGTTCTGTTTCTCGAGACCAGGGAGGTCGACTGGCACCCAGAGATGATTGGCGCTCTTATCTGGTCGGTCTTTGCTCTGTCCATTGGCGCTATTTCGCTGCTCTTTGTGATGATTCGCGAGGGTGCGGCCACGAAGGTCACGAGCCTGCTCTACCTCACGCCACCCACAACGGCTGTCATGGCCCACATCCTCTTTGACGAACCCATCACGGCCCTGACCGCAGCGGGCATCGCGCTCACGATGCTCGGGGTCTGGCTTGCCTCACACGCCGTCACGCAAGCGCGCTATGCTTCCCCTTGAAATTGCTCCACTCACCTTGAAGGGGTTTGAAATGAAAAAATCAATTCGTCTTGCGCTGGCCATGGCTGCTCTTGTCGCTATTGCCGCAGATGCGCTCGCTGTGAACTTTGCCAAGCCTGCAGATGCCATCAAGTACCGTCAGAGCGCCTTCAGCCTCATGGGCTCACACTTCAGTGACATCAACGCAATGCTCAAGGGCGACATTCCCTTTGATGCCAAGCGAGCCGCCCTCGATGCAGACATCGTTGCAACCCTCGCCTCCATGCCCTGGAAGGCCTTTGGCCCAGGAACGGAGGGAGGCAAATCCAAGCCCGAGATCTGGAAAGAGATGGACAAGGTCAAGGCGGGCGCACAGGAACTCGAGAAGGCCTCTGCCGAGCTCAAGAAAGTTGCCGCAACGGGCGATGTGGAGAATCTCAAGAAAGCGTTCGCCAACACGGCCAAAACCTGCAAGGCCTGTCACGACAGTTATCGCGACAAGTAAGTCAGCGCAGTCAGGATGAGGCTCAGGGCCGCAAGCCATGTGGCAAGCGCGCCCAGCCTCAGCCAAACATCATCTCGGGAAGGAGCCTCGCCGTCTTCGAGCGGTCGCTCCATCATGGCATCCCCGCTAATCATGGGGCCTACGAGATTCCTCTTTTTCTTCACGAAGTAGAAAGCAATCGCCGCCAGATGCAGTCCGATCATGGCGTAGAGCACGCCCTGCAGGTTGGAGTGAATGCTTGAAGCCACAGACACCCACCCTTCAGAGAGGTGGGCCACCAGCGGACCACGAAAGCTGATGTTGTCATCGGTTGCAAGGCCGGTGAGCGCCTGCACGAGAACCAAAACGAGAAGGGCAACCACCGAGTAGCCCCCCAGGGGGTTATGTCCCAGACGCTGCGACTGCGTGCCTTTGACGTAGGCAAGGACTGCGCGTGGCGCGCGAAGAAACGAAGAGAAGCGGGCGTAGCGGCCACCCCAGAGACCCCAGCCCAAACGAAACAGGATGAGCGAGAGGGCAAAGTAGCCAAAGCGTGCATGCCACTCCATCTCACCCCACTCCGAAGACAGATAGGAGCCCAACACACTGGTCGCAAGGGTCCAATGAAACACTCTTGTCGGCAGATCCCACACGCGCACGTGTGAGGCACCTGAAGGGACCGCGTTCTGAGCCTCTCTCATTGGTTGGGGATCATACAATTCGACCATGACAAACGTGCACTGGCCTTTGGACAGCGGGCGAGCCGCCTTTCTCAAAGGCTGCAAGGACGCTCTGGGCGTTCCCGCCGCGGTGCTCTTTGCCGGCATGATGGGCTTTGGCGCCCTTTGCCATAGCGTGGGCCTCTCGGCCTGGGCTGCGGCTGGCACCACCATCTTCATGTTCGCCTTGCCCGGACAGGTTGTCTTTGCAGAGATGGTCGCCACAGGCGCGAGCGGCTTGGTCATTGGTGTGGCAGCCATGCTCACCGCCACGCGGTTTATGCCGATGACCCTGGCCCTTCTTCCTCAGATTCCCCTCAATCGTCGAGGCCGGTGGCTTTATGGGGCGGTTCACTTCCTGTCGATGACGAGTTGGGCCATCGCCATGCGCGACTTCCCGAAGCTTGACCCCGTCCATCGAGGCCCCTACTTTGCCGGCCTCGGCCTGGTCTGCTGGCTCTGCTCCATTCCGGGGACTGTTCTGGGCTATCTCCTCGCCGGCGAGGTGCCCCTGGCCATCACACTGGCACTCGTCTTTCTCAATCCGCTTTTTTTTCTTCTGTCGTTCACAGAGGTCAGGCCCCGGGCTAACCGACTGGCCATAGGCCTGGGTGCGGCGATTGGTCCTCTTACCTATCTTGCCGCCCCCAACGCCAGTCTCTTTAGTGCGGGCCTGATTGGCGGCTCACTCGCCTACCTTCTGAATCGACTGATGCGCTCATGACCGAACTCGTCGCACTCGTCGTGGCAGCGCTGGGCACCTATCTCTGGAGGTGTCTCGGTGTGGCCTTCTCGGGCCGGGTCAATATCGAATCCGAGTTCTTTCGATGGATTGCCTGCGTCTCCTACGCCATGGTTGCAGGCCTCGTTGTTCGTATCATCGTGCTGCCCGTTGGGCTTCTGGCGCAGGTGCCAACACCCCTGAGGCTCCTTGCCTGCGGCGTGGCCCTTGCACTCATGGTCTGGCCCCACCCGCGCTGGGGAGGTCTGGTGCCAGGACTGCTCGCAGGAAGCCTGGTCATCGCTCTCGCAAGCCTCGCCCTCTAGAAATTCGCGCGTACCATCCCCTCATGCCCCTTCGCGCGCTTGAATCCAGGCTGCCTCCCGGTGCCGTGCTCACCGATGCGAGTCGCTTTGAGCCCTACGCCGTGGACTGGCGACGTAAGTTCTTTGGCAGACCCCTCGCGGTCGTCTTCGCAAGCGCGGTGTCTGAGGTTCAGGAGATCGTGCGCTGGGCCCAGACACATCGTGTGGGGCTCGTTCCTCAAGGCGGCAATACGGGGCTCTCGGGTGGCGCAACTCCCTCTACGGCAGGGGACCAGGTTGTACTCAGCCTCTCTCGGATGACGCGCATTCGCGAAAGAGACGCGCACAACAAGACGATCACGGTCGATGCGGGCGTCACGATGCAGACCGTTCAAGACGAAGCCGAGCGCCTGGGTCTACTCTTTCCTCTGGACCTCACCGCGCGAGGCTCGGCCACCATTGGAGGAAATCTCTCAACAAATGCGGGCGGCACTGCCGTGCTGCGCTATGGAAATGCAAGAGCCCTCTGTCTGGGCCTTGAGGTGGTTACTGCACAGGGCGAGGTCTGGGATGGCCTGCGGGGTCTGCGCAAAGACAACACCGGCTACGACTTGCGAGATCTCTTCATTGGGTCTGAAGGCACGCTAGGCATCATCACCGGCGCGGTGTTGGCGCTGCACCCTCGCCCAGCAGGTGTCATGACTGCACTTGCGAGCGTGGCTGATGCGAGGGCCGCCGTCTTGCTGTTGGAGCGCGCCCAAGGCATTGCCGGCGCAAACCTCACAGGCTTTGAATTCATGACCCCACTGGCAACCGATCCAGTGGCGGTTTACTTCCCCCAGTTTGCAAAGCCCAGCTTGGGTGAACCCTCTGAGGCCTGTGTGCTGCTCGAGGTGTCCCACCCGGAGTCTGCGCAAGAGGCCACCCGTCAGCTCGAATCTGTGCTGCAAGGAGCGCTGGAGGAAGGGCTTGCCACCGACGCTCTGGTGGCCCAAAACATGACTCAGGCAAAGGCCTTTTGGAATCTGCGAGAGCACGTGACCTTTGCCTCCGCAGAGGACGGCCCCCAGGTGAAGTTCGACATTGCCCTGCCCATCTCGAGCCTGGCTGAGTTCTGCGAGGCGACCACCGCGCTTCTGGCGCAGCACTTTCCCGGTGCTCGGGCTGCAAACTTCGGCCACCTCGGAGACGGGAACCTGCACTTCAATGTGGCCGCCCCCGAGGCCATGGGAGCCGGGCTGAGCCGAGAGGCTCGTCATGAGGCCTTTGGGGCTTACGTCAAACAAAATGAGGACGGCATTCGCCGAGTGGTCCACGATCAGGTGGTCAAGATGAATGGGTCCATTAGCGCAGAGCACGGCCTGGGCCAGCTGCGTCGAGATGAGGCAGCCCGCTACAAGTCACCGATTGAAATGGATCTTATGCAGCGACTCAAAAACGCCTTGGACCCCCTCGGAATTCTCAATCCGAACAAGGTGCTTCGGTTACCATCGGAGCGTGCCTAAAGACGCCTCATCCAACGCCGATCCCGCCGAACTCGAGAAGTTCAGCGCCCTTGCAAGCCGCTGGTGGGATCCGACCAGCGAATTCAAACCCCTTCATCAGATCAACCCGCTTCGTCTGGGATGGATCGATGGCCTCCATCCGCTCTCGGGCCAGGACGTGCTCGATGTGGGCTGCGGTGGCGGCATCCTCTCTGAGGCCATGGCCCGCAAGGGCGCGCGGGTCAAAGGTATCGATCTCGCCGAGAAAAGTATTCGGGTTGCGCAGCTTCACAGCCTTGATTCGGGTGTGGCGGTGGAGTACGACATCGTGAGCACCGAAGACCTCGCAAGTCGCGAACCAGGCCACTACGACATCGTGACCTGCATGGAAATGCTCGAGCACGTGCCGGACCCATCAGCCGTGGTCCGAGCCTGCGCGGCCCTCACCAAGCCCGGTGGCACGGTCGTCTTCTCCACCATCAACCGCAACCCCAAGAGTTTCTTGTTTGCCATTGTCGGTGCGGAGTATGTGCTGCGACTGCTGCCCAAAGGAACCCACGAATACGCCAAATTTATTAAACCCTCTGAGCTTGGTCGTTTTGCGCGCGAGGCGGGTCTCGAACTTGTGCGGCTCGTGGGCATGACCTACAACCCTCTTCTTAAGCTCTACTCGCTCTCCAAAGACACCGATGTGAACTACATCATGGCTTTTGCCAAGCCGCGATGAGCTCACCCAACCTTCGCATCAACCCCGACCTGCAGGTCTCGGAGTGGCCTGCCCCCACCCCCCGGGAGGACTGGCGCAAACGCTGGCTTGCCCACCCCCGACGGGCGGTTCTCTTTGACCTGGATGGCACCCTGCTCGATACCGCCGCAGATCTGGGCGGAGTCGCCAATGCCCTGCGCGAGAAGGCAGGCCTTGCCCCCATGGACATCTCTGAACTCCGGCCCTATGCCTCCAAGGGTGCGCGCGGACTGATTCAAAAGGCCCTTGGCGTGGAGTGGGACGATCCTCGCTTTGAATCGCTTCGAGATGACTTTCTCTCTCTCTATGAGAAGGACATCAGCCGACACACCCAGTTCATGCCCGGCCTCACCGAGGTTGTGGCGGCCCTCGAATCGGCCCAGATGCCCTGGGGCATCGTCACCAACAAATACGAGCGCTTTACCTGGCCCCTGGTGGAAGCACTCGGCCTGCGCTCGCGGCTCGCTGTCTGTGTGGGGGGCGATACAACCCCTCATGCCAAGCCCCACCCCGCGCCGCTGCGCCATGCCATTGCCCAGCTCGGCCTTCCCGCAGAGGCAGTGGTCTATGTGGGCGATGACTATCGAGATATCGTCAGTGGCTTTCACGCGGGCTGCTTCACGGTGGCAGCAGCCTTTGGGTTCTGCTCAAGCGAGCGGCCGGTGTCTGACTGGGGCGCTGATGCTACGGCGCAGGAGGGCATCGACCTTCTGCCACTCCTCTCCGGTCCGCACTAGCCCATGACAGCCAAGCCCCTTCCTCTGGTCATTATTGGCTCTGGCCTCGCGGGACTCACCGTCGCACTGGAGGTGGCCGACCATCTGCCCGTCATCGTTTTGGCCAAGCGCAGCCTCTCGGAGTCCGCAACCGCCTGGGCGCAAGGGGGGATCGTTGGCGTCATCGATGAGGACGACGACATCGAAGCCCATGTGGCCGACACCCTCGATGCCGGGGCAGGCCTTGTGGTTGAGCCCGTGGCGCGACACATCGCCGAGCACAGTGCGCAGGCGATTCATTGGCTGATTGAGCAGGGCGTGTCTTTCACCCCCGACCCAACAGGGCCAGAGGGCCTGCACCTTGTGAAAGAGGGGGGCCACAGCCATCGACGTATTGCCCACGCAGCAGATGCGACCGGGAAGGCGATCCACGATGTCTTGCTTGAAAAGGCACGAGCCCACCCCAACATCGAGCTGCGAGAGAGGTGGATGGCTGTTGACCTCATCACTCGTCGGCATCTGGCCGCGCAACGAGAGGCTGGCCAGCCCAAACCCGCTCAGGCCTGCTATGGCGTCTATGCCATCAACCTCGACACCCGCTCGGTCGAGGCCATTCCCGCCTCTTCGGTGGTCCTTGCCACCGGAGGCGCGGGCAAGGTCTATCGCTACACGAGCAACCCAGAGACGGCCACCGGAGACGGCATTGCCATGGCCTGGCGAGCAGGCTGTCGTGTGGCAAACATGGAGTTCATTCAGTTTCACCCCACCTGCCTCTACCACCCGCAGGACCGCAGCTTCCTCATCACCGAGGCGCTTCGAGGAGAGGGAGCCACGCTCGAGCTGCCCGACGGAACACGCTTTATGCCTTTGCACGATCCCCGCGCCGAGCTCGCCCCGCGCGATATCGTGGCGCGCGCCATTGACTTTGAGATGAAGCGTCACGGCCTAGACTACGTTCACCTTAATGCCACACGCCTTGGTGAGGCCTTCCTCAAAGAGCACTTTCCCACCATCTATGCGCGCTGCCTATCGCTGGGAATCAACATTGCCGAGCAGCCCATCCCCGTGGTGCCCGCGGCACACTACACCTGCGGTGGGGTGGTCACCGATCTCCAAGGGCACACCGACCTCAATGGCCTCTACGCAGTCGGAGAGACTGGCTACACCGGACTCCACGGCGCCAATCGTCTTGCCAGCAACTCCCTGCTCGAGTGCGTGGTGATTGGGCGAAACGCAGCCAAGGCCATCTCCCAGTCTGCACGGCTTCAGTGCCCTGCGCTGCGCGCCTGGGACGAGAGTCTGGTGGACGATCCCGATGAGGCCGTGGTCATTTCTCACAACTGGGACGAGCTGCGCCTTCTCATGTGGAACTACGTTGGCATCGTGCGCACGAACCGAAGACTCGAGCGCGCACTGCATCGCATCGAACTTCTCAAGGACGAGGTGCAGGACTACTACGCAAACTTCCGCATCAGTCGAGATCTTCTCGAGCTACGCAACCTTCTGGCGTGCGCCGAACTCATCGTGCGCTCCGCACTCATGCGCAAAGAGAGTCGGGGTCTGCACTACAGCGCAGACTATCCCGAGAGCTGGGCCGTCTCCTACCCCACCATCCTCACGCCCATCAAGACACGCGCAGGGAATAGTCAACCGCTTTAAGGTCTTTGGTGAGCGCGCCAATCGAGATCCGGTCTACGCCCGTGCGCGCCACCTGAGCCACGGTCTGAAGCGTGACATTTCCAGAGGCCTCTAGACAGGCTGGCACCCCCTTGTGCTGCGCGGCGAAGCCCGCCGCAAAGCGCACGGCCTGCTCGAGTTGTGAGAGCGAGAAGTTATCGAGCAACACATTGGTGGCCCCGCAGGAAAGCGCCTGCGAGAGCTCCCCCAGACTCTCCACTTCAATCTGAATCGGCAGATTGGGGTGAAGCTCTCGCGCAGCTTGCAGGGCCTGGGCAATGCCGCCAGCTGCGGCGATGTGATTCTCTTTAATGAGCACACCATCCCAGAGCGCCATGCGCTGGTTCTGGCCTCCGCCCACCCGAACGGCATATTTCTGAGCCTGACGAAGGCCGGGAAGGGTCTTTCGAGTATCGAGAACCGCGCACCCCCGGGGGTTGGGGCTTGCTCCTGCAATGGCCTGCGCATATTCATGCGTAAGGCTTGCCGTTGCCGAGAGCGTCTGCAGAAAATTAAGGGCGGGACGCTCGGCCGAGAGCAGCGCTCGAGCCCGCGCGTGAATCTCGCAGACCTGTGACTGAGCGGGCATCAAGTCCCCATCTCTGAAGTGCCAGTCGATCCGGGCAGCGGGATCAAGCCTCTTGAGGCAGCCCTCAAACCAGCTGGTTCCGCAGAGCACCGCCTCTTCTCGGACGATGAGCACGGCCTGCGCGGGCTCATCGGGAACCAGCATGGCCGTGGCGTCGGCCCGCCCGAGATCCTCGCGAAGGGCATCTTCGATATTGCGCGCTCTGGCCTCCTCGAGACCCTCGTTCTGAGAAAACATGGGGCGTGGGTCGTCGGGCTAGGCAGCCCCAAGGTCCTTCACAAAACCATGCTGAGCGCGCGCGAGCTTCTCGGGGTGAGACGCGGTGAAGGCAAGCATGCGCTCGATGCAATGCACAGCCCGCTCACCCGTGGCGCGCTCCACGTGGACCTCGTAGGGATTTGATGGGCCAGCGTAGGCGAGACAGGCCCGCAGATTGGCAAGACCATTCATCGCCATCCAAGGGCAGTGCGCACAACTCTTACAAGTGGCACTGTTGCCCGCAGTGGGCGCCTCAATAAGTGTTTTGCCCGGTGCCAGCTGACGCATGCGATGCAGAATGCCTTGGTCGGTGGCCACAATAAACTCCTGCGCCGCGCTCTCTACCACCGCCTTGATCATGCCGCTCGTGGAGGCGACCACATCAGCCAGGGCTACGACCGCCGAGGGCGACTCGGGGTGAACGAGCACCCTGGCCCCTGGGTGACGCGCCTTCAGCATGGCGAGCTCCTCGCCCTTGAATTCATCGTGAACAATGCAATGCCCCTCCCAGAGCAGCATGTCTGCACCGGTCTGGTCTGCGATGTAACGGCCCAGATGACGATCGGGCGCAAACAAAATCTTTTTTCCCTGCTGGTGTAAGTCGTAGCAGATGGCCAGCGCGCAGGAGCTCGTCACCATCCAGTCCGCTCGGGCCTTTACCGCAGCACTCGTATTGGCATAGACCACCACAGTGCGGTCTGGGTGTGCGTCACAAAAGCGCGCAAAGTCCTGCGGGGGGCAGCCAAGATCAAGAGAGCAGGTGGCCTCAAGGTCGGGCATGAGAACCGTCTTTTCGGGCGAGAGAATCTTCGCCGTCTCGCCCATGAATCGCACGCCGGCCACCACCAGAGTCTGGGCGGGATTGTTCTTGCCAAAGCGCGCCATCTCAAGAGAGTCGGAGACAAATCCGCCTGTCTCCCAGGCGAGGTCCTGCAAAAAGCTGTCCACGTAATAATGGGCCACAAGGACCGCATTGCGAGCCTTCAGCAAGGACTTGATCTCTTCTACGAGGGGAGCGCGCTCTTGCGCGGAGAGCGTGGCAGGCACCTTGGCCCAGGCCGAAGCGGTGCAGACCCCACCAGCGGCGTCCTGACGTGGAAAATCAAATTCGACCGCACTCTCGCTGACTAGGTTCATGAGGTCATCTTAGCTCCTGTATTGTCTTTCTGTTGTGACCGACGAAATCCATACAGGCGATGCCCTCGTGCGTGTCTCGAAGCTTCTTGCCGAGAGAGGGTTTTGTTCGCGCCGCGAGGCCGATGAGTATATTTCGCAGGGGCTGGTTCTCCTCGATGGCGAGCCCGTCACCGAGCTGGGCACGCGTGCCCACCCCAGTCAGACGGTGAGCCTGGCCAAAGGCGCCTCACTCAAGCAGGCTCAGCGCCTTACGGTCATTCTGAACAAACCCATCGGCTACGTGTCCCACGCTGACGACGATGGCACCTACCCTGCTGCCGTCACGCTCATCACACCCGACCGCCAGTGGTTCGATCCGAAGACAGCTGGCCCACCGTCCTCGCGACCCTCGCGCCTAAACACAAGGGGGCTCGCTCCCGCGGGCCGTCTCGACATCGATTCCACCGGCATGCTCGTCCTGACGCAGGATGGCCGAATTGCACGCACCCTTATTGGAGAGGATTCACCCATCGAGAAAGAGTATCTCGTGCGGGTGGAGGGGTCTCTGGCTGCGCAGGACCTCGCGCGACTCCAGCATGGTCTGTCGCTTGATGGAAAGCCTCTCAAGCCTGCGAAGGTCTCCTGGCAAAACGAGGATCAGCTGCGCTTTGTGCTCAGAGAAGGCAAGAAGCGGCAGATTCGTCGCATGTGCGAGGC
>Ga0214923_10002912_pt1 | contig 22040 bp, 25 predicted proteins | sample LL1510_MetaG_FD_177993 | JGI IMG/M metagenome (GOLD analysis project Ga0214923, IMG submission 177993) | Freshwater microbial communities from Lake Lanier, Atlanta, Georgia, United States - LL-1510 | ecosystem: Environmental > Aquatic > Freshwater > Lake | place: USA: Georgia | collected...
AACTTCCTAAATACATTTTTACATTTCTACATTTCTACATTTTACCTCTAGAATCATTTACTTCTTTTTAAATACAAAATTATAGGTGTTAAATACTAAATTAATAATGGGTATTAATACAATTAACCAAGTAATAAATTCATAACCAGCATTGCATAAGTAGTTTCCAAAAATTGTAATACCCAATCCAACGATTAACATTATTATAAATGTGCTGTACATCAGGCGAACATCACCTTTTGAAAAGATTTTCAGAGGGCTTGCTTTTAATATTGGAGCGACAAAGATCAAGTTTACTACCAATATTACTAAATAGAGTTTTGCGGGGGTGCAAAGATTTTGAAAAAAGATCGTGAAGTCCATTTATATAATATTAAAATATAAAAAAATATTTTTTAACATTTTTATTAATAATTAAAAAAGAATACTACTAAACAATGTTTTATTCTTTTTTAAATTCTTTTTTTCTTTCTATTCTTTTTTTATAAAAAAAAATGGATTGTGATTTCTCGACGAATACATATAATCGCTTAAATACTTCTCTTTCATATCACTCTTTTCTAAGGTGAAATAATTATACAAATCAGTTATTGTAGTCATTAAATAAGGACTCTGCGTTAATTCTGTTGGAGTAACAATTTTCATGACCTCATTACAATTCCCGTTTGTAATTAATTGATTATTTTTTATAATTGTATCCGCGTTCTTTATGAATGCGACTCTCATATCCATATTTGAAATCATATTCTATTCTTTTATAATTATAAATTATTTTAATTTTCATTTAATAGTTTTATTAAGTCTTCTTTTTTAATCGTAGTTAGATCGTTCATTTCTGGATGTTTCAGTAAAACCATTGCCTTCAATTCTTGTAATTTTAATCTGCTTAAATTAATTTTTTTTTGTTGACTTGGCGAAGCTTTGTTCTTAACTAGAGTTTCGGTCGTGGGAATATGTTTGATATCTTCCTTCTCTTCCTTCTCTTCCTTCTCTTCCTTCTCTTCTTTCACAATCATATCAATGTTGTTTATCGAGTCCTCTGTCACATCAACGACTTCAACTACATCAACCATAGTAGACACATCTATGGCATCCGCGGAGTCATTAATAACAATTTTTTTAGAGGTATCGTATTGCTCTATTGTGTCAATATTCAAACAAAAAATAGTATTTAAATAATCCTGTGAAATAATTTTTGTTAGATCACATTCTCCACATTTAATTGGGCAACCGCGTTTTTCTTTGCTTGACTTCTCTTCATGCTCGTCCTCCTCGTCCTCCTCGTCCTCCTCGTCCTCCTCGTCTTCCTCGTCTTCCTCGTCTTCCTCGTCTTCCTCGTCTTCCTCATCATCATCGTCTTCCTCGTCCTCCTCGTAATCCTCGTCTTTTTTTTCCATTTGTTTTTTTTTACATAATTTTATATTTTCTTTATGATCATAATGGCATTCATCATCCGAAACTTCGATCTTATTATCTTTTGACATTTTATTCATTTGTTGTTTTGCGGAGTCTAAAGCAATCGTAGAGGATAAATTACATTTTTGGGTTTCTGATTTAATAATAAACGATTGTAATATTTTTCCTTGTTCAATAATTGTTTTTTCTAGATGTTTAAACCTATTTACGTAATAGAACAATGTAATTCCAGAAATTAATAGTGTAAATGCTAAAGAGATTATAAAACTAGTACGTCCAAACACGTTCATCTAATTATAATTTATATATATTTTTTAAATTATAATTAAACGAATAAATATATTCAGGACAAATGGACAAATTGACAAATGCTTAAATGCTTAAATGCTTAATTGATTAATTATACTTTTAGCGCCGTCAATAATTGTTTGGTTATACTTCAACTCTTCTAAAACTTTTATACCGCCTTTAATGGTTGAAATGCCAGAGCTTAATTTATAAGTATTTTGGTCATTGATTATTTCCATATGTTTATTAATTATACACTTATTTGTATCTAATAAATTACATAAAGAAGTATAGTGTGTTGTTAATAAAAAGTTTAAATTTGTATGCTCCGAAATAAATGTTAAAAAACTATAAGCACTTGCGATTGCCTCGGAAGGATTTGTTCCAGAATATAATTCATCAAAAATACAAAAGTGTCGGTCATCTGGTCGATTATTTTCTAATAAACAATCTAATATTTCTTTGCATCTACGCGCTTCCGCTTGAAATAAGCTGTCTCGTTGTGACGTATCTGGAATGTTAAGATAGGAATGTATATATTTATACACATTTATGCTTGCGGATTTATAACAACCCAATCCTAATTGTTGAGAGAGTATTATATTAAAAAGAGTTGTTTTTAAGATGGTTGTTTTACCAGCTGCGTTCGGTCCCGTAATCAGTATATTTTTATCTAACGAAAAACTATTGGCAATTGGAGTGTCATGAATTAACCCAGCAAAAAACGCATCTTTAAAGCAAGTAGTATTGTTTGTAAAGTTACAGAAATTTAATTTTTCACTTTTGAGGTTTGTTTGTATATTTTCTATATTTAATAAATAGTGATGTAAATCGAGCGAATAATATAACGCATTTTGATAATTCACATTTTCATATAATTCATAAAAGCATTTTAATGCAACACCGATCTTTGCAAATTCGGTTATTTTAAAACTTGTAAAGTCTATTTCTAACAAATAAGATTTAAAGGTAAGCAATGTATTTTTAACCTCTTCATTTTTGTTTAAAAATTTATAAACGCTTGGCTTTGAATGTATTTGAATTGTAGTAATATTATTGATCGAATTCTCGATAAATGTAATGATTTGCTTCAAATAGTTTCTAATTTTATAAATATTTTTATAGAATTGATAACACGACTTAAAGTTTTGATAAATACTAAAAAAATAAAATCCAAATGAAAATAACAAAAATATTTTTTGTGCTGTATCCGCTTGATTAAATTTAGAAATCAGCTGCCCTAGTATATGATTTTTGAAAACAGACATGAGTGAGACGGCATACGTTTCAAATGTGATGGATTGTTTTTGTGCTTTAAGAATAAAAAAAGGCAATAGTAACATAAAAATAGGGATTATAAAACTTAAACTGGGTGAGGTTAAATTATAGATGGTTAAGCCTTGTAGTATTAACGCAGAGTTATTTAAAAATTTAAATTGTTCTATATCAACATAATTATATTTTTCATAAAATCCTGTTTCATTTTTTAATTCAAGCAAAATTTTTTCAATCGTTTTAATATTTTTGATATATTCTTCCCCTTTGTTAGTTGTGCTCATTTTATAATTTTTTAAAAAATATTGATACTCTTTTAAGAATTTTTTATTTGTTGTATAATACTCACCCCATTTAGTAATTAGTTTAGTAGACGGAGTTTTATCACTTGATAAAATATGGTTATACAAGGAATTGTCTGAAAGATCTAATAATTCTAAATCGGTTTTTATAGTATGTCGTAATTTTTGTTTCGCTTCTAAATAATAAATAGGCAATTGAAATACGTCACATTCATTTTGATAGACTGGATACTCAGGTTTTTTACAAGATGCTATGCAGTTTGAAAAATGTGAAAACATTATAGTATACTATATACTATATACTATACTATAATTCTGTTAAGTATTCCGCATTAATGTATTAAATGTATTCATTATTTGTAATCTTCAGGCAATTCAGCAATGTTTGTTTGGTAAAAACTTTCTATCTCTTTTAATTGTTTGTAATCGCGCCGAGTTATAAAATTAATCGCAACTCCTTTTCTACCCCATCTACCACTACGACCAATACGATGTAAATAAGAGTGAATGCATTTTGGTACATCAAAATTAATCACTGTGCTAACTTGTTGAATATCAATCCCTCTGGCTGTAACATTTGATGAAATTAATACTCTAAATTTACCACGTCTAAAATCATCATAGTTTTGTTGTCTTGTCATTTTATCTAAACTACTATGAATTTGACATACTGGGTACCCGTCCGAGTTCATTGCATCATACAATTCACTTACACGAGTAACACTATTACAATAAATAATACATTGTGATACGGAAAACGTACTAAATAAATCTTTTAACGTTTCGTATTTCATAGTATCATTTTCTAAATTAACAAAATATTGCTTAATTCCATCTAAGGTTAGCTGTTCTGATTTAACTACAATTTTAATTGGATCCGTAACAAATTTATTAATTAAATCATCAATCGTGTTCGGCATAGAAGCACTAAACAATGCTTTTTGTATATTCGAAGGCAATAAATTAAAAATGTTGTAAACCTGTTCTTTAAACCCAGTCGATAACATTTCATCCGCTTCATCTAAAATAAGTAACTTAACCAATTCCAAATTAATATATTTACGACGTAAAATATCATAGATTCTTCCAGGGCAACCAATGATTACATGAGGCTGATTGTCTTTTAAATTTATAATATCATTGTCTAAGTCGGTTCCTCCTACAAGCAGCTGACTTTTAAAAGAACTAATGTTAATTGCTAACGCATCAACCACACTTTTAATTTGAGCGGATAATTCTCTTGTCGGAGACATAATAATTGCTTGTGTATTTTTTAAGCTTGTATTCACTAATTCAATGCTTGAAATCGCAAAACATGCGGTTTTACCAGTTCCGGATTGTGCTTGCGCAATCACATCTTTGCCTTTTAAGATTGGCACAATTGATTTTTTTTGAATCGGACTAGGGTTTTCAAATCCATACGCATAAATTCCTCTTAACAATAAAGGATTTATAGATAACTCATCCCAAGAGTTAATTGTATAGGCGTCAGTTTCTAATTCATGAGCGTCGTCTGGCATAATTATAGTTCTTATATTATATTTAAATTGTGTTTAAATTATAATCAATTTAGACATAATTTTTAAATTTTTAAATTTTTAAATTTTTAAATTTTTAATTAACATGAAATTAATTTAATTAAGATTACTAATCCTAAAATTTGCCAAACGCTCGTTACTGGTTTAAAAATCGTGGTTACTTTTACTAAAACATTATTCCAAAGAAATTCACCGATTAACAATAAAAGTACAATTGCGATCAGCGTAATTATCAGGCTGCCAACAATATCCGCCATAGGAGAGCTATTTCCTACAACTAATTTACCAACACAGGCATGATTTGTCATATATTATGAGTAAATAAAAAAATATTAAAAACAAAAAAATAAACTAAACAAAACAACCTAAACAACCCTAAACGACCCTAAACGACCCTAAACAAACCTAAAAATGATTATATAAATAATATATAAATATAACTATATAACTATATAACTATATAACGAGTTATACAATGAGGTATAGTTTAAACGATTTTGAAACGTATCGAAGAAATAATAGCATTGAAAAATTATCCCCTAGTATTGAGTTAAAAATTAAAGAATTACAAAGCGAATTATCTATACTGGATTCTGAAAATTATCATGTAAATAATGCAAGAAAGTCAAATTATTCGGTTCAGTTGAATCAAGCAAATCAAGCAAATCTTACAAATCTTACAAATTTTAAAACAACCGAATTTACTAAACGGGAAGGGATTAATGTACATATCTATCAAATTAGGAAACTATTCAATATGTTGACGGATAAAAATTATGAAAAGCATAGTACTACAATTGTAGAACAAATTAATTTTGTAGTTAAAAATAATACTGCAGAAGAAGTTATGCTTTATTGTAATTTTTGTTATCAGAACTTATCGTCAAATTTATTATATTCTGCACTTTCAGCACAATTATACAAAACAATTTTAAAAAATTATTCAACCTTTGAAGAGATTTTAACTGCTGCTATAAAGTATGAGGTAATAGAAGATAAAATTAAAAAATTTGTTTATGTGGATCCTGCTATGGATTATGATAAATTTTGTGAAAATAACAAGTTAAACGAATCATTACGAGCGGAATTCAGTTTTTTTACAAATTTATTAAAGCAGAATTGTATTCATTATGAGGTTATTGCAACTATAATACTTAATATCTATGAACTTGTGAATACCTATATCGCATCCAAAACGAAAAAAAATGAAATCGATGAGATTAGTGAACTTTTATATATATTAATCGCCAACTCTTATGATTGTATTAAATCGAATGACATACGGCTGTATGAACTTATAGAGTTAAACATACAAAAAATTATTGATATTAAAAAAGAACACAATTCCGATTTAAATAATAAATGCGTGTTTAAGCATATGGATCTGCTAGACATAATTAAACATCGCAAATAATATATTATAATATAGTATAGTCTATGAATCAATGTACCCATACTTATAGTAATGCTACTCTTTCTAGTGAGTATCTAGAGTATTTTTATGAGTTAATTAAAACCAGCGATCGGATCGCAAAGCAAACCAAAAAAAAGATAAGTTTACACGGAAGATTACCACCATTAAACACTAGAAATGTACCATCAACGATATTAACCTATATTAATACTGCGAATCATAAGACCTATAAAGTAACTGGAGTGATAAACTCAAAAACTATAGAATTATATTTTATTTGTTATGAAACTAGCAAACTAAATATTACTAGCTATAGTAATTTTGTTTTTTTAATCCTTTACTTATTAACAATTCATGAACAAAATGAGTGTTCTAAGTTTTTATCTATTAAAATTTATTTGACTCCATTTCTTAAAACTAGCCCAATAAATACAACTACCATCCTTAATAAATATGAGGTAAACACTGGATATTCAAATATAGGATGTAACAGACAAAGTTCAATTGTGATCTACCGCAAAGAAGAATGGGCAAAGGTATTAATCCATGAATTGTTTCATAATTTAAACTTAGATTTTGCAATACTAGACATACCTCATATTAATCGCATGTTACAAAAAAAGTTCAAGTTAACTATCAACTTTGATGTGAATGAATGTTATGCTGAAATATGGGGACGGCTTTTATTAACCTTTTTTGAGTCGTTCAATCGTTCCTCCACTAAAAATCAATTTGTGATGAATTTTAATAAATTAATCGTAAGAGAAATTCATTTCTCTTTGTTACAAGCAACAAAGATATGGCACATAATCGAGCAATCGGACAATTATAATGAAAAAACAAATACCTTTGTGTATTACATTTTAACATCAGGGTTAATACACAATTATGCGAAATTTGTTATGTGGTGTCGTAAAAATAATGAAACCTTGTTTCATTTTAATAAAACAAACAAACGCGTCTATGAATTTACGGAATTTACTCTCTCTTCTTTGAATAATACGAATTACAAAACCTTACTAAGGTGTTTATACAATACTACACCTGGCAAGTCTATGAGAATGACGTATAGCGATTTAACCTTGTAATTCCTCTTAAAATTGATTTAAAGTATTGCCATTTTAAAATACGTTAACTCAATCTAGCCAATATAACCATGGGAATTCAATATTTAAATAAATACATCAAAAAAATGACCACCCATGACGCGATTTGCAAAGTAATGTTGAATGAGCTATCCAATAAAATTATAGCCATTGATACAAGTATTTACTTGTATAAATTTATTTCAAACAATTCTTTGTTGGAAAGTATCTATGTAATGATCATTTTATTTAAACAACATCGTATCACTCCAATCTTTGTATTCGATGGGATCCCTCCAATCGAAAAACAAAGTATTATTATAAAACGGCAAAAGGACAAACTAGATGCGCAAAATAAATGCGAAGAACTAGAACAAAAACTAAACCTTTCAACAACAAGTGCCGAGCAACTAGAGTTACTTGATGACATTAGTGCTCTTAAAAAAAAATTTATCAAACTAAGAAAAAAAGACATTGAACGTGTGCGTAATTTAATGGACGCGTTTGGTGTATGTAATGTTGAAGCCCAAGGAGAAGCAGATGAATTGTGTGCAAAACTTGTAATTACTAAAAAAGCATACGCGTGTTTAAGCGAAGACATGGACTTATTCTTGTATGGATGTCCAAGAGTATTACGTTATTTAAGCTTAGCCAATTCAACCTGCGTCATCTATTATTTAGATAAAATCATAGACGATTTAAATATTTCCTTCAAAGAGTTTAAAGAAATTTGTGTTCTTTCAGGAAGTGAATATATAACAAACAACACCTTTAATTTATATAGTATCCTACACTATTTTAAAGAGTTTAAAGAAGCAAAGGAAGCAAAAAAAGACAATCCCTTGGTATCCCATAATTTTTATGAGTGGTTCTATAAAAATAACAACATTAAAACTACAATTCCGTTAACTGAATTATACAATGCTTATTCTATGTATCAAATTTCATCAACGAATCTTCCAATCCAAGTAACTCACTTGGACTTGGAGAAACCAATTAATTATAATAAGGTGAAAGAAATTATGCAACCTGAAGGCTTTCTCTTTATAGAGTAGTAAGTAGTAAGTAGTAAGTAGTAAGTAGTAAGTAGTACTATAACTTGTTTTTTACTTATTTTAAAGTATTAAATAATAAATAATTTGAAAACTTGGGATAAAACGTCACAAGTATTAATGTTGCGGAAAATAGATTTGCTATCCAACACCATAAAGAACCCCAGGTATTTGTTTTATAATAGGTATAATAAATCGCAAGAAAAAGTAGTATCATTAAGGCAAAATTTAAATAATCGTTTGCGTACAATAATAAGCCAAATTTAAACACAACCCATAGTAACACAACATAGGGTGGAAAACTTAACCAATTCCAAGCCAAATGACCATTTGACGCTTTTTCCATTGAAAAGTCAATTGCGAAGGAAAGAAGGCAAACCAACAAAAATACAATATACATCGCAATTACTTTCAATTTAATAGACGTTCTAACGTTATTAATGGATGCTATGAACAACACTGGTTGTATACTTATTAAGAATAATCCTATTTGTGATAACGTGCGAATCGTTTTTTTATTATTCAAATTACCCCAAGCAAAATATTCTACTAACTGAATTGAGATAAATGAAAGAAAATAGAGATAGCTATATGGATTAATAATCGCATTAAAATAAGCAAAGTTTACTCCAAACAAACTAAATAAAAACGTGTTTAACGATACTCTTCGGTTCCAACACATTTATATATCTAAGTTATTTAAATATAAAATAAGTTATTTTAAATATAAATATATTTTCGTAAGTATATATAATTATGGAAACTACTGGTGTTTTAGAGTATAAAAAAAAAGAGGTGGCTACATTGTGCGAGGAGAAATCGAATAATCCCATGAAGTATGACGTTCCAAAAATAAGTGACCATGAAGATTTTTTACAAAAAAAATATACAATTCCATGTTTAAAATTTATTTGCGGAGAATTTAAATTAAAAAAAACGGGTAAAAAACTAGAATTAATTGACCGAATTCATAATTATTTGCGCAAATCTTTTTCTATTTTATTACTACAAAAAAATGCGAGAAGGTATTTAGTAAGTAAGTATAGTAAATTTGTTAAATTATTAATGGAATGTAAATCTACTTGTAAAAATGATACAGATTTTTTTACATTGGAGCAATTGTCTGAAATTCCAAATGACCAATTCTTTGCCTTTAAAGAACACAATAATGTCTGGGGATTTAATATAATATCTATTTATAATTTGTTTGTTAAAACGAGTGCCAAAGAAATTCTGAATCCGTATACGCGAGAGAAAATTGACCCTGCTGTGTTTCACTCTATTAAGTCCTATGTCCGATTAAGTTCCATCGTAGGAAAAAAAATTAATTTAAATCTTATTAATGAAGAAGAAAAAGTATCCTTTAAAAAACAAAATGAAAATAAAAGTTTAGAACTATTTCAACGAATTAATGAACTCGGGCACTATTCACTCAATACATGGTTTTTAAATTTATCGCGGTCTGAGTTGATTTGTTTTGTAAGAGAATTAATGGATATATGGGAGTACAGAGCAGAATTAAGTCGTGCGACTAAGTGTCAAATCTGTTTTCCAACTGGAAATCCATTTCACTATAATATTAGAATTTTATACAATTCTAATTATTATCAACTTCAACAAAAAGTATTACTTATTATTTCTGAATTTATTACAAAAGGAATTTCCGACGAATTTTCTAATTTAGGCGTATCTTATGTGTTATGTGCGTTAACAATTGTAAGCCCGCCTGCCGCGGAAGCAATGCCTTGGTTTTATAATTCTGTTTTATAATCTTATCGATGAATCTTATCGATGAATCTTATCGATGAATCTTATCGATGAATCTTATCGATGATACCAATTTTATTGGTTTAATGCGTTCCACGAATCATAAAAATGGTTTTAATTAATAATAATATAATTTATGGTTTAAAATACTTAAAAACGAATTAATAATTAATTTATAAATGCCAAAAGCAAGCCCGACCCCAAAACCTGTTGCCAACGCGAAGCCGTCAAAGGTAAGCGTTCCAAAAGTAGAGATGCCTGTTTCCGCGGAAGTGGTAGATGTTTCTATGCCTGTGCCTGTGCCACCAACTCCTCGTAAGCCTAAAAAGACCAAGGATGCGGTTGTTATTACTAAGCCAGTAACTGAGGAGCCTGAGAAAGTTTGCGATCCTAATGCGGTAGTCGCTACCCCGACAAGCGTAGAGCCATTTGCTTGTGATGTTCAGGTTACTGAAACTTTTACTAATTTCTTTCAAAAACTACAGCATCTCACCCTAAACATTAATGCTCTCAAAACCGAGTTTAGAGTTCTTGAGAAGAAGGCCATTCGTGAACTAAAAATTGCGCAAAAGGCAAATGCTAAAAAGAAACGCAAGTCTGGCAATCGCTCCCCGAGTGGGTTTGTGAAGCCGACTCTCATTTCGGATGAGCTTGCCAATTTTCTAAATAAGCCTATTGGTTCGGAGATGGCAAGAACCGAAGTCACCCGCGAAATCAACACCTATATTCGTGCGAACAATCTTCAGGATAAAACAAATGGTCGCCAAATTAATCCTGATGCGTCACTTGCGACCCTACTAAAAGTAAAGGAGGATGAGGTGCTTACCTATTTTAATCTTCAGAGATACATGAGCCCACACTTTGCAAAGTCTGGCGTTAAAGCTTGAATCAATTCTGAATAAATACTAAGTTTCAATGGATTCTTAGTATTTATATAAATTTCATAGCATAGTATGGACGAGTTGTTACTTGTTTTATAGGATAAAAACTGGGATTAATGGATGGACTCGTATTTTTTGGTGGCTCGTTTTTTTTGGGTTTAATAAATAAATTGTCTGGAAAAAAAACTTTTGTTGTGTTAAGAACGTCTAAATCGGTGTTTGATAATTTAATATTAAATGTAGTTGGGATTGGGATCGGAATCGTGTCGGTCTCCATTAACTACTATGGATATATTATTTTATCAACTATATAACTATATAATTATATAACTATATAACTATAAAAGAATCGATCTACGATTATTACATAGGAGGTACATAGGTATTCCATAACGTATTTAATTTCCATATAGGAGTTTTTTTATTTACTGCCCATATTGAAAATTTGTTTACATAATGCCGACAATCATGGATTCCTAAAATATATTTTTTTTGTAAAGTTTGCTCGAACAATTCAATTTCTTCAAATGTTTTGTGTGTTTCGCCCCAATAAATCATTCTTGTTTCTATTTTTTTTGGTAGAAGACATTGATATAGTTTATCAAGAATGGAGACTTTTTTGTCGTTCTCAAAGTTTACCTTATCGTTCGCTTGTTCGCGAAATGGCACATAATCATAACGAATCGCATACTCTTCATTTTCAAAACTTATTCCAATATGAAATAAATTAAAATGAGTATTAAATTTTTCTAAATGTAAATGAACTTTTTTTTTTGTATGAATGGATTGTAGTTGTGGAAAACAAGTTATACTTTCAAAAAAAAGTAAGACTAATAAATAGTTAAGCATTACAATCTATAGTCTATAGTTATACTCTATATATTTATTTATACTTTATACTTTTTAAAGTATAAAGTATAAAGTACAAAGTACAAAGTACAAAGTACATTTAATTAATTATATGTTATTTATAGGAATGAATAAGATTCATCCACCAGCTTAACCTTAATTTATTATAATTAAATAACTTTGCTTCATATTTATGTTTATAGTCTATAATTGTTGACTCTAATAGTTCTTGACTAAGAGTTGACCAATCTTTCACAATTAACACGGGTAACTCTTTATATAAATGATCAATGCTAGAGGATTTAACAATGGGTATACAATTTAGCACGAGTGCTTCCCACGTTCTATGACAATCGAGCCCGCCACCAAATGGACTGATAACAAATGCGAACTCCGTTTGTTTGTTCCATGTAGTTATGCGATCAATCTTGTTTTTTTCATAAACAACAAGACTTTCAGGGATTTGCGCAAGGGCATCGCGTCTATCGAAACAATATTTATTATTCATACTAAACTGAAAATTTGCATAACATTTATGGAGTCTCTCATAAAAAGGTTTTGCACTGGCATGTATTTGTAAAAGGGTTTTTTCTTGTAAAAAACAATTTGTTGTGGGACCCAATGAATTTTCGCGTGTCATTGTGTGATAATCCAATCCAATCGGTATAATTGTAATTTTTTCATGTGTTACTACAATATTTTGAGAGAACCAATGAACTAAATAGGGATTGTCTAGTAATTTTAAAAACTCCGTTTTACTTATACTATCATATGGAATGGTATCATCACAATCACCCGATACTAAAATAAATTTAAAGGTTATTTGTGGTAACTTTGTACTAATAAAATCGGATAAAGCACTGCCACATATATAGAGGGTTGGGGTTTGAATCGTTTTAATACTTGCGATTGCTGGATAATTGATTAATTTTGTAATACTGGAAATCGGAGAAGATAAAGAAGTATAATCACAGCTCTTTAATATTCCACGACTGGAAACAAAAATATTCTTTGCTTCATTCATTGTATTCATAGAATTTATAGTCTTTATAGTCTTTATAGTCTTTATAGTCTTTATAGTCTTTATAGTCTTTATATATATTACAAATTTATAGAATTTATAGAATTTATTATACTAGTAAAAATGTTAACAAATTTTTAATTACACTTTTACTTAGTTTTCGCTTTCCACCTTCATAGTCTATAATTATAGAATCAAGACATTTATTATCTTCATACAATGCGTTTGTAAGTTCTCTAATCGTTTTAAATTTTACCATTAGAGATTTTGCAACTTGAATGCTAATACCCGGTATTTGTATAAGCATAATCTCATTAATATTATCAGTTGTGATATTTGATTTTTTTGAGGGTTTCACAACATTGCTATAGGTGCTTTCTGGAGATGGACTGGTGATTGGCTTCTCGCTCTTCTCGCTCTTCTCGCTGTCGCTTGCCAGTTTCTCATAAAATCGTACGATAAACTCAATTGTTTCCTGCGTTCCTGTTGTGTGAAGAATTGAAAATCCTTTTTTATAAGATAAGGATAACATTGATGAAAATAACATTTTCTTTGCGGTTTCATTTTCTTTATTACAAAAATTTAATACATTGCCTTCAATTATATAATAAATATTTTTATTATCTAATTCGCATTGAGACAAACGAAACGATTGCTCATTGTAACGTCCATCTTTAATACTTGATATTAAATCGGCTAATGATTTACGTTCAAAAATTAAAATTGTTTCATCTTTCTTATTTTTAATTAGAAAATCGCCAAGTTCTAAATTTTCAAGCGACACCTTTGCGACGCGATTTTGTAACTCTAAAATCATGTCTTTTGGCTCTCGATTGTCTACGATTAATCTCATAGTATACTCTATACTACTCTATACTACTCTATACTACTCTGTATTGTTTTATATTGTTTTTATACATTGTTTTTATATACCATGGTTTTAGGTAGTATAATACAAGATATAGGCTAAAAATACAGCAAAGAAATTCTTTGCGAACAAATCTAAAATATTATAACTGATATTTTTAACTTTATAAGACATTACGGAAGCAATTCCATACAATGCCCAAATTCCTGAGAAATACCAAAATGTATTTTCTCCAAGTTTACTATATTGAGCATAATTAATGTAAATAATATAAAACATGATGATAAATGGAATAAACCCTAAAATTGCGGCCAGATTGAACGACATTTGTTTGAGTTCCGCTAAATAACCAAAGAATAACATTGCGAAGTTCAATGCTAACACGCTCACTATAATAGTGAGATTGTCTGTGGTTAGTTCATATAAATTTTTTTCAATTCCATTAATATTTTCTTTATTTTTAATAAATAGTAAATACATCATATAAACATACAACATGAGCGGTGTGCTCAGCGCCCAATCATAATATCTATATTTGGTTATGTTACTAATTTTTGAAAAGTTTTTAATCATCCAAACATAAAATATAAATTCAATGAGTGATACTGAGGTTTCGACCCATAAAAGTTGCTTTATAATTGTTAAAGAAATTGGAGTTTCCGCAAATAACGCAATGAACCCCAAAAAAAAAGTTACGATTTGTATTTTAAGAGACCAGAGTCCACTATTATAGATTAAATTTTTCATATATATATATATATAGTAAATATATTATTACAATCTAGAAAGCATCTATTTTTTTCTTCCATACTTACAATGTTGTTTTTGTGAAAATCCTTTTGGATGCTTACAATTAATGCTGCGTTTGTATTTTAAACTCCATTTCCGTGGTTTCCGTTTTTTTGTCTTGGGCTTACTGCGTAGTTCACTTATAACCAACGTCATATAAAGGTTAGTTATATTTTTTTTAGTATTTATTTTTTAGTATTTTTTAGTATTTTTTTTATTTTTAGTGTTTCACGTTACAAACACATCCGCTCTACACAATGGACAACTGAATTTTGGTCTATCAAACACAAACGAGTTATTCGTTTTAAAGTTTTTAATCGCAGTCTGAAACATTGGAGCTAAACAATTTTTGTGAAATGTATGTCGGCACAAAGTGGTAATACAATCCGCATGTTCCATTCGGTCTAAACAAATAGAACAATCATTTTCATTTTCGCAAGTAGCACACGTAGGTTGTCCTTGTTTCACATGTTCTTTTTTAAAAGAACAAATAGTGTCATAGATCTTTTTTTTTATGTCAAAACAATCCTCGGTACCAGTTAGTAAGTCTAATGCTTTGTTATACGCATAATAACCGAAAATCATTGGCCAGTTATTTTTTCCAAACTCATCAACTAGCCTATGTAATCCACGAAAATCATTTTTCGCACTTGCTTTAAAAGACACATAATTTAAAACGTTTAATTTATTCATTGCGACGTATTGATAAAGTTCATCCTGTTGGGCATTTGGTATTTTTAGACATTTATAACCATCTTTCTCGAAAAATAGCGTATCAATAAATAGTAAGATGGCATAGTTAGTAGTTAATTTAAAGTCTTCTTCGCAATGATAATGTCTAGTGATTAATACTTCATAAAAGTTCTTAATGCTTGGCTCTTCCAAAAGTATGTTTATCAGATAGTTTTCCATTGCGTTTAACATAGGGTTTTGATTGTTGATTGTTGATTGATTGATTCTGCGTTTGTCGTTTGTAGTTTATGCTTTTATGCTTTTATGCTTTTATGCTTTCAATTATAAAAAAATAAAATCAATTTTTAAAGCTAGGGACTAGGGTCAATTCATTACTTATACTGATAAATGTATCCAATCAATAAACGCAATTTTAGTTGTTAGTAATTCATTCGTAGGACTCATAATAATTTCATGTAGTTTGTGAGTAAATACATATTTTATAAAGGTTTGAATGACAAATAACATAAACTCGGTTAGATTTTTTTTTGTAAACACTTTTTCGCATATATAATAATATAAAATACTAATGATCACAACTTCTTCATCATTTGTATTAAATTGTTGTTTATTATTCTCCAAATAATCTAGTATAACATTATTTAACGTTTTTTCTATATTTTTTTGAGTTTTTGAATAGACTACTTTATTGTTTGAAGGCTTTGAAGGTTTTAGAGGGAGTGGACAAAGTTTCTTTTGTTGAGTCGTAAAAAATGCTAAAGTACTACTCGGAGGTTCGCAACGACGAGGCTTTTTTCGATTCACCATTTCAGCAATATTTGCTGGCGCTGACTTTATCCGTTTCATTTGTTATTACTACTACTATAGTAGTATAGTATTATATTATTTTAATAGTATACTATTATTCTACAAGTATTTCAATTTTTACGAGATAAATGTTTTTCTAGAATTGCGTCTGTGTCTGTGTTTGCGTCTGCGTCGTGTGCTGTTGCGTTTTTTTGTTTTTTTGCGACGGAGTACTCTAGTACGATTGCCTCCTTGACCTTCAATATTGGATCTTTTATTGGATTCTTCATCGGAATTTTTTTCGGAATTTTTATCGGATCTTTGTCTGACTTTGTTATTTATTGATTGTAAGGTTTTAGGTAATGTATCGGGTTTAGCGCGTTGAGCGGATGGTTTGGTATATAGGACTTCCTCGAGCTTTCCATTCTCGCAGCATTTCGACGTGCTACAGGTATTTGCATCTCGTTGGGAGGTCCCGGATCTAATGTAACTTCTTTTTCATATTTACTAAAATCGTAAACTCGGCTGGTTGAAGCCATTCTTTATACTATATTATACTATATTAAATTATATTAAATTAAAAGATAGTATATAAAATTATATAGCAGATAGTATAGTAAATGTCTAAAACGGATATCCTACTACCATTGCTTGAAAAGTCATTACAAAATACGAATAATAAAAAGATAGTAAAATTATCCTTTGATGATATCAATAAAGAAAAAGAAACTATACTAAAGGAATTAAACTTATCAAAAAAAAACACAAAGGAACTATTAAAAAAATTAAAAGACTATCAATACATCGATGAATATTCTCAATTAACAGAAGGCAGATATCTTCGCTGGATAAATCTAACAAACCCAGATGCCCTAAAACTCACCAATGGAGGTATCTTATGTGAAATTAAAATAAAGGATTCCATTTCATTAATTATGAAAAATAAAAACAATGTTTTTTTTCAAATTAAGCTTGATGAATGTTTACTCTTTCAACGTTTAACTACGCAAGAAAAAATTATATTGTATGCGATCGATCTATCAAATGAATAATTCAATACTTAAAAAAGATTTCGGTTAAATGTGGTAGGTAATTTATGACCAAATAAAATCATATAGACTAATGCTAACGCCGCTAATAAAACACTTCTAGTTTCGGATTTCAATGGGGATTGTCGTAAAACATACAGCATTATAAGATATAAAATTATACCTATAATGATTGCGTGTAAAATCATAGCACGAGGACTTTCCGTATCCATTTCTATAATATAAGGAGAGAAAATAATATATATAAAATCGAGTTAAATATAATTTACGATGGTAAAACAAAAGACAAAAGACAAAAGACAAACATGGACATTATAAATGAAAACTATATGTTAACCAGCGAAACAATTCCAAAGTATATGTTAACCAGCAAAACAACAAGGGATTTCAAACCAATGAAACAGACAACTCAGAGAAAGCATGACCAAAAGAATGACCAAAAGAATGACCAAAAGAATGACCAAAAGAATGACCAAAAGAATGACCAAAAGAATGACCAAAAAAATGACCAAAAAAAGTATGTAAAGGATGATCTATTTTGGACGATTTATAAACTAGTACACGACATTGACACGAATGCCTTACATGAAATGACAAATTGTTTTGTAGTAGAAAAAGAGTTTAAAATTAAATGTATTGAAGAGTTAAGAACCATTAAATCAAAATTAAAGATACATAAATTCTCCTTAAGTGAAGTAGAAAACCAATTGTTAAATGAAAAAACAATTAATTTGACTGCGTTTTTTGCTCTTGCGTTATTGTTTAATTTAAATATATTTTATATATGGGAAAACAAATATTACGAATTTAATTGTGGAGAATTGAAACCTATTATTATTAAAAATACTAATAATTCAATCACGATTGTAGACGAACCTATTTTATTTTATAAAGAAAATTATTTTCAAGTAGAAAATTTTAAAAAGCCAATTAAAAGTATAACAAATTACAATAAAGAAGAACTATTGACCATTGCTAAAAAATTAAACATTGTGATTACAAACTCTAAACTCATAAAATCAGATCTTTATCAACAAATTTTAACGAAAGTATAATGGATTAAATTATAATTTATTATTATAATTTATTATTAAAATTGATTTATAAATATATATATATATCTATAAATTATATAGAATGGATAGGAATGAAACGAAGCAGTCTAAATCGTCAAAACCATCCAAGTTTGTGAAGCAACAAACCACCCGACCAGCAAATCCAGCAAATCCAGCAAATCCAGCAAATCCAGCAAATCCAGCAATTACAAAAGAGTTATTATTAAAAACATATTTGGAAACAAAGAATACCTTGGGTGAAAACACGAATGCGGAATTAGAGGTTCGGTTTGGAAGCAAAAATGTTGTTAAAATTACAAAAAACATGTTTGATGCTACAATCAAATTTTTATTATCTAAAAATTTTAATTTTAAAGAGAATGGTATCACCTATTTAAATGTTTCTCTCGATGAAATTAGAATTCAAATCAATAATGCTATTAACATACAAAAATTTTGTAATTCGAATCAATTACCAAATGACGAGGATCCTGGCTATACTTATACAAAAAAAACGCAAGCCATGATAAATGATGTCCCTGCGTTTATTAATTTCGACGATTTTAATTTTAGAATTTCTTATTCAAAAGAAACAAATTTAACTGCGAAACACGAGTTAGTTGAAAAAATAAAAGAAACTTGGATGACAAGTAAAAAAAATTTTAGATTGATTACTAGATATACCTTAGTCCATCCAGACTATCCCGTTCGAATTGATTTAAGTATTGTAAGAGACGCTTATAGTACTACGATTCGAGATAGTAACATTTTTAAGAATTCGCAAAAATATGAGATTGAAGTTGAGGTGCTTAATACAATTGAAACCTATGAAGAATTAAATCGCGTAATTTCTAACATTAATAAATATATTTTATGTGGCTTACAAAATACGAATTACCCTGTATCCTATAATGAATTAAAAGAAATTGGGAAAAACTATCTTTTACTCATTGGTTCCAATAATGCTGGTATCGCGGAAATCGCACCAAACAATTTTATTGGTCCCTCTTCTGTTACGTTACAAATTTCAAATATTACAGAAGAAAAAGAAAATTCTAATGCTATTAATATTAGATCAAATTATAGTGTAACCGATAAAGCGGATGGTGAACGAAAATTACTATATATTAATAATAATGGTAAACTATATTTAATCAATACTCAATGTGGTATTGAATTTACGGGAGCAATTACTACGAATGAAGATTTCTTTAATACTTTATTAGATGGTGAGCATATTAAGCACAATAAGAATGGAACCTTTATCAATCTATATGCTGCCTTTGATATTTATTTTTCAAGCGGGATTGATGTTCGAGCATTTGAATTCAAGGGCAAAAAATCTAAAACAAAAGAAGTTACCTATCGATGGACGCTTTTAGAAAATACAATTAAAAATATGAATGCGATACGTATTCAGTCTTTGCCTCCACTTTCGCAACCTTCGCCTCTTAGAATTGAAGCCAAAACCTTTTATGATATCACCCCAGACATGTCACTTTTTAAAGCCTGCGATACGATACAAAAAAATATTGAAGCAAATAACTATGAATATAACACAGATGGGTTGATTTTTACGCCAGTGAATTATGGTGTCGGTTTAACAAAAACAGATACAAGAATTAAATCCTATAAACACTCATGGGATTTGTCATTTAAATGGAAACCTCCCGAATTTAATACAATTGACTTTTTAGTTACAACAAAAAAAACATCCACAAAAACTGATTTCATAGGCAATAAATACGACAAAGGCATGGATGTTCAAAAAGTAGACCAAATAATTCAATATAAAACTCTTATTTTACGAGTTGGTTATGATCTTAAAAAACATGGTTACGCAAATCCATATCAATATATAATTGATGATACGATACCCGTCTTATCTAGTTCTGATAATTATGACTCATTTAAACCAGTACAATTTATTCCGTCAAACCCTTATGACCCAGATGCTGGAGTAACAAATATTGAATTAAAATTAGATGCTATGAATGAAAAGCAAATGTTTACAGAAGAAAATGAAGTAATTGAAGACAATACGATTATTGAATGTAGATATGACATGACAAAACCAAAAGGATGGAATTGGATACCACTTCGAATTCGATATGATAAAACCTCTGAATTTAGATCTGGTTATAAAACTTATGGAAACGCATATCATACGGCTCAAAGTAATTGGTTTAGCATACATAACCCCATTTCGATTGAAATGATAACTACAGGAAATAATATTCAAGATAATTCTCAAGACGATATATATTATAATGAAGAACAAGGCGAAAAAGGTGAAAAAAAAGCAAAGGGATTGCGCGATTTTCATAATTTAGTCGTTAAAAATCGTTTAATTACATCTGTTTCTAAAACGGGCGATACCTTAATTGATTATGCCGTAGGCAGAGGTGGTGACCTTTCTAAATGGAATTCTGCCAAATTGTCTTTTGTTTTTGGAATTGATTATTCAAAGGATAATATTTTAAATCCAATGAGTGGAGTTTGCAGTCGTTATTTAACCTATAAACAAAAATTTGTAGGGGTACCCGATGCTTTATTTGCTCATGGTAATAGCAGTAAAAACATTAAAGATACATCCGCATTTGTTACAGACCTTGATAAAAAAGTAGCTAACGCCATTTTTGGAATCGGGAAAAGCGAGGGGCTACCAAAGGGTCTTCTTAAATCCTTTGGAATTGCAAATGAAGGGTTTACTATTAGTTCCATTCAATTTGCGGTTCATTACATGTTTGAAACCATTGATACTCTAAACAATTTCTTAACAAATATTGCGGAATGTACAAAATTAAATGGATATTTTATAGGAACTTGTTTTGATGGTAAAAAAATTTTTAAACTTTTAAATGGTTTAAAGGAAAAGGAAGTATATACTTATTTTAATGAAGAAAAGAATTATAAGCTATTAGAAATTACAAAACAATATGATGAAAGCGTATTTAAAGATGATATTAGTTGTCTTGGATATGGGATTGATATTTATCAATCGTCGATTAATAAGAACATTCGTGAATATTTAGTAAATTTTGATTATTTTACTGCGATTTTAGAAACGTATGGATTTATTCCATTAACCCCTGAAGAATTAAAAAAAATTAATTTTAATAAAAGCGTAGACTCTTTTGAAGTATTGTATGAAGAGATGACTAAAACGACTAATTTTAAACGAGGAAATAATTTTGGCGATGCCGACAAGATGTTACGTTCAGAAAAAGAAATCTCCTTTTTAAACAATTATTTCATTTATAAAAAAGTTAGAAATGTAGAACTAAAAGACATTAACTCTGGAGTATACAATTCAGTCCAATATGAGAAAGAACTTACCCAACCACAAGCACAACCACAAGCACAAGAAAATGCCCAATTTAATGATCTACAAGCGGACAATGATCCAACCCTTCAACCAGTTTCTATGGATGAGCAAAGTTTCTTGTTATCACCACAACTTACACAAAAGGTAGCATTACAATTGGCCAATGCATCAACTGATACCGCGTCAGCATCAGCGTCAGCGTCAGCAAAGTCAGCAACAGCAAAGTCAGCAACAGCAAAGTCAGCGACAGCAAAGTCAGCAACAGCAAAGTCAGCCAAGACAGCAATAAAGTCAGCCCTTCCATCGGTTCCACCATTAGAAGCAATTCCATCAGTAAGAGAATCCGTAGCTTCCTCAAGTCAATCCGCAAGATCGGCGGCAGCAGAATCCGCAAGATCGGTCGCTGCAGAATCCGCAAGATCGGTCGCTGCAGAATCCGCAAGATCGGTCGCTGCAGAATCCGCAAGATCGGCGGCAGCAGAATCCGCAAGATCGGCGGCAGCAGAATCCGCAAGATCAGCGGCAGCAGAATCCGCAAGATCGGCGGCAGCAGAATCCGCAAGATCGGCGGCAGCAGAATCCGC
>Ga0214923_10002913_pt1 | contig 22039 bp, 20 predicted proteins | sample LL1510_MetaG_FD_177993 | JGI IMG/M metagenome (GOLD analysis project Ga0214923, IMG submission 177993) | Freshwater microbial communities from Lake Lanier, Atlanta, Georgia, United States - LL-1510 | ecosystem: Environmental > Aquatic > Freshwater > Lake | place: USA: Georgia | collected...
AGTCTCCCGATTTCATTTTGCAACTCAAAGGAACAAATCAAATCGGTTTGCAAGGTCATCAAGGGCTTTTACGGCAAATGAGCAGCTACGCACCGGTGATCCTTTTCGCCTACAATCGCCCCCAACACCTGGAGCGGACGCTTCAAGCATTGAAGGACAATGAGCTTTCGGACCAGACCGAGGTCACCGTTTTCAGTGATGGCCCGAAGAATGACGAGGCAAAGCAAAAGGTGGCCGAAGTGAGGGCCTTGGTGCGGGGGTTTCAGGGGTTCAAGGCCCTTTATTTGGTGGAAAGAGAATCCAACCTGGGCCTTGCCAAGAATGTCATTGGCGGGGTGACTGAAGCCCTGGCCAAATCAAGCAGCGTGATCGTGCTTGAGGATGACATGATCACCTCTCCGGTATTCCTCCGTTACATGAACGAGGGTTTGACCCGCTATGAGAGCGATGAGCGGGTAATCTCGATTCATGGATATCTAAGCCCATTCAAGAAAAAGTTTGATACCGCTTTTTTTCTGAAGGGGGCGGACTGTTGGGGTTGGGCTACCTGGGCCCGAGGGTGGGCACTAATGGAAACTGATGGAGCGGCGCTACTTAAGCAGTTCGATACCCACGCAAAGAGGAGAGAGTTCAATCTTGAGGGCTCTTACGATTACATCAGTATGCTCAAAGACCAAATCTTGGGGAGGAATAATTCTTGGGCTATTCGCTGGCACGCTTCTGCCTTTTTGAAGGAGAAACTCACGTTGTATCCGCCTCGTTCGTTGGTTCAAAATATCGGGATGGATGGTTCAGGCACCCATTGTGATGAGACAGGTGCTTATTCGGTGGAATTGGGTCAGGAGGTTCCTAAGTTCCCAGATGAGGTGAGTCCGAATGTGTATGCGCTTCAAGAGCTCGTAAGGTTCAATCGGGGCTTGAAGAGGACTCGCGTGCTACGCCTGTTAAGGAAGGCTGGAACGATGATTGATTGGATGAAACTTTTTTTGAGGAGGCTTCAATGAAAGATCGTTTTCCGATAATCCCAGGAATTTTCTTTAGTTTTGCGAGACTTGCGAGATCAGCTACAAGATATCTATTTGCAGTTTATAAGTGGCACAAGCTAGCTCAGAGAGACAGAATTCGGCTGGAGCTTGGCTCAGGACCCAAAAAGGGTAAAAATGGTTGGGTGACTATTGATGGTGGTTCAGGTGCTGATATCTTATGGGACCTTCGGAATGGAATACCGCTCGAGAAAGAAACCGTAGAAAAGATCTATTCTTCCCACTTGATGGAGCATATTTCATATAAAGAGTTGCTGGAGTTTTTACAAGAATGCAGACGCGTTTTGCGAGTAGGGGGGGAATTCTCAGTGTCGGTGCCTAATTCAAGATTCTATTTGGAGGCCTATTTGCAGGGAAAATACTTCAGGCCTCGTGATTCGTGGTGGTCGCCTGCAAGTATAGACACTGGTTCATTATTGGATCAGGTAAACTATATTGCATTTATGGGTGGCGAGCATAAGCACCTTTTTGATTCTGAAAGTTTAATTAACATTTTAAAGAAGGCCGGATTTTCTGGGGTTTCATCAAGGGCTTTTGAAGCTGGGCTGGATCCCGCAGAAAGAGATTTTGAATCGATCTATGCTGTGGGATTCAAAGATTGAAGAGATGGGTTTTACTCTTCTGACTCAATATTTATGATTCTTGCGACACGTTCGCACCCGTTTCCATCAATCAAGGCAATCGAACGTCGCGACATCTCGGAAAGGCGCTCGGAGTGATCGAGTTCAGACACGAGCTTAGTCAGGGCGTCCGTTGCGGAGATGGCGTCGCTCGAGCCGAGATAACGGTGAAGTCCCATGCCATCAAGGGTTCGAGCAAGGTCGACTTGGTTCGGAACAATCGAAACTACGAGGCCGGTAACGCCCACGCACATCCGTTCCCAGGAGATTGTGCCGGCGCTGCCGAGATAAAGGTCCATCCCGGAGAGGTAATCCGCCATGTTCGAGGGTGCGATGTCGATCTGGCAGGTGGGCGAGTCGTGTAAACTCCGAAATTCCGAAAGTCTTGGATGATGCGAAGAGATGAGAAAATGGAATTCAAGAGGCATGGGCCTTTTCGATATTTCCTCGTAGTAGCGGATCATTTGGTCGGTAGGATCTGTACCGCCAAAAAATACGAGCACTTTTTTGAATGCAGTTCTCTCTGTTGCTGTGGTGTTAAGACGCGCAAATTCCCTTCGCAATAGAACCCACTCGGGTCCGGAGTGGAAAGGAACGCCTGGATTCATTTGTCTTCTTGCAAGTGTCCCGGAGCTTATTGAAGGGTCGATGATTGCATTGGCGTCGTGCTTGCGCGCCCCCCAGTCGTCAATAGCGATAATCCCTTTTGCGACACTACGCAGCTTCGATTCATAGAGGTAATCGAGGTCATAGCGGTCTATGACGCAAACATCGTATTGGTTGCGCTCTGGAATCCAGGTTCCGGGATCCGCCTCAGTTGGCGCTTCGATAAGTTCGAATCCACTTGATACGATTTTCGCGTTCAAGTTGCCCTCGAGAGCCAGGCAAGCAAATGAAACCAGGTGTCCAAGGGCGCTGATCCGTTCAGCAAGTGCGAGACATCGGATCACGTGTCCGGTCCCGATTTGGGTTGATGAGTCGCAACGAATGAGAACTTTCACGATTAAATTCTAGTATAATTTTAAGGGTTTTGTTAATAAATCCCAATGAAACCCTTCTATATCGGCCAGTATTCTATTGCCCCGGGAGAAGCTCCTTTCATTATTGCCGAGCTTTCAGGAAATCACAATCAATCCCTCGAGCGGGCGTTGAATCTTGTGGATCTCGCGGCCGCCGCGGGAGCGCATGCAGTCAAGCTCCAAACTTATACTCCTGAAAGCATAACGATTGATTGTGACTCTACTGATTTCGTGATTCAGGACCCTAAAAGTCTCTGGAACGGAAGGAAGCTCTACGATTTGTACCGGGAAGCCGCCACGCCCTATGAATGGCATCAAGCGATTTTCGAGAGATGCGCGCGCCACGGAGTGCTTTGTTTTAGTACCCCGTTCGATGAGGCCGCGGTTGATTTCCTAGAGCAGTTCGATCCTCCTTGCTACAAAATTGCATCCTTCGAGAACAACCACTATCCGCTCATACGTAAGGCCTCTCGCACCGGCAAGCCCCTCGTGATCTCGCTTGGTCTTTGTTCGGAACAGGATGTGATCGATCTGAAAAGTTACCTGGATTCTCTCGGGGTTGAGAAATACGTCTTTTTGAAATGCACCAGCACTTACCCCGCGAGTCCCGAGGCAACAAATTTAGTCACAATTCCTTTTTTGCGTGAAAAACTGAGAGTAAATGTAGGACTGTCGGATCATACCTTGGGGATTGGAGTTTCTGTGGCGGGAGTGGCGCTTGGCGCCCAAGTCATCGAGAAGCATTTCACGGATTCCAGGTCGAATGGGGGGGTTGACTCCGCATTTTCCATGGAGCCCGAGGAGCTTAAGGCCTTAGTGGTGGAAACCCAGCGGGCATGGCAAGCGCTTGGAAAGGTGAGCTTTGAGTTGACGGAAGGTGAACAGAAGTCACTCCAATTCAAGCGTTCGATTTATGTGGTCGAGGAAATCGAAGTTGGCGCTGTCTTCACGGAATCGAATATTCGTGTGATTCGGCCAGGACGTGGCTTGGATCCAAGATGCTTTGATTCCATCTTAGGGAAAAGGGCGAAAGTCCCATTGAAGCGCGGGCAGGCGCTCAAGCAGGATATGATCATCGAATGAATGCCTTGAAGGCTATTTTCTCTGCTCTTTCGAGTCAGGGTCACGTTTTGATTTCCGCTCTAAGGTTTGGGAGATTTGAACTCGAAAGAGAAAGCAAGACCTCCGGAGTGTGGCTTGTTCAGGCGGTGGATGATCCTGCTTTTCTTCTTCGGTTCTATTTCTATCTTTTGTCCAGCCGAGATCTTGGCGAACATCCTCGGGTGATTTGGATCAATACCAGGCTTTTATTTAAATCTGGAAAATCTGCGAGAGCCCGCTTTCTGGACTTCTTCACCCAGGGTCCCATATACCTTTGGATTTGGAAGCTTCTTTACTTGAAAATCTTGAAAGCTCATTGGATTCAGTATCGGCCGTTAGAGATATCGATCCAGACGAAAATAAGGGCCCAAAAGATTTACGAGAGTATCCGGGCCAAGGAGGATTTGGAGCGGCTCGTGATCGACGGTCTGAAAGTGGGAGATCTGATTTACGATACCTACCTTCGATTCAAGCCCGCGCCTACGGTTAACCTCAAAGATCCTCTCGTGGTTGAGCTGATCTCTGTTTGTCTCGAGTTGGTTCCGCGGGTAGAGCAATGCCTGAGGGAAGAGCGTGTCACCCGTGTGGTCACTGGTTATGTAACCTATCTTCAGCACGGCATTCTTGCACGAGTCGCGTTGAGGGCTGGAATTGAACTTCACAGCATGGGCGCGTTCAATCAACTCGTTGTCAATCCAACGCCTGATTTTCCGTACCAAAGAAGAAGATTTCGGAGTTATCCGGAGATGTTCAAGTCTGTCCGTGATCCGGAAGCGGCACTTGCAGCCGGAAAAAAGCTGATTGAAGACAGGATAACCGGAAAGAAGGACGAACTCACCTTTTACATGAAGCAGAGTTCTTTTTCTGAATCAGGATCAAGTGAAGTGAAAGCTTACTTAAAGAAAATTATTGGAGATCGCCAGGCCATTTTGATCATGGGCCATGACTTTTTCGATTCCCCGCATATTTACGGAGAGATGCTGTACCCCGATTTTTTGGAATGGGTGAATGCCTGCATGTCTTTGGCATCCAAGAGCCCTTATAAGATACTATTCAAGCCGCATCCGAATTCTGTCACAGATGAGAGTGTAATATTAAAAGATCTCTCGGAGCGCTATCCAGAGGTGGAAATCCTTCCAAGCACGATTTCGAACCGGCAACTCATGCAGCTGCATCCCGCTTTTTTATTAACTGTTTATGGCACAGTTGCTTACGAATTTGCATCCCAAGGACTGAAGGTTCTATGCTGCGGAGAGAATCCGCACCAGTGTTACGGATTTTCAAAACTGATCACCGATCGCTATGAGCTCGAGCAGATCATTCTAGGACAGAAATCTCCCGATTTTGATATAAATTTAAGCGAAATCCATGAATATGTATATCTTCACAGCTACCGAATCCAGAAGGGGGAGCTTGAATTGTATCCTTGGGAGCTTGACTTCAAGAGTCTGCCGCACTTCCTTGCGGAGCAGAGGAAGCGAGTGGAAGTCATGAAGGAAGCGCTCCTGAACATCAACCAAATATAGAAGAGGGGACTGACTGCCTTGTTCACGAAAGTTTTTGCTTTTCCCATTAGGCTATTCAAAAAGCTTTTCCATCTTGCGTTTTTGGATAGACCCCATCCTGTTTTAAGGGTCTTTTATCTTCTTCGTTTGGATATTGTGTTTTTCACGATACCGCTTTTTTTGCTAATGAACCGTAAATCGCTCCTAAAGCTATTGGGACTGAAGCTCAGGGGTAAGTCTCCGGGAATTGTTCTCTTTTCGACGGAATCCGATCGAAGGTTCAACCGTTTTTATGAATTGAGTCTTGCTGATGAAAGCTTGGTTGTTTTTAGGTTTTTGATCCAATTAGTGAATGTAGAGATTTACTATTTTTCATCTTACGCCGCGAAGCCAATCGGCTTCTATGAAGATGCAAGATTTAGGTATATCGAGCCTAACAATCTCGAGAATCGGAAGCGCTACCGCGGATACATCAGCAGGCTCTTCAATGCGCTCGAGTTCTTTACCGGAAAAGTCGATTTGTTTTTGAGCGGCAGCAATAATGACCGGTACGTTGTTGAAATGATCGAAGTTGCCCAGAGCAGAGGTACTTCGTGGGTAGTGCAGGAACGAGAGGGGACGGGTACGGATCTTACCTATAAGATGGAGAGCATTGGTTTTAGGGACTCGGGTTCGGTGGTTGCTCATTATCACTTTTTGGCCAACGACAAACACAAGGAATGTTTCGAGAATGCGAAGACTTCCACGGTCCGCTTCACCAAGACTCTTGGCGAACTCGACACCGATCAGTGGTTTCATCAGGACCTAAGTTTCATCAAGGAAAAGTACTCGTCATGGGATTCCTTCAGTAAGGTAGTGCTTTTCCTTACCTTCGGTGAGCGCAATTATATCGAGCCGACCTCCTTTCCTAATCATCCTAACCTTACATGGAAGCCATTGATCAAGGATTGTGAGGATGTAATTTTCGAATTCGCCAGAGCCCACCCAGATATTCTTATTTTGTATCGAATGGGGCACAAGGAGGATTTGAATGCGCGCTTCCTAGACCGGGTTGAAAAAGCGGAACTCAGGAATATCCAATCCTCCACCCGAGAGACTCCCTTCATCGAAGTGGCTCATCGCGCAGATTTGATCATTGGTTTTCAGACCACAGCCCTTTTCGAGTCCATGTTTCTAGAGAAACCAATCATCCAGGTGGAGTGGCACATTCCCGAAATCGTTAAACCAGAGACCGATCTTCTGCCCATCAATACCCATGGTGCTTGTTTAACTGCGCACAGCAAAGCCGAGTTTGCCATGCTGCTCGAGGCCTGGGAGAGGGGCGGCCCGGAAATTGAGGTTGATGCAAAGATGATGGAAGGACGCAAAAAAACGCGCGAGATCATGTTTCATCAAGCGGACGGCAGGGTTTCCGAAAGATTTCTGGTCGAGATTAAGGGTATTCTTTCAGAGCGCACCTTAAGCAGACTGAAATAATACAGTATTGACAGCCCGCCTGAAAAAATGAACGTGGAATATAGGCGTGAAATCCGTTAATCTGCCACGCATGTTAAAGGGCAAGTCTGTTCTAGTGACCGGGGGAACCGGCTCATTTGGAAAGAAATTCGTTGAAACAGTACTCAAAAGTTATCCCGAGATCAAAAAGCTGATTGTCTATTCTCGGGACGAGCTCAAGCAGTTTGAGATGTCACAGGTTTTCAGCGATCGAAAGTATCCACAGATGCGGTATTTTATCGGCGATGTTCGCGACGGAGCTCGCCTGAAAAGGGCTTGCGAAGGAGTGGATATTATCATTCACGCAGCGGCCTTAAAGCAGGTCCCTACCGCGGAATACAATCCTATGGAGTGCATTTACACAAATATTTTTGGAGCGGAGAACGTGATTAACGCCGCTATGGATTGTGGCGTACAGACTGTAGTTGCGCTTTCTACTGATAAAGCGGCTGCCCCGATCAATCTTTATGGAGCGACCAAGCTTTGCTCTGACAAGCTCTTCATTGCGGCAAATAATGTTCGCGGATCAAGAAAACTCGCATTTTCTGTTGTTCGATATGGGAATGTGCTCGGATCGAGGGGTTCAGTCGTTCCATTTTTCCTTAATGAGCGGAAGAAGGGTATTTTGCCAATTACTCATGACGGGATGACCCGCTTCAACATCACCTTGGATGAAGGGGTGAGTATGGTTCTACATGCTATTGAAAACTCGTGGGGAGGCGAGCTTTTTGTTCCAAAGATCCCCTCGTACCGTATCACGGATGTGGCCCGTGCGATTGGGCCGAATTGTGAGCATCGCGTGGTCGGCATTCGCCCCGGAGAGAAGCTCCACGAAGAGATGATAACCGAGAGTGATTCCTTCAATACCTTGGATTGTGGAAAATACTACGTGATTATTCCGAGTCACCCTGCTTGGGATAAAGAAGCTTTCATCAAAAAACACAATGCCAAGGCGGTTCCGCCAGGGTTCAAATACAACTCAGGCGAAAACACGGAATGGATCGGAGTGGATGAAATCCGTCGGCAGATTAAGCTTCACGTCGACTCAGGGTTCGAAGTTTGATGAAGTCTTCGATGATTCCTTACGGAAGACAGGATATCCGCGATGAGGATCTTCGTGCGGTTGCCGAAGTCTTAAAGTCCGATTTTCTAACACAAGGGCCCAAAGTAAGGGAGTTCGAAGAGGCATTCGCTCAATATGTGGATGCCCGATATGCCGTAGCTTTTACAAATGCTACGGCGGCGCTGCAACTGGCGGTAGAGGTTCTAGGTTTTCCCAAAGGTAAGAGAGTGATCACTACCCCCAACACCTTCGTGGCATCGGCCAATTGCGTACTCTATTCGGGTGGCGAAGTGACCTTCGCTGATATTGATCCAGGTAATTACAATCTTGACCCCGAATATGTTGAGAGTTTGCTTAAGAAGAATCCCGATGCTTACAGTGGAATTATTCCGGTCGATTTTGCTGGATATCCTGCTGCAATGAAGGATTTCAAGTTTCTCGCTGAACGCTACGGTCTTTGGGTGGTGGAGGATTCCTGTCACGCCCCCGGTGCCGTTTTTACGGACCAGGGGAAGGTTCATAAAGTTGGAAATGCTCGGTATTCGGAGCTCTGTTCATTTTCATTCCATCCTGTAAAGCATATCGCTTGCGGCGAGGGTGGAATGCTCACGACGAACGATGAGAAAATCTGGAAACGTCTACAGCTACTTCGCAGCCATGGGATCACGAAAGACCCGGCACTGATGAGTGAAATCGACGGCGGATGGGATATGGAGATGCAAGAGCTCGGATACAATTTCCGAATGCCCGATATCCTCTGTGCTTTAGGCTTAAGTCAGCTTCGTCGCGCAGAGGAATCCCTCGCCGAGAGAGAGCGCATTGCTGATCGCTATCGACAGGAGCTCGCGGGGCTCCCTATTAAGATTCAGGAAGTGAGGGAAGGGGTCCGTCACGCCTATCACTTATTTGTGATCAGGACTCCCAAGCGAAAGGCCCTTTATGACTTTTTGAAGTCTAAGGATATTCTTGCGCAGGTCCACTATATTCCAATTCATCAACAACCCTATTATATCGGGAGATACGGCCGTCAATCTTTCCCTAATGCCGAGGAGTATTACAGGGAGTGTTTGAGCCTGCCCATGTATCCTTCTCTTGGAAATCGTGGACAAAGTCGTGTGATTGAGGCGATTCGTGAGTTCTTCAAATAATCCCCTAAAGATTGGAATCGTAACTCAGGCTCGGGTCGGTTCCACCAGGCTACCTGGAAAGACCCTTAAGGTAGTCGGGGGTCGTACCTTGCTCGAACACCATCTCCGAAGATTAAAGGAGTCGAAATTACCCGTCCATCTTGCCACCACTCATGAGAAAGATGCTGATAGGTTGATTAAGGTTGCTGAGTCGGAAGGGGTTCCCGCTATTCGAGGATCTCTGGACGACGTTTTATCCCGATTCCAACTTTGTGCGGAGTCAGCAGGGCTTGATGTTGTTGTGCGTGTGACCTCTGATTGTCCTCTCATTGATGGAGAAATGATTGGTCGGGCGATGAAGGTCTTTCTGGCTCTACCTGATTGGCGGAACAGCTATCTGTCGAATACTCGCGATCGAAAGATGCCGAGGGGATTCGATTTCGAGATCTTCAGTGCAGATGCCCTTAAAGAAGCATTTGATCAGGCGCGTATATCGTTCGAAAGAGAGCATGTGACTCCGTTTATTTATAAATTTGGAAGAAAAGTAGTGGAGTTCAATGACGCGATCTCGAATGTAGATCGGAGTTCCTTCAGGATCACCGTGGATACCCCCGCCGACCTCGAGGTAATCCGAATTCTGATTGAGGATCATGGTGCGGATCAACTTAATGCGTCTGGGATTTGTGCCCTTTTGGATGCGCACCCAGAAATTTTGAGAATTAACGCTGAAGTGGTTCAGAAGAGGGAGTAATGCAGATTTTATGAAATACTGCAAAAAATGTATTATGCCGGCAACGAGACCGGAGCAAGTATTTGGCCAAGACGGTGTATGTGACGCGTGTCGCTCGGTAGAGCGCAAAAAAGAAATCGATTGGAGTGCGCGCGATCGGGAGTTTCGTGAAATCCTAGACCGATATCGCTCGCCGACAGGTTGGTATGACTGCATTATTCCGGTCAGTGGTGGTAAGGATTCCGTTTTCCAAGCATTGACCATGCGGGATCGATACGGCATGAACCCACTCTGTGTGAATCATATTCCGTGCGAGATCACCGAGGTGGGGCAACAGAACATCACTTTTATGCGCGAGCTCGGGTTCGATATGATCCAGGTTGGCGCCAATCGTAAGGCGTACCGTGAAATGGTCCGCATCGGTTTCCAAAAGCTCGGAGATTGTTGCTGGCCCGAACATATTGGAATCTTCACTGCGCCAGTCCGAGTGGCGGTGCAATATCGTGTCCCGCTACTGATCTGGGGAGAGAACTCTCAGTTCGAGTATGGAGGTCCGGCGGCTAAGAAAGATAATCATTATCTCGATCGCAACTGGCTCGAGCAGTTTCAGATGCTTGGATACAGGATTAATGATGTGGTTAATGATGGAATCAAGCTCAATGACATTAAGACCTTCCATTATCCGACGGACGCAGAGATCCGTGATGTGGGCGTGACGGGGCTTTTCATGGGACATTTTCTAAAATGGGACACCGCTCAAAATATTGAGGCAGCTCTGTCTCTGGGGTGGAGTCCAAACCCTGAGGGGCCTGTTGAGAATGCCTGGAATGCTTATGAAAATCTTGATTGTAAGTGGATTGGCGGGCTTCATGACTACATGAAGTTCATCAAATACGGATACTCCAGAGCCACCGATCAGCTCTGTATTGAGATTCGACATGGACGAATGACCCGCGATCAAGCGATCGATGCGCTCATGCAGAGCTCGGAAGGCAAGGTTCCCTGGCGCTATATCCCTGATTTTCTCGATTATCTCGGCCTCCAAAAAGGAGAGTTTTTGGCAACCCTTGATAGGTTCACTAACAAACGGATCTTCGAGTGCGATTCAAAAGGTATTCTTGCTCGAGATCCCGATGGGAACCTCATCCCGAAATTCAAACCGAAAAAGAGCGCCTGAGTGTGATTACTGTTTTGCATCATGACTTCGGGAATATTGGGAGTGTGGTAAGAGCTCTGAGTCATCTCCAGATCGCACATGTTCTCACGCGTGATCCTGGGCAGATTGAGAAGGCTGAGAAACTTATCATTCCGGGAGTCGGGAGCTTTGGAGCAGCAGTTCGGGGGTTCGCTCACGGCGACCTAAGGGCATTGATCCGTCACCGAGTGCTCGATTGCCAGGTACCCGTTTTCGGATTTTGCCTCGGGATGCAGCTCTTGGCTGATTATGGTGAGGAAATGGGTAGTAGCGAAGGATTCGGCTTGATTCGTGGCAGAGTGGTGAAGCTCAGAATCGATGGCTCTAAGTATTTAGTGCCACATATGGGCTGGAACGATGTTCACCAAAATAGTCTCAGAATGTTCGAGGGGGTTCGTCCGGATTCCTGCTTTTATTTTGTGCACAGTTACGAGTATGTATCCTCAGATCCAGAGGTGAAGGTCGCCACTGTGAATTACGGCGAGATCAATCTCTGTGCGGCCGTTGAAAAGGGAAATGTTTGGGGTGCACAGTTTCATCCTGAGAAGAGCCAAGTGGCAGGTCTTCAGCTGCTCAAGAATTTTGCGAGGTTTTGATCATGTTGAGAAGACGCGTGATTCCAGTGGTGCTCATTGACGGATATTCTGTAGTGAAAACTGTCCGGTTCAAAGAAAGGAGAAACCAGGGCAACCCGATAACAGTGGCGCGAATCTATAATACCCGCAATGTAGACGAGCTGATTCTTCTCGACATCGACGCGAGCTCCGATAGAAGGTCCATTGACCTATTCACCATCGAGGAGATCGCATCAGAATGCTTCATGCCTCTAACCGTGGGTGGCGGGATCCGGACACTTGAAGACATTAGGCAGGTTCTTGATCGCGGTGCAGATAAAGTCGCAATCAATACAGCAGCGATCGAAAATCAAGAGTTTGTGAAGGAAGCGGTGCGTGCCTTTGGCGCTCAATGTATCGTGGGTTCCGTCGATGTCATAAAGAGCGGGGAAGGACACAAGGTTTACTCTAGAGGAGCTATGATCGATCTCAATGCCCTAGAGTGGATCCGGGAATTGGAGCACCTAGGTGTTGGGGAGCTTTTTGTAAACAGCGTGGACAATGATGGTACTATGAGCTCTTGCGATAATAGCTTGATCGCCAACTTCATCGGTGAGGTCAGGATTCCAGTGATTTATGCAGGCGGTGTGGGAAGTCCCGCGGACTGCGTCGAGCCGATCTCGCTGGGTTGCTCCGGTATTGGCATTTCCAGTATTTTTCATTTCACAAGTCACACCCCAGATTCGGTCAAAGAGGAATTAGCTGCAAGGGGTTTTCCCGTGAGGTTGCAATGCTGAGTTTTAGGCGAGCAGTCATGGGAGATGCAAAAAGTCTTTATGAATGGCGCAATGATAAAGAAACCCAGAGGAATTCCCACAGTAGTCGTTCATTTGACTTCGAGAGCCACTGTCGGTGGCTTCAAAAATCCCTGGGCTCCGAGGATCGCGAAATCTTCATCGCTATTGTCGATGGAGCGGAAATTGGAATGGTGAGGCGTGACCGCCTACCGGGCGCCCCAGAGTCTGCTGATTGGCTGCTGTCATGGATCATTAGCCCCGCTGTTAGGGGACGAGGCTACGGTTCGGTAATGTTAGTGCAATTCGTTACTCAGTATCCAGCTCGTTACACAGCAGAAGTGAAGTCGGACAATACGGCTTCTATCAGGATCGCTGAGAAGGCAGGGCTTCGACCATCATTTATGGTTCTCAAGAATTACGAGTGACTATAAGACCAGATATTGTTTTTTGACTTCCTGATCAATAGCGGTTTGCTGTTCGAAGTTGGAAGAGGCGAAACTTCGATTGTTAAGATACGATTTTGAAGGTCCGGGTCGGTGAAATCAAATTGGATCAATTTAGTGGAAAGTGGCCCAAGCGAACTTTTTATTGATTTCATGGTTTCGCCGGTACTCGTATCCACAAGGGAATGAGTTACCGCGATCGAATGGAAAGAGGGATTAGCCTGCAACAGCGTAATGCCATTTAGCTCTCGCGTGAAAATTGATTGATTCGAAACAAAAGGCCCGCTTGCGCGGTTGGATTTGCTCAAAACGCTCGATGGATGCACATGGCCGACGGAACCCCGGGCTTTGCCACTGATGTGTTCATAAAATGCGTAATAATGAGAGCCGACCTCGCCGAGTCGCTTAAGGCGAGGATCACGCGAGGATTCTGGTTTCATTTGAATTGTAACAAGACCCAGTTCAGATTTGATGCCGCGCTCTCGAAACAATGATTGAACGTCCAAGCTCATGTCTTCTCTTTGGCGTATAGAGCGTCTGTATTGGAGTACAACCCTTCCCTCATGATTGTAGAAGATGACCTCTAATTTGACTGCAGTGGAAACCTCAGGCACCAAGAAAGAAAAAAAATTGTTAATCCCAAGGAAAGTTCGAATCTCCGACGAGTTAAAATACATCTGAGCGACTGGTAACCCCTCTGGTAACTTTCCAAAGCGGTTTCGGATTGTCTTGAGTGCTTGAATCGCTGCGACCGGAAGAATCGACTTGATTGTACTTTGCAGTGAATGACTCATTTTCCGAGGAGACTCCTTTGGGTATTGAAGAATCCGGTTTTCTGAATTTCATCAAGCGTTGCTTTTCTGGCATCTCCTCGAAGTGAGCTACCATAGTAAATGGGTGGCAATGAATGCTCAACGGACAAAGCCTGGGTCCTTTGGTTATGATTGAATATGAGGGGAAGGAGCGACGCATTGTCGCAATATCCGTACAAGCAATAAAACTGTGTATCTGTAAGTGGATTCGGAAGGGAATCGAAACGAATAAGGGTCTCCCTCAGAGAGATGAGATAGGGTTTGAAGGGAGAAAAGGTTTCTTTCCAGTGCCACTCCTTACCAGATGAATGCGTGAGCTTGAAGCTCAGGACGGCATCCTCCCGTGGTATGGGGTTCTCAGAAAAATAGGTATAAACTAAGCTCAGATATGAATCTAAATCCTCTGAGAGGTAGAGCTTTGGTGCTTGGATTAGAGCGTTTGTCTCAGTCGAAAATGCGGAATAGTTGAAGGCGCCGCACTGATAGAGAACCCCCGAGGAAACCAAATCAGGAATGTAGTATTCCACGTAGTGGTCTTGGGCCGTAACGTAAAACCACAGTCTGTCTCTTTCCATTTGGAACGTAAGATCTGAAGTGGCGGCAAATTTCCCCGGAACTAGGTAAAAGACCACTACATGATCTTCCTGTGATCCTAGGCTTTCGAGTTCACGATCGACATCGATCATCATCCTGCAATGCGAAATAAGAGTTCCGAGTTGTTTCTTCAGAACAACTTCAGGCAGCCCGTCAGAATCGATCGTAATTACCTCCATGAGAACTACCGAGGAATCTTCCCAGTCTGGCTTGATGTAGGTCCGGTTATTGAGAGTAACACGGGTGGAATACCCAAGAGACCTCAGGGTGCGCACCTGAAAGGTGTGGAGAAATTTCTTGTGATATCCTGAGCTTGTGTTCATGATGGGGCCCTAAAAACTTCTAGTATACGCACCGAATTTGCAATAATAAACTTCTGATCAATCATGAAAAATCTAATCACGGAAACCATTAAATTGTTGAGCAAAAGGGAGAGGTTCGCGATTGCCGGCTTGCTGCTTCTAATCATTCTTGTTTCGGTTTCCGAGGTATTTGGGATTGCCGTCGTTATTCCATTTTTGCATGTTTTGCAAAATCCGGACTTGGTTAACAGCAATCCGCATCTCGCGCTCCTTTACAAGAGTTTTGGACCGATCCAAATGAAAACTTTTTTCCTTCTTCTGGGGGTGGTGCTCATTGTAGCAATGAGTGCGAAATATGTGTTTGTTTTATTCGCGAGTCTAGTTCAGTCTCTTTTTTTGCTCCGCCTGCAGATTAGATTTGAAGGCTTGCTTTTGCGAAGCTACCTCTATAGCGACTATGAATTTCATTTGAATTCGAACCCGTCATTTCTTTTTCAGAGAGTAAGAACTGTGCAAGCGCTGACTTCCTCTTTTATGTTGCCAGCGGTTTCTATTTTGAGTGAGGGCCTGATCTCTCTCTCAATGTTGATATTACTTGTTTCATTCAAGCCTAAAATTACTCTCACCGCAATTTTGAGTGTGATGGTGGTGGCTACATGCTTTTGGATGTTCACACGAAGCAGGTTGTATCGTTACGGCATAGAAAGTCACTCTGAAGGAACTGAGGCGATAAAGTGGTTAAATCAAAGTTTTATCGGAATAAAGGACATCAAGATTTCAGGTAATGAGAAGTTCTTCGAGCAGCAGTACTCAGCCAGAAATTACAACTATGCCCGGATATTACAAAAAATGGCATGGTTTAATCAGTCTTCGCGACCATTGCTAGAGAACTTGGGTTTCGTCCTTCTAGTGAGCTATATCCTGTACCATGTTGCCTCTGATCACCAGCTCTCGGAGATTGTGCCAACTTTAATCCTTTTTGCTGGGGCGGCCTTTCGCGTTTTTCCTGCCTTTAATAGAATATTGTCCCAATTGATGTTGATTCGTCAGAGCCATAAGATTGTTGCGGATATTCTAGGTGATCTGAAGACGGGTCAGAATCTTCTTTCGGGACTAGGGCTTAGGCCAAATACGGATCTGAGTTTTAGTGAAAAAATCGAAGTGCAAGATCTTTCATTTAAATATCAGGGGGCTGCTCAGAACGCACTAGATGGCATTAATCTCAAAATCCGGAAGGGGGAATTTATTGGGATCATAGGCTCCTCGGGCTCTGGGAAGACGACATTTATAGACATCCTCTTGGGATTGATGCCGAACTATGGCGGAAATGTGTTGGTAGATGGCAAGCCGCTGTCTTTTGAAGACGGGACCTGGGGAGCTTGGCAAAAGAAGATCGGATACGTTCCACAAAGTGTTTATCTTTACGATGAGACAATTCTTAAAAATATTGCTTTCGGCATTCCTGCCTCTGAAATTGATCATGCCAGGGTAGAGAAGGCCATGAAAAATGCAAAGATTTACGATTGGGTAAAAGGGCTTCCCGATATGGAGAACACCTTTGTTGGGGAAAGAGGGGTCAGGGTTTCAGGGGGCCAGAAGCAAAGAATCGGAATTGCGAGAGCTTTTTACCGTGGCTCAGAATTATTAGTTTTAGATGAAGTCACTTCTGCACTAGATCAGGAGACTGAATCAGAGATGCTCGAGGAGTTTAATAAGCTTAGGCAAAATCAAAACACGATTATCATGATCACTCATAAAATGGAGAACCTCAGATTTTGTAGCAATGTGTTCGTATTAAAGGATGGAGCATTCACGCTTCGCCCCGGATCGGCATGATGCTGATTATGGAGTGATTTGATTTGACATGGGACCCGGCTTCAATGTTCCAGAATTTCAAGAATTTTTTCCAATTTTGACTTCAAGAATGATGTGAGTGATTAAGTAATCCGAGGCCAGCATGGGCTTTTCCTGTATTCCCGACACCCCCCATGCTACCTTCTTCCCCATGAAAGGCATTATCCTCGCCGGAGGTTCCGGTACCCGTCTTTACCCGGTCACGAAACCCGTGTGCAAGCAGCTCATCCCGGTTTATGACAAGCCGCTGATTTATTACCCTTTGAGTACCTTGATGCTTACTGGCATTCGCGAAGTGCTCATTATTTCTACTCCGCGAGATTTGCCCCGGTTCCAGGAGTTGCTCGGTTCGGGCGAGGAGTGGGGGATGCGCTTTGATTATGTTGTACAGCCCAAGCCCGAGGGTTTGGCCCAGGCTTTTATCTTGGGTGAGAAATTTCTCCAAGGTTCGCCTTCGGCTCTCGTACTCGGGGACAACCTCTTCTACGCAAACGGGTTCAGCTCACTTCTACAGAATACCGCTGAACGATTCAAGGCGCCGAATGCGGGTGCAACCGTATTCGCCTATGCGGTAAACAATCCAAGCTCCTATGGTGTCGTGGAGTTCGACTTAAGCGGCAAAGCAATCGGGCTTGAGGAAAAACCAAAAAATCCAAAATCCAAGTTCGCGGTCCCCGGGCTTTATTTTTATGACGAAACGGTATGTGCTCGTGCCCGAGCGCTGAAGCCTTCGACACGCGGAGAGCTTGAAATTACGGATCTCAATCGTGAGTACCTCTGTCAGGGCAAGCTTCAGGTTCAAAGGATGAGTCGGGGTACTGCTTGGCTGGATACCGGATCCTTTGAGACACTTCTTCAGGCTTCGAACTTTGTGCAAACCATAGAGCAGAGACAGGGAATGAAAATCGCCTGCCCCGAAGAAATCGCGTATCGCATGGGGTTCATCAATTCCACTCAGCTCGAAAAACTTGCGGGTCCGCTTAAAAACAGCGGGTACGGCGACTATTTGCTCGGCATTTTACAGTAGGACTGAATTGGATGCATGCTTTTGTAGTGTGAAGGACGGACTAAAACTGAAATGAAAACCATCCTCGTTACCGGCGCTGCCGGATTTATCGGAAGTAACTTTGTCGAAGTGGCGCTCGCCGCAGGGTTTAAAGTTGTTGGATATGATGCCCTCACCTATGCAGGCCACCTCGAGAATCTTGAGGAATTCAAATCGAATCCAGGATTTTCATTTGTCCACGCCAACATCCTGGATACTCAAAAGTTTGAATCTGTTTTGCATGAATACTCAGTGGGTCTGATCGCCCACTTCGCGGCCGAGAGTCATGTGGATAAATCGATCACGGGCCCCGGGGCATTCATCGAGACCAATGTGAATGGAACCTTTTCCATCCTGAGTGCCGCAAGGTCGTATTATGAGTCGCTCGATGCGCAGGCAAAAAAAGATTTTCGCCTTTTGCATGTTTCGACTGACGAGGTTTTCGGAACTTTGGGCCCCACTGGAAAATTCTCCGAGACCACGCCTTATGCTCCAAACTCTCCATACTCTGCATCCAAGGCAGCCTCTGATTTGCTCGTTCGTGCTTGGTTTCATACCTATGGATTGCCAACGATCATCACCAATTGCTCAAACAACTACGGGCCCAAGCAGTTCCCGGAAAAGCTCATCCCTCACATGATTTTCTGCGCGCTTCAGGGTAAAGCGCTCCCGGTTTACGGGAAGGGCGAGAACATTCGAGATTGGATCCACGTAAAGGACCACGCTCGAGGAGTGCTCCTTGCCCTGACTCGGGGTATTCCGGGTGAGACCTATTGCTTTGGCGGGAACAGCGAGCGCACCAATCTTGAAGTAGTCAAAGCTCTTTGCGCCGAGCTTGACTCCGTCCGACCCATGAAAGGGGGCAGGTTTGAGTCTTTGATCAAGTTTGTTACCGATCGTCCTGGGCATGACTTCAGATATGCGATTGATGATTCCAAGGCGCAGAGGGAGCTCGGCTTCACACGCGAGTATTCGCGTTTTGAGGATGGGCTCAAGGAGACGGTTCAGTGGTATTTTAAGCACGTGGAATGGAGCAAAAAGGTAACCTCAAAAAACGGCGCCAAAACGACCTATGATTGGTCGGTGCTGGGTGGGTGAGTAGGCTTTTTCGAAATCAGGCCAAAGCTGTCAAAGCGATCTTCAATCTTTTCTCTGACCGCTAGGATTTCAAAGCCTACCCGAGTGAGCAATTCGCGTGCAGAGGCCGGTGTGAACACGTGCCGATGAATCAAGTTTTTCGCGAGGCTTTCTTCTTTCGAAAACGACCGATAATGAGGTGCAAGTCCCGCATCAATAACATTGATTTTCCAATCCTCCCAATGCGCGTCCTCATCTGAACCCACATGTTTCTCATGGTCAGAAAAAATGTGTTCGATCGGGGTAACCTCACGTTTTTGGTCAAAAGTCCGCTCAGGGTGAGGGAGAGTAATGAAAAGGATTCCGCCCGGCTTTAAAACCCGGTGCCATTCCTTGAGTGCGCGAATGGGATCAGGAAGGTGTTCCAAAACATGTTCGTTCAATACAAAATCTAGCGAGGAATCGGGACGGGGAATTCTTTCGGCTGGAAAAAACTCGCGCGCGGAACTCTGAGCACCCGCGTGATCCTTGAATCCATCCGTCAAAAGAGTGATTCGAAGTGGGGCAATTGAGGTTTCGCCTGCTCCGATTTCGATGCCTCTACCGTTTGGATTGATATACTGATGCAATAGGGCGCGTGAATCCCTTCGTTGCAGGTCGCGGCGAAAGGACCTCAAAAATCCGCGTAACATCCCGAATTTTTTTCTTTGAACCTGAAAGAGGTGGTTCCAGTCCTGAAACTCCATGATCCTCATTCCCACGAACCACCCCCGTTCGAAAATCCAAAAATGATAAATTTATGGATTTCGCTGAATTTGCCATGAATGGCCCCTTCGGATAGGCTTCGAAAGCATGAGTGGTCCCGGCACGAAAATCCTCCTTCTGGGCGCAAGCGGCCAGTTGGGTCAGGCATTCCTTGAACTCTCCAAAACCGATGCGTTCCCCATTGGATGGATACTCACGCCTCTCGATCGGGAACAGGTTGATTACTCATTCTCTGAACCTGTTGAGGCGCGGGTAAGGCTCGAAAAGCCAAACCTGATCTTGAATTGCGCAGCCTACACGGCAGTGGACCGGGCCGAGAGCGAGCGCGATCTTGCCAACCAGGTAAATGGACAGATTCCCTACTTGCTCGCAAGAATCGCAAAAGACCTTTCCATTCCCCTGATTCATTATTCAAGTGATTATGTCTATGCAGGGTCGGGAGTGCAACCTCATTTGGAAACTGAGTCTCTGGCGCCCCTCAATCACTATGGCCGGAGCAAGGCATTGGGGGATGAAGGCATTCAAGCTGCGGGCTGTGATTATCTGATTTTCCGAACTTCCTGGGTGTACTCCCACATCGGGAATAATTTTGTGAGGACCATGCTCAGAGTTTCCAAGGAGCGTTCGGAACTCAGGATTGTGAACGACCAGATCGGGGCTCCCACCTACGCGCCTGATCTTGCAAAATACAGTCTTCAAGCGCTCATGTGCGCACTTGAAATGAAGGCTGCCGGAAGGGCATTCCCGAACGGCGTGTATCACTTGGCAAATGCAGGCGAGGTATCTTGGGCTGGATTTGCCCGGGCAATTCTGCCCGGGAAGAGCATTGTCGGGATTTCTTCTTCAGATTATCCAACTCCGGCCAAGCGCCCCTTGAATTCAAGGCTCGATCTGAATAAATTCCAGTCCACCTTTGGAATTCGCCCGCGGAATTGGGAGGTGGCTCTTGAGGAATGTCTTCAATGCTTGAGGCTGAGAGAGGATCAGGATCTTCATGGTTAAAGAACTGTCGATATCGGGACTCAAAGTCATTTCGCTAAAGATATTTAATGATGACCGGGGATTTTTTGTGGAGCGGTATCAATCCGAGCGCTTTTCAGGTTATGGGATTCCCGGGTTGGTGCAGGACAATCATTCGCGTTCGAGGCCTGGGGTGATTCGTGGACTTCATTATCAGACTAACCCAAATCAGGGAAAGCTCGTGGGAGTGATTCGCGGGCGGATCTGGGATGTTGCAGTCGATCTCAGGCGGGATTCTCCAACTTTCGGGAAGGGGGAAGCTCTTGAGCTCAATGACCAGGACGGAAACTTGCTATGGATTCCATCCGGGTTTGCTCATGGGTTTTGTGTTCTGGGTGATGAAGATGCCGATGTTTTTTACAAGGTCGATTCACTCTATAATGCCAAGGGTGAGGGAGGGATCCGATTTGATGATCCGGACCTTAAGATTTCCTGGCCCATTTCCAATCCCATCGTGTCTCTCCGGGATCGTGAAATGCAATCATTCTCGGAGTATTTGAGAAGTCCCTTGTTTTGATTCTTGAGAATGGGCGTATTTATTTGAGTCTACTCAGTTTGAAGCTGAAAGGCGAACTGAAGGCTTTGTACTCGGGAGTATATTCACACGCCACTCGCCAAAAATAGGTGCCCGGTTTCGCGACAGGGAAGGTCTGAAAATTCTTTCGAGTTCTTGTCTTAAAAATGACTTCCTTGAAATCATCCGTGGTTGAGACATTGAGCTCAAAACCCTTGCAGATCTGCATCTGCTTCCAGGTCAACAAGACTTCATGGCTCTCTCCCTTGACATAGAATTCCGGCAGTTCGAGGTGGTTGCCGGGAGAGGCGAGTATTGGGGTGGGAAGCTTCCATGAAGATTCCTGTTTCTTGGACTGAATGGTTTCACCGTCCCGAAAGGTAGCCTCAACCCACCAAGAGATTTTTCCTTCGGCCTCGAGCGGGAGGTTCCACTTGTATTCAGTCTCGGGAGTTTTGAATTCTAAGAGCTTGTCTTTGAATTGGATCTTGAGTGAATAAGGAAGTTGAACCCGGTAGCCCGCATCCTTCCATTTGAATTGAAACATCTGTTCCGTAAGGTCCGCCTGATCCGAGATGATTGGGGTGGCCGGGAGCGGGGTCACTTCAATATCTGGAATCGCCTGAAGTGGAGCGACATAATTCGACAACAGTGGTTTTTCCTCGATCATCGGTTCTTTCGCAACGGGCGCATTTGCTTCTACGGGTTCGGGCTTCAAGTTGGAGAGGAACTCCGCCAGCATCCGAGGTGTTTCCGGCTTCCTGATCAATTCCGGGGTCAGCGGTGGAAGTCTCGAGGGTGCGGCAGGCGCCTCTGAAACTGAAGTCTTCACGGGGAGCACTGAAGCCGGGGTAGAGCTCGCCTGTGTGGGGGCAGGTGCCAAAACCAGGGGAGCTGGAGCAGTGATGACTTCCAACTCCTTTGGAGCGATCTTCACCAGTTCAACGGGTTTCGGTGGCTCGAGCTCCTTAAGCTTTTTTCCGGCCAAGGACTCGAAAACCATGGGAGTCGAAGCGCTGGAGGTAGAGGCTTTTACAGAGCCAGCCTGCACGGTAACTCTGAGCTTCTTGCGAATTCCACTAAAGGAGTATGAGCGAATCGGTTCAATCTTGACCATGGATTCGGGCCCAAGTTCAAGAGTGCTCCCGTCCGAAAAGTTGATCCGAGTTGAGGATTCCTTGCCCGTGATGATGGTATCCCCAACAAATACGGAGTCACCGGATCGGGAGGGCCTGAACGCCGACTCATCCTCACCCTTTCTTCTCACGATTCGATCGGGAAGGGTGATTTCGCCAATCGGACTGAGGCTCAAAATGTCCCTCGAGGCGAAAAACAAGTCGGTCAATAGAATGTTAGTGCTCAAGA
>Ga0214923_10002914_pt1 | contig 22036 bp, 22 predicted proteins | sample LL1510_MetaG_FD_177993 | JGI IMG/M metagenome (GOLD analysis project Ga0214923, IMG submission 177993) | Freshwater microbial communities from Lake Lanier, Atlanta, Georgia, United States - LL-1510 | ecosystem: Environmental > Aquatic > Freshwater > Lake | place: USA: Georgia | collected...
CTCAATCTGTTTTGCAATTCGATAAACAACACCATCAACCAAGTTTTTGAAACAAGTTCATGGAGCCAATCTGAGCGGTGATTGTTTGGGCCGCTTCAAGGAGTGCCTTGGCCTTCTGGACCTCCATCGACGACTGGGCAAAATCTGTGTCCACCTCGCCGGATAAAGCCGTTGAAACGGAGATTTTCAAATCGTCGGTGCGGCTCACTGATCGGTCGATTCTTGACTGTGCCGCGCCGACCCGGATTCGCTGGAGCGTCATCTCCTCCGCCGCCAATTTGAATTGATCCAAACCGGGCTCCGGACGCACTCCATTTCTAAGGCCGTTGACAAATTGGTTGACCACACTCGCCGGATCATAAACAAGATATTGGACTGCCTCATCGAGATCGAGCCGTCCGCCTACCTCAGACCACTGAATGGCGCCAGGATTGAGCATGTTGAGCCCTTCAAGTACCCCAATTGTGTTGATTGAGACTGGAGAGACGCCCGCGGTTCCTCCGTCGACAATCACCTTCAAATCCGAAGTGTTGAAGATTCTGTAGCCGGATGCATCAGCACGCGACAGAATTTGGTGCAGTTCCTCTTGTAAAACTACCGCCTGGGATGCCAAGCCCTTTAGCTGTTCTGGCCCCAATGACGCATTTTGAGTCATGGCATAGAGTTGATAAAAGTCATCGAGCACTTGACCAGCATCCTTCATCGCCGATTCAGTTTCCGCCATGCGATTTTTAGCTGCAGACTGTAGTCGGCTTAGTGCGTCGAGTTGCGCGGATGTTGTGCGTAGATCGACCGCTTTACCCATTACCAAGGGTGAATCCGAAGCGCGAAGCAGTTTTGAACCGCTGCTTAGCCTAACTTGCTCGTCCGCAACCTGCCTCGCGTGACGCTGGATTGAAGCCAACGACTCCTCAAATCGATCGGATATTGTAGTTCTCATTGCTCTATCCTTCGGGCACTAAACATTACCGACTTGTCGCGTTGATTAACGTGTCAAACATTCGCATTGCAGCTTGAATCACAGAACTGTTCGCCTGATAAATTTGCTGAAACTTAAGCAAATCGGTCGCTTCCTGATCGAGATCAACACCCGAGATTTGTTGCTGTTGCTGACTCAAAGACTGATTCACAGCGTCATAGGACGCCTCTTCTGCGCGCCATTTTGAAAGATCGCTACTGACCCCAGAAACCCAATCTGACCACTGCCTCATTAGCCTGGAACGACCGGAGGCAACATTAATCACAAACGATTGATCCGCTCCGGATGAAGGATCTTCGCTGATTGACCAAGGCACGTCCGCACCGGTTTTCATGTTGGAGTTAATGGTCAGCGAAGGCCTGACACTCGGGACCACCACGTCTACGGACCCATCGGGCTTGCGTATCCACCCGTCTTTGTTAACTCGAAACATCCCGTGGTAAAAGTGCGGGGGGTCGGTTGAAGTGTCCTCAAACCCCAACTTCGAGAGTTTACCGCTGGTCATTTGCTTTGTGTACCAGTCAGCTGGCTGATCGGCTGCGCTCGGATCACCGAACTGAACAAAATCTAGAGAAAGTTTATCGAGCCGCTTAAGCCATTCTTCTGCGCCCTCGGCGTATCGCATTAGTCCACCGAACTCGCCGCCAACAACGCTACCCCCAAAGAGCTTTGCAACAATAGGAGCTTGAGATTTAGAGCGATTCGTTTCCCCTTCGCCCAGTGGCAAGGACACGTTTATGAGCCCCGTCGGAAGACCGTTGTTATCGGTATCTACCGCGAGCCTGGCCGCTTGTCCACCTTCGACAAGCGAGAGGCCGTCGAAACGCAAGATAGCTTGGCCGTAGTCACTGGTCTCGATTGTCGCCCCACAAAGGTCTGTCACCTGACCAACCAGACGATCTCGTTCGTCGAGCAAGTCTGCCGACGGAAGCGGCTTTCCAAATGCGCCTGAAGCCTGGATAAGCAGGTTTACCCGGGCGAGCGCCTGAGCCTTGTCATTTATCGCATCCACGACCCCACTCATTTGAAAGAGCGCCTGCCTCCGAGTCTCTTCAATCGTTGACGCTAGATTTCTGATTCGGTCGGTAAGTTCAACTGAAGTGGTTGCAAACGCAGTTCTAGCCGTTCCGGATGCGGGATCCGCTGACAAGTCGGATGCGGCAGTAAAGAAACTGTTAAAGACGTCGGTTAAACCCTTTGATTCGTCGACGAGCATTTTGTCCACGATCTGCGCCGCACTGTTGAGGTTTGCGGCTTGCCGAACCTTCGCATGATTGTTCAAGTACTGGGCCGATACAAGCGCTGAGTACGATCTAACGATCGAATCGATAATGACCGTACCGCCCTGAACCAAAGGGTTCGTCGACGCGTTCGCCATAAATGGATGAATCTCTCTGCGCCGAAATCCCTCAACAGCCGCTCCCGAAACGTTTGTCGCAACGTTCGCCATACCCGTTTGCGCGGTCTGCATTCCTGCCAAACCCAAGCTGTTGATTGTTGCGATGCCTGATCCCATGTTTTGCCTTTGCTTCCAAACCTATTCGACGTCACGGCCAATAATTGGGTTCACACCACCGACTGAGTCCGATTTTCGGGTGCCTGCTCGAGTAACGGATCGATCCGAAGAAAGGTTAAGCGAATTCGAGCGCGCTAACGATAAGCTCAGTTCACGGCCAGAACCGATGGCGGAGGACCGCGCGGCGCTCGCTTGAGAAAGCAGCGAGTTGAGCTGCTTAGACAAGCCTAGACCGCCGGCTTTCACAAGGTAGCCCGCCAACGCATCATCTGCAATCTCACGCCATCCTGACTCAGATTCGTTACTTTCTGAGAGCCACGAAGTAGACCTCGCTGATGAGAGAAACTGTCGGATCAGCAGTGCCTCAAACGACTCAGCCGCCCGCTGCGTTGCGTCCTTTGAATTTGCACGATTCAGCTGGCTTTGACCTAAAGCCACTGCCCAAGGGTCGAATGACGTAGAGACTGCCATCAGATAATTTCCAAGTCTGCCTTGAGCGCGCCTGCCGCCTTCATCGCCTGCAGAATTGCCACAAGATCCTGGGCGTTAGCACCAAGCAGATTCAACGCCCGTACAACCTCTTCAAGCGAGACACTTTTGGGTAGCGCACCGAGGGACCCGGGCCCGATATTCACGTCAACGTTTGTCCGCTGCGCAACAGCAGTCTGACCCTGGGAGAGCGGTGCGGGTTGGCTGACTTGCGTGTCGCGGCTAATCTTCACGGTGAGGTTGCCGTGTGCCACCGCGACCGGATCGAGTCGCACACCTTGATTCATCACCACCGACCCGGTACGCGAGTTGATGATCACGCGGGGAGACTCTTCAATCAGATCGACCGAAAGTGCCAACAGGTCCGATAAAAACCGCGTTCGGTTCAGTTGGTCTTGCGGCATCCTCACTTGAATCGTTCGACCGTCCAGAGGCACGGCGACATTGGGGCCAAATCGCTTGGCGATTGCTTCCACCACCCGCTGCATTTGACCAAAATCAGCTCGATGTAAATCGATTTGCAAAACATCTTCTTCCGCGCCTTGTTGAACCGGGCGCTCAATGGTCGCACCTGAGGGTACGCGACCCACCGACTGATGATTCACCGTGACCGAAGCCCCGCCTCCGCCTGCTCCGGCCCCAGGGACAAGAACTGAGCCTTGGGCCATGGCATAGACCTGACCATCGGCACCTCTTAAGGGGGTCATCAACAACATGCCCCCGCGCAGGGTTTTCGCATTTCCGACCGACGAGACGGTCACGTCCATCGATTGTCCAGGTTTAGCGAAGGCCGGAAGCGACGCGGTGACCATGACCGCTGCTGTGTTGCGCAACTGAATCCGATCCTCTGCGGGGACCGTCACGCCCAAGGCCTGGAGCAAGCTTCGCATCGTTTGGAGCGTGAATGGCGTTTGGGTGGTCTGGTCTCCCGACCCATCCAAGCCGACAACGAGGCCGAAACCAATCAGTTGATTCGTACGTACACCTGAAATCGAGCCAAGCTCCTTAAGTGGTGCGCTGTAGACAGAGACAGAAAAAAGAAGACCCAGGATTAAAAAGCAAGCACCCATTAATCGAGACGAAACCAACCGATAGGATCGGGACTTGACAAACGCAAACGCGGGTCTGGTTTCAATGACGGTCAGATCGATGAACATACTTCCCTTCTAAAACGGCCAGAATTTGATCAAGCCTCGTGTGAGGAGACCAGGTCTGGTGGCGTCATCGCCAACACCACGTCCTCTGTACTCTAAACGGGCATCGGCGACCATAGTCGACTTCACGGAATTCAGTTTGAGATCAGTCGGATTAATAATTCCAGAAAATCGAATCACTTCTTCTTCTGCGCCAATCGCAATTTGCTTTTCTCCCGATATTACGAGGTTCCCGTTGCCCAAAACCTGAGTGACCATCACCATAATGAAGCCGGTAAACACATTTCTAGCACTTGAATCACCGGAGCCCGAAAAGCTAACCGCGTTTTCAACTTTCAAGTTCGCCCCATCAAGACCCTTTGCAAGCGGAATCTGCCCCGCCGCGATCGGCTTCAATTCAAATGTGGAGTCACGCTTGGCACCGTTTCCAAGACTGCGATTGGCAACTGTCCTTTCGTTGAATTCGACTTGCAGAATGTCGCCAACGGACCTAGCCCTTCTATCTTCAAACAAGGGTCTGGGTACGCCTGTTGCCAAAGCTGCGGGAAACAAACTGCCCGAGGACGCGGGAGTGACTGCGAGGGGTTTGGGTCTCACAACGGGGGGGGTAATTTGGAGCGAGTCCGACGAAGTCGAGGTTGCGCAACCACCAAGTGCCAAAAAGACACTTGCAAACACCCCAATCGAAAAGCTGTGGCGCATGTCAGGCCTCACTAAGCTGCTAAACAATGATCAGACTTGAGCCAAACGCTGCAGGATTTCATCGGATGCGCGCACAACTCGCGTATTGACGTCGTACCCGCGCTGCGACTGGATCATGTTGATGAGCTCTTCTGCCACGCTGACGTTAGACTGTTCAACATAGCCCTGCTTGAGAACGCCAAGTCCGTTGACCCCGGGAGCACCCTGCGTTGGCGCACCAGACGCCACACTCTCGACATACAAATTGCCACCGATTGCCTCCAGCCCAGCCGCATTGATAAAGTTTACAAGCTGAAGTTGGCCTAGCTGTTGAGTCACACCGTTGACCTTCGCGGTTACTTGACCGAACTCTGCAATCGTGACCGATTCGGCCCCAGCAGGAACTGTAATACCAGGCGCGACAACATAACCCGCCATGTTTGTGATTTGCCCTTGATTATCTTGGGTGAAGTTTCCGTCCCGGGTATAGGCAATCACACCTGTCGGCAAATTAATCTGGAAAAAACCGTTGCCATTAATTGCCACATCCAAACCATTACTCGTTTGCGAAAGCGCACCCTGATTCAACACACGCGTGGTGCCGAGGATTCGCGCCCCGCTACCAAACTGCAATCCGGTGGGAGACTGGCTTTGCTCGGAGGTCTGCGCGCCGGGTGTACGAACCGTCTGGTATAGCAAGTCTTCAAAATTCGGCTTGACGCGCTTGAAGGCAACGGTTGACGCGTTTGCAAGGTTATGCGCAATCACATCGAGGTTGGCCTGATTGACATCCATGCCAGTCTTAGCAACCCAAAGAGAACGAATCATCGCTAGCCTCTACTCAAAGTCATGATGCCATTGGCCGAGCGCGCGTTTGCATCGGCATTTTGGATCATCTTAATATTCATATCAAACAAGCGTTGCTGCTCGACTAATGCAACCATCGCTGCAGCTACGCTAACATTGGAACCTTCAACGAAACCCTGCTTGGCAAACACCGTAGGGTCGGAAGTGAGGTTTTGACCACCCGTCACTTCAAAGAGGCCATCACCTGCTCTGGAGAGCGTCTTGGGATCAGGCTTTACCAAACGCAGCTTGCCCAAAATCTGCGGCTGAGGCGTTGCGCCGTCGAATACCACCACCGTCCCGTCATCGCCAATTTGCAGCGAAGAGCTATTGGGGGGAATTACGATGGGGCCTGCAGCACCGAGAATCGGTAGACCCCCGGCAGAAACCAACTCACCAGCCACATTGGTCTTGAAATTCCCGGCTCGCGTGAGCGCCTCGCTGCCATCAGGTCGACGAACCACGAAAAAACCGTCGCCTTGAATCGCCACATCAAGGGGATTACCTGTGGACTCGAATACACCTGCCTGGAAATTTGAACCTGGCGTAGTGTCAAGTGTGAAGGCGCGAGTGTTGGCGCCGTCTCCACCCATGGGCACCGCTCGGAAGGCGGCGATCTGCTCGCGAAAGCCAGGGGTACTCGCATTGGCGAGATTGTTTGCCGTGATAGCCAACTGACCGAGTGCAGCGCGCGCGCCGGTCATGGCAGCAAAGACGAGGCGATCCATTAACGCGTGACGTCGATGGTGACCGAAAGAATCTCGACCTGGGTTCGGATCGATTGGGCGTTCGCCTGGTAATTGCGTTGCTGCACCATCAACCGAACCAATTCGCCTGCCATGTCGGTATTTGCTTCCTCAACAGAGTTGGACCGAATACTGCCGAAAATACCATCAGCGGCGCGACCGACTATGGGATCCCCGGACTGAGACGTCGCTTCATAGGTGTTGTTCGATACCTCACGAAGTCCACCCAAACCCTTGAAGGTCGCTAACTGAATAGCGCCTGCAATTAGCGTTTTACCGTTGGTGAACTGACCTCTCAAAAATCCCTTATCGTCAACTGAAAGGCCCGTGAGGGAGCCGGCAGCATAGCCATCCTGCTCGCTTCGCTTTACTTCGAAAGCAGAGGCAAAATTCGTCGTACCGGAGAAATCAATTTTGAATTGAATGTCGTCGCTCAGAAGCAAATTGGGATCGAGGATGTCTAAGGGGTTCTCCGGCTTTGGTGGAATGAGTTTAAATTCTAATGACAAGCCCGAGGCTTGCTCAGGAGCAATCGCGTCAAGGCTTGCAGATGTGAGGTCCTTTCCGCCAATTTTGACCAGCTTCCCCGCCGAAAAACCGAATCGAGCGACTGGCACAGGACCTGTTCTACCGGTTGTTGAAGTCTTGTCTTCCGCATTTTCTGGAAGTAGCAATGCGGTTTTGGAATCTGGCATCGCGACTTGAATCGCTGAGCCCGTTTCAGCAGCAGGTGCGAATATTTGACCGTCGACGTTCACATACACGTCATAAACCCTCGGTTCGACACGCCTAAAATACATGGTCACCGAATGCTGCCGCCCCAATTTGTCATACAAGGGGAATTGCTGAATGGCTGAATACGTCGTCGGATCGTCTGTTGTAAGCACATTCTTCAACTTTGACTCGCCTCGAGTCACTTCATTTTGTATGATTGAACCGCGCGCATCAAGATTGACAGATAAGAATGCATTCGATGTCCGGTTCGGCGGCATCGGCGATGCAGGCTCTTTGAGCGGTCCGATTAGATCAGTCACATTCGAAGAATCTGAGTTGGGTTGATACCCATATAAGTAAAGCCCGCTCGAGCTAACAATACTTCCTTCTTTATCCGTCAGAAATTGCCCGCTTCTGGTATAGAAGGTTTTCTCTGTAGACGGCTCCTTGAAAAGCCCAACGACAAACATACCATCGCCGTTGATTGACATATCAAGCGGGGATGCAGAATACTTGGTAGATCCTGAAGCGTAGCTACGGCGCGTGACCCCCCCAGTTCCGGTAGAACCAAATCTTCCCGAAGAACTTGGCTGTAGTGATCGAGTCAAGGCCTCCTGAAACAAATACTCAGATGCTTTGTAGCCGCTAACGTTCGAAGCGGCGATGTTCTTACTCGCCACTTCAATAGCGCCAGAGTTTGCTTGAAGTGCATTTAACCCAATCGAAAATCCGCTTGACATGACCCTATTCTCCTAAAAACCTAGACCGATTACGATAAAAAGCTGACCGTTCCATGACATAAATACCCTGGCAAAAATTAGGATTCCGGTGCAAGCTTCTGCGAGCTGCCAATTTGCATAATTTGCGTATCGTTGACGAGACGGCCGTCGTTGAGCCGAACCTGAACCGATGCTCCAGAACGCTGAACGCTTTCAACCTTTGCGCTGGTGAGTACGTTGCCGTTCGTCGTCTTGCCATCAAAAGTCGAGCCCTCGACGGAGATACGGTACGAGCCACTGGCGGCTGCAGGCCCTTCTTTGGTGTTTCCATCCCAACTCAGTGACTGTAACTCCGAACTCAAACTACCCAATGAAACTTCGTCAACGATCCGCCCGTCGTATGCGGTGATGCGAAGTTTTGCGTTTAACAACATCGAATCTGAATTGACCGCGAAGTTCACCGGGGACTGGCCGTCCCAGTCAACCGTCGAGGCCGCAGCCAATACGTCCTTTCCGATCAGTGCTGACTGATCAAGCAAACGCCCACTTGAGACCTGCTTCACAAAGCTATCGATCGACATGCGCATGCTTTCAATCCCTTGGAGCTGGCTCATTTGCGCGAGCTGCGAAGTAAACTCGGCGTTATCCATCGGATTGAGAGGATTTTGGTTTTGCATTTGCGCCACCAACATCTTCATGAAATTGTTCTGAATTTCTTCGGCAGTGCTACCGATACTCGTGTTTGAAGTCTTGACCTGATTTGCAGTTGCTGGATCATAGCGCGGTATCGAACCGAGATTACCTAATGAAGTCGACATAAATTAACCTCTTCCCAAATCTAAAATCTTGAGCATTAGCTGCTTACTCGTATTCATCACCTCGACGTTCATCTGATAACTACGCGACGCCGAAACCATGTCGACCATCACTTCGACTGGATTCACGTTTGGCATCTGAATGTAGCCACTTGCGTCCGCACTTGGATGCCCCGGCTTATAGACTTTTGGCCCGGGCCGCATATCTTCGTGAACCGACGCGACCTCAACGCCCGCTGCGACCTCACCCAAAATCGGCGCGGGTCTGAACACCACATGTTTAGGGCGATACGGCTGACCATCGGGACCTGCAACCGACTCAGCATTCGCAAGATTTGATGCTAAGGCGTTCATTCGCAAAGACTGCGATGACAGAGCGGTTGAGGCAACCTGGAAACTGCGCATGAGACTCATGGGTCCTCTGCCTTTCTACGTTACTGGTTGCCCGTCAGGGCAAGCCGGCGTGACACGATCACACTGTTAAGCATCGTCATTGCTGCTTCGGTCCTGATCGCATTGTCTGCAAAATGCGATCGCTCTGTCTCGACGTCAACCGTATTACCATCGAGCGCAGGTTGCATTGGCATTCTGTAAAGCAGCGCCGGAGCGCCTGGCAGTGAACCGCCGATTCGGTAATGGCGGTCGCTGGTCGAAGCCAAGGGCAGCGCATTGGAGTAAACCGTACCTTCAAGTTGCTCCCGAAGTGCCTGCGAAAACAGTACATCCCTCGCTTTGTAGCCAGGCGTGTCGATGTTGGCCATGTTGGACGCAAGAATCTGCTGACGGTAGCCCCGCATTCGAAGCGCCGCCTCGGAAAAAAACAGGGGATCAAATTCGGGCACCACATTCATGACAGACGGCTCCGCGGTTTCATCAAATTCGTTCTGAGCAGGGTACGAAGGAGCAAAGTCTGTGCCAAACCGACAGAAGGTCGATAATAAGGTTTTGAGCGGCCTAAACTATTTGAAAGGCGTTCTAGTTGGCGACCTGATCGGCAAGCGATGCCGATAGAACCTGAAAGCGGCAAATAATGCCGGCTAGATAAAGATCCGGCTAGGGCGTTGCAAGGCGAAGCACCGGCCTCCCATTAAGCGGCTGCAGCGGACGCGAGCCCTTCCCCATCAAGCTAGCAAGTTCGACAAACTGCGATCTGGTCAGAATGATGGATTCTTTAGCAAGGAGCCAAAGCACGTTTTCAGTACAAGGGGGGAATGAAAGCGAACCGGAAAACAAAAACGCAGATCGCAAGCTTGCCGGGAGTAAATGTTTGGGGTTCATTCGAAAACCCGCCCAATCCACCACATCAGTCGGTTCAAAGGGAAAGCGCTGAAGCAACGCCCTGATCGCTTCATGCGAGGGAACACGATCGTCGATTTCGATTGGAACAGCGATGATCAGCATTCGTTTGTCCTCGCGGTGAATCAGATGAACAGAGCCCTCGGGCCGCTGTTTACCCACAAAAGGCTCGCCTGGAAATCGAAATTGAATTGCTTCAAGCGAAAAGGTCTCGCCTCGAAACTCAGTACGCGAGCGGCCATCAAGGTTTGCTGTCCATAACGGACCTTGCCGTCGCCACTGAAAACCCTGTTCCTGCCAACTAACCTGTGGCATCGATGGGCCTATCGAAACTAAAACCTGCTGCTCGTTGATCTCAGGCGGCGACTGCAAACTGCCGCCAGAGCAAGCCAAATAGGCTGGATCCAACCGACCCCATGTCATCGGCCCGCGCGAGCCAAACCAGTCCCAAGGGAATTGATGACCCTCCGAGGACTTCATCGCCACGTCTTGCCGCTGGGAGACTGGTTGGGGAGCATCTCTTGAAGCGGTTGGCTGCTCTCGAACTCTCGTTGCGGCTGTAACTGATGCTTCCGACTTAGCCAACGGCGAATCGGGGCTTACCCGTAGCAAGACCTCGCCCTCGGTGCCTAGCTTTTCTTTCAAAAGCCCTCGAATCCGCTCCTCAAGCGGATCCGAGGTCGTTGCTTGTGAAGCGCTAGGCGGCGACTGCACTTGCGTATTCCCTGCGGGAGGAGCGAGTGCGGCCCTCTGCCCCCCTTTTGGGGAGGCCGAATTCGCCGATAAAGCGCCAGGCATGACCTTGACATCGTTAATGGGTCGGCCTCCGGGAACCATCGCAGGAGTCGTCGTTACTGCGTCCGCCGCAATTGATTTCCCACTCGGCTGAAGCACCTCAGCTTGCTTCCCGTCCTTGGCTTTCGGTGCGAGGGCATCGGTTGGCTTTGCAATAGCTGGCTTAGCGACTTCGATCGCCTTGGACTTTTCCGGTACCCCTGCGCTGTCTGCAGCCCGCGCTGGCGCAAGCACATACGTTAGCAACAAAGAGGCGGCGAGCAGGCGAGCAATAAAGCCCTTATTCATAAATGAAAACCTTCAACATGAGAGAAACACTTGCTTGCGCATGCAAGCTCATGGCCTTTTGACCGCGTCCGGCGGCACGGTGGGGCCACAGGCACCGGGGATGGGGCAAGCACCCTTCATTTCCGGTGATGCAGATGATGCCGAAGCAGACGACCCCGGTCGGACTGGGTTCAAAGATGAGGTCGACTTGACTTCACTCGTTGCCACCGCATTGCGCGCTCTGGGCTTTGTCATTTGCTTGGTCGGATTAACCGGCTCAGCAGCGTCGGCTGGTGCCTGCACAACGGGTGCTTGCACGACCGGCGCAGATGGCGAAACAGGCGCAACGATAGCAATCGGCTTGCCTTCGGGGGCCGCTTGGACTTGCGGGGCGAAGCGAGCGGCGCAACTTGGCAGTGCAACCTGTGACTGGTTAACCCCAAAATCACCCGGCATTACAGCCTGAACCGGCTCTCTGTCGCTTGCGGATACAAAGGCAATCAGGGGTGCAAACCAACCGGATTGCCGAACAGGAAACTCAGGCTCTGGATCGAGTTTTGACTGACAGGCTGTCATTCGCTTGTCGATGTCCGGCCTGGTCAAATAAAGTCCATCCTGCAACAAATTGGCAGTGGTTTTGACGCAGTTGTGCCAGACCCAGATTTTATCGGGCGACGGGTAACGAAGCGACTGCGCAGCCTTAGCAAAGCGCTCGGCTGAACACGACAAAAATTCCCCTTCGGTCTTCAATTGCTCGCAAAACGAACCCTTGGGCTTGTGTTGCGCCCTGCAGTCAAGGCTTGCCTTATCCCAGGCCTGAGCCACCGCAGCATTTCGATCCTTGAGTGTGGGTGAAGCAGGTAGATCGTCGATACTTGGTAGCCTCGGCAATGTTTCGAAGCAACCAGCGAGGGCGGCGGCGACCATCATGATGAAAAGTCTGAAGATTGTGCGCATATCGAGCCTCACTGCAAATTCAATTAGAGCCAAAAGCCATGCGAATAGCTCCGTAGGCTGCCTCGAGCGATCGCTGCAAAGCCTCCGGAAACACCGGCATCAAAATGTAGATGAGGAATACACCAATTGGGATCGAAATAGCAAATCCAATCGAAAAAAGATTCATCTGCGGGCTGGTTCGGCCCATAAATCCCTGTGCTGCGATGACAACAAGATTAATCGCGACGAAAGGCAGGGCCAGGATCAACCCGATACCGAAACAGGTGGCAAGCAGGGTCGACACCCCCTTGAGTTCGAGAACCTTCGGCCATTGACCGGGTGGCAAGGAGCGAAATGACTCAAAGAGTATCTCGATCGCAACAAGGTGAAGATTGAGCGAAAACATCAGTGCGAGCGCAATCAGGCCGAACAAACTACCCAATACGCCCGAAGGCAGCGCTTGATCGGGGTTGTAATTCGCAGCAAACGACAACCCCGTCTGGATACTGATTACTTCAGCGGCCACATCAAAGACGACGAGACCAACACGTATGAGCCATCCCATCGCAAGCCCAATCAGCAACTCCGCCCCTGCTAAAAACATGAACCCGCTGGTTGAGGTGTTGATCGATATCGTGGAAAGGGCTCCGATTTGCACGGGAATACCGAAGGCTACAACCAGCGCCAGTCCGACACGGAACCTCGCCGGAATCGTCTGAAGCGCAAAAAAAGGTGCTGACAAGAACATGCCAACCACGCGCGTGGCAGCAAGAATTCCGGGCAAAAACACAGTTTCAATGAGTGCTTGGGGTAAGGACAGCATCGCCTGCATTAATCCTTCACTGGGTCAACGCCGGTATGCGAGCCAGCACATCGTGCACATAGTCAACGAACAGGGAGAGCATCGAAGAACCGCCGATGCCTATGATCAAGGCTGTGATGATCAACTTGGGCACAAAGGTGAGCGTCTGCTCATTGACCGAGGTTGCGGCCTGGAGAACACCGATTAACAAGCCGAGCAAGAGAATGCCAATAAGTATCGGTCCAGCAAGCAACGCCATCATCAATATGGCCCGCAAGACGTGCCCGACAATTTCGCTAGTGTCCATGAGGAACTTCCCTGATGATCAATCCGCAACTCTAGCTCTAACCGCTCATTTTGAAACTGTCGACCAGACCGCCGATTAACATGGCCCACCCGTCAGCGAGCACAAATACGATCAGCTTCAATGGCAAAGCGAAGGTGATCGGCGATACCATCACCATACCAAGCGCTGTGAGAATACTTGCAACCGCAAAATCAATCGCCAGAAAAGGCAGGTAAATCACAAAGCCGATCAAAAACGCGGTTCTGATTTCGCTGATGGCAAAGGCCGGAATCGCTATGGTCATTGGAACATCTTCCGGCTTTGCAAAGGTTTTGCCCGAAAGCTTGACAAACAAATTCAGGTCATCGGAGCGAGTCTGCCGAAGCATAAAGGCTTTGACTGGCTCAACACCACGATCGATCGCCTGCTCAAAGTTGATCCGCCCTGCCACATAGGGCTGCCATGCATCAGCATAAACCTTGTCGGTCACCGGAGCCATGACCGCGGCTGTGATGAACAAAGAAAGGCCGACCAAAACCGCATTCGGGGGCGTTGTCACCAAACCCATGGCCTGACGAAGCAACGACAAAACAATCAGGATTCTCGTGAAACTTGTCATCAGCATGAGCATTGCAGGCAAGAACGAAAGCGCCGTCAACAATATAACGGTCTGAACCGGTACCGAGTAGTTGGTGCCACCGCCCTTTGCAGGCACCGCCTCAAACAAGGGAATGTTTTGGGCCATGACCTCGTTAGTACCCCATAAGAGACCTCCAGCGATGACCACCAAACTGCCCAATACCAAGCGCAAGCCGATAGCGGACTTGAAAGAGTCCTTTGTCGATGCCGATTCGAGTTCGTCCGCGCTCGCCTTTCGTTTATCGATTAAATGAATCTGCTGGCTCGTTACCCCGAGCACGAGAACGTCGTCTCCCTGGACGACCTCCACCAGGCGTTCACGCTGGCCTAAGGATACAGTTGACAAAACTTTGAGACGGCTCGGTGCTGCCGGCTTTCGCCATTGCCTAGCAAAAAGACCGACACCGAGCGCCACCAGAGATACCAGCAGAAGAAAAACAACGCTGGCACTGGCCGTTTCCATGCGATGAGTAGTTGACGAATACGGGCTATCAGCAGCCCATCGACTTATCGGTTGAGCTTACGCAAGCGCTCAGTTGGCGTGACGATGTCGGTGAGTCGAATCCCATAACGATCGTTAACGATCACGACCTCACCTTGCGCGATCAGACAACCATTGACCATCACATCGAGCGGCTCGCCCGCCAGAACATCAAGCTCAACCACTGAACCATAAGAGAGTGCAAGCAAGTTGCGAATTTGCATTTTTGCACGGCCTAGTTCGACGGTGACGTTGACCGGAATGTCGAGCACCAGGTCGATATCGTTGACGCCACCGTCAGCACCACCGATATCAAAGTTATCAAAGCTGACCGACTGGGCATCGCCCGACATACTGCCAGAAGATTCGTTGCTCATTTATTTCTCCATGCCAAACTTGAATTCATCGTCATACTTTTGCGGTCCAAGCAGCTGCTTGTTTTTCAGCCCGAGGCTGACAAAGTCGGTGGGATTACGAATTTCTTCGACCCGCAAGGCGTAGCGTCCATTCTTCACACCGTACTTGCCGCGAATCATCGGCACGCGATTCACATAAGCCGTGATCGGATCCTGAACTTCTATCGGTATGATTTCGCCTACGTTTAAAGAAAGAATATCGCCCAAAACCATTTTCTTCTCGGCGAGAATCGCTGCCATTTCGACTTCGGCAGTTTGCATTTCGCTTTCCAGGGCACCCGTCCACTTGGTGTCGGATTCCATCTGAAAACCAACCGATTGTGCAAACAAGGTTGCTTTCAACGGTTCGAAGACCCAAAAAGGCACACAAAAATCCACATCACCCGCACGGCCGTTGATATCAATGGTGAACTTGCAATGCAAGACCATTTCGTCGTTTCCGGTGATCTTGGCAAACTGGAAATTACCCTCAGAGCGCACGAAGTCGAACTTCAGTTCGTACACCTGCTTCCATGCTTTTTCGTATTCGGCAAGAACCATATCGACGAAACGCCGAACGATTCGCAACTCGGTGGCCGTGTATTCCTTAGGGACAATTTTTGGCTCGAGATGCCCCTCGCCGCCAAACATATTGTCGATGGTGAGATAGATCACGGCCGGATCAACAATCCAGCAAGCCACACCGCGCAAGGATTTGATGTTTACGATATTGATATTGGTTCGTTCAGGAAAGCCACCCAGGAAATCGGCATAAGGTTTGATACGCGGTGGATGCAAATCCACTTCGCATCGGCAACGAATCATGTTAAAGAGCTGGAGTCGCATGGTACGTGCAAAGCGCTCATGGATCAGCTCAAGCGTTGGCATCCTCCGGCTAAGGATGCGATGCATTTTGTCAAACACCGAGGCTTTCGCCTCCCGCGTTGTCTTGAGCACGTCCTTGCCGAGATCCTCATCTTGAGGATAGTCGTTTTGCGACTTTACTGCTTCACTCACTGAGTTCTCGCTCAATCAAGGGTGTGTGGTGTCAAACTCGGACATGCTCAAGCGTGCACTTATTGCATGATGAATTGTTTGAACAACACACCTTGCACCGGCAAATCAAGCTCGCTAATTCGCCAGAATTGCGCCGCAGCCTCTCTGGCAACCTGTGTCATTTGCGCGGTTGCCGAAGCATCTTTGGGCATCGCGCCAATGCGCTCCAAGTTACGCAAGTCTGCGGTTGAAGGTTGCTGCTGCAAGACATAAATCGCGGTGAGTTGAGGCTCAATGATCGAGTTGACGACCAGCGCGATCTCTTTGCCAAGAATTTCTTTGCCCTCCACCGTGGCGAGTTGCTCCATCGACCGCGAGGATAAAACCGTGATGATGCGGTCCTGCACAACCGGCAGAAACTCTTTAATTTTGCCTTCAACCTTACCCTCAGAGACGCGCAAAAACATCTCAACTTGCAGGTAATGTTCACCGCCTTTTGAAGGCAAATTCACCGTAAAGGGATCCATTTTTACAAAAGTGGGCGCCTTATTTTCTTTCTTGAACTGCATCTGGGCTTTAAGGCGGTTCTCAAGCGTTTGCTCAGCCTCCTCAGCCTCTTTTTTCTTCTTGCCCTGGAGCCACATCCAGCCGCCAACGCCACCACCAATCAATACGAGAACCACAACGATCGCAATGATCAGCGGCAGTTTGCTCTTTTTCGCCGGTGCTTCTTCGCCCTCGGCGCCTGCTGGAGGAGGGGCTGCGACGGCAGCGGGTGCGGGTGCATTCAGTTCTGCTTCAGCCATAATCAGTCTCGGTTAAGAATTCAAAAGACGGATAAACAAAAATCAATGATAAAACGAAACTTCATCTCAAGCCCGCCTATCGTCAAGCGTACAGGTTCAGCACGTCGGACGATTTCATTGATGCACGTGAAGCCGCCACGGTTGGATCTAAACGAATTTCAGCAGGCATGCGCAAATCACCAGCCGAAAGAGGGTCCAGATCTGACCCGCTTTTGAACGATTGTGCCGAGCCCGAGGATCCACCACCAACCGACACATGCAAGGTCATACCTGATGCTTGAAAGGACTCGTACAAACGATCCAAGGACTGCTCAATGGCCGCTCGCGCAGCGTCGCTGGCTGCGTGCACGACGAGGATTGCACCCTCCCCAGCCGCATCGATCTTCAATTCGAGGCGCACACTCCCCAACTCTGGCGGCGTCAAATCGATTGTGGCTGAACCGCCTTGTTGCGAACCCAGCCAACTCACCGTTCCTTCTAATGCGCTGGCATTGGAAATCGCAGCAGCAGTACTAAGCACCTGGTTGCTCATAGCCTGCTGCAGGCTGTTTGATCCAACGGCTCGATCGAACGCGGGAACTTGCAGTAAAGCATCCCCAGCCTGCAATTGATGATGTCTTAGCTCTTCGGCAGCAATTTGTTCACCGTTTTCGCTCTGATCCATTACCAAGCTCGAAAAAAGCCTTTCGCCGCCAAGCGCCACCGATAGAGGGGTATTGCCTTGGTGTGCGCTCGTAACCACCACGCCAACATTTCGCATTGAATCCTTCAGGTTGTCGAACGATAAGGCGAGAGGCTGATTTCCGCTCGACAATCCGTCAGTCACGACCGCGGTGCTCAGGGCATCGGCAAGTGACAGGTTTCCAAACAAAGAACTTGCAAGCAATTGATTCGAACTTTTTGGATCAGCGGTTGCCAAATCAATGGGTGTAAGGACTGCAGTCACAAGGTCCGCGGATACTTGCATGGCTGCCCTTTCGATCGCAGCCACCCCTGCAACAGCCGACGTCGGATTAGCTGCTGGGCTTTGCAGATTGGAGTTTTCTTGCAAACCGAGAAGTGGTGCCGCATTGGCGAACTGTTGAACCGAAGGATTCATACTCTGGCCAAGCGTCAAATCGGTGCTGAGACCCGTACTTGTAGCAGCAAGACCCTGCAAAGCCGACAGGTTTGCCGGATTCGCACCTAGCCAATCGGCAATTTTTGCCGCCAGTGTGTTCGGGTCGGCAAGTGGCTCAGGAGTTTGTTCGACGGCACCGAAGGCTTCGTTTGCAGCATCCGTGGCGATCTCGCCGGTTTCTTCGCCTGATCCGCCTTGATTGTTAAGCATTGTCAACAACAGATTGAAGGCCTGCGGCGCTACTTGGGCGGAAGCTTTTAGGTCCTGAGCGGTAGGCCGGCCTAATTTTGGATCAGCTTTTTGCGTTTGACTTGAGACGATCATCGATGTATTTCCCGAAACTTAACTAAACTTTAAACGATTCCACACCGTAGACTCGTGTGCTGTCAGCATATTTCATGCCAAGCCACCACGATGCGCAGACACAGCGGTCGACCGCCCGGAAAGACGGGAAGCGATTGCGTCCTCAGTTTCGCGCGACTCGCGCATGAACAAGGCCTGGAGGGCTTTGCGCTTTTCAATGCGCTCAATTTTCTCCAGGCCGTCCAGACGAAGTTTGTGGTCCTGGTGGATTTTTCCAGCCTCGGCAGCCCTGAGCTTCAAAGGCTCGCTTGTTTCACGCTGCTGTTGGGCCGTTGTCTCAAGGCGCCTCGAAAATTCAAAGGTGTTTTGCATCAAGCCTGCGGCCGCGGACCCCTGCTCAAGCAAACGCGAAACATCCCCTCGGTATTCGGCTGCGAACTGATCGAGCTGAGTAGCAGCCGCTAAGGCGTCATGCAGCCTTTTGCGCTCGCGCTGAGCCTGAGCAGCGGCTTGTTGCTCGCGAAGCCTTGCGACGCGCAACACCGCTTCGAGTACGCTCTTGCGAAGGGCCATATCAGGCGCTTACCAAGCCGAATAGGCCGACGAGACTCTCATCAAGCGCGAAGGTTTCGTCCATGCCTTGCTGCAGGAATTTCTGAATTTCTGGCCACAGCCGAAGTGCCTCGTCGAGCCCCGGATCACTACCAGGCACGTAAGCGCCCATGGCAACCAGGTCACGCCCGCGCATATAGCGGGAAATCAATTGCTTGAGTCTGCGCGCCGCCTCCTGATGGCGCGGCTCAGTCACACGGGGCATCACCCTTGAGATCGACTTTTCTACGTCGATTGCAGGGTAGTGCCCCGAGTCGGCCAATTCACGCGACAAAAACAAATGACCGTCGAGAATTCCTCGCGCGGTATCGGCAACCGGGTCGTGAATGTCGTCGCCCTCAAGCAAGATGGTGTAAAAGGCAGTGATCGAGGAGTCGGGAACTGCGCCATTGCCCACCTTTTCAACCAGCTCGGGCATTTTTGCAAAAACCGAGGGCGGGTAACCGCGCGATACCGGTGGCTCACCCAGCGAGAGCGCAATCTCACGCTGCGCCATCGCAAAGCGAGTGAGTGAATCGATAATCAGCACAACGTGTCGACCCTGGTCCCGAAAAAAGGTTGCCACATCCGTGGCAAACAAAGCGCCGCGCAAACGGGCAAGCGGACTGGCATCAGCCGGTGCGGCAACCACAACCGAACGATGAAGCGCCTCTGCACCCAGCGTATCCTCGCAAAACTCACGGACTTCACGTCCGCGCTCGCCAACCAGGCCGATGACAACCACATCGGCCACACAACGTCTTGCCAACATGCCAAGCAAGACCGATTTGCCAACGCCAGAGCCCGCGAAAATTCCAACGCGCTGGCCACGACCGATTGTCAGCATTGCATTAATGGATCGAACGCCGGAATCAAGAGGATCGTGGATCGGTTGGCGATGCAAAGGATTGATCGGCATCGACCGGTAGGGATTTGGAGGCTCCGACCCGGTCGGCTTGCCGTCAAGCGCCCGACCGTAGCCGTCGACGACCCTGCCAAGCAAAGCATCGCCAATTGGAAGCGGCGGCGCTGACTCGATAGGTACGAATCGCTCACCCTCCTGCGCAGGGGTGTTTGCGGGGTATACCGATGCGCCTGGTGCCACGCGGCTTGCCGGATCAATCGGCATCAAGTAGGTGGTACGACCCGAAAATCCAACACACTCGCACTCCACCCAGCCCGATCCAGAGGCCACGGCCGCCCGGTTACCGATTGTCATTGGCAGGCCCGCGACTTCAAGCATAAGTCCCGAAACACGTTCGAGGCGGCCGCTACGAACGCCGCGCGGGGCCGCCTTGATCCTGGCGGTCCAGCCCCGCAGCCGCTTGGCGGACTGCTCAGCTCGACTCGGCGAGATCGGCTGCATCGCGGGTGTTTGACGATTCGCGGGGGAGCAGACCCATGGCCATCAAAACCAGCGCTCTTCGGGCTTCGGGACCCACGTCGATGCGGGTACCTTCCACCTCGATGTAAGCTCCCGACTCCTGATCGGCGTCTGCGAGAATGTCCATGCGAAAGGGCAGGCTTGCTTTGGCAAGAAACTCGTCCCAAATGGCCCGCTGGGCAGGCGGCACGCGCAGCAGCAGATTTTCGCCCGGGGCGGGCAAACGCATCAGCGCTTCTTCCACCGCGTGCAAAAAGGGCGTCCGGTCGATATGCTCACCAAGCGATAAACGCTCGGCAATCGACCAAGCCAGGTCGGTGACAGGCTCAAGCATGGTGTCGGGCAAGTCTTTGATTTCATCGATGTACATCTGGAGCGTTTGTGTCAGTTCCACGATCGATGCGCCGTGTTCCTCGTAGGCCTTTTCGCGTCCCTCGGCAAGTCCTTGCTCGTAACCTTGCGTAAAGCCCTCACCCACGCCTTTTGCAAAGCCCTCTTCACGACCCGCCTCGTAGCCTTCGCGCCTTGCAGCCTCCCGGATCGCCTCGATCTCCTCGACCGTGGGCCAAACAATTTCCGGCTCAGGCTCAGGGATTGGCGGATCAAAACTCGGGGGAAACCAGCGCTGAGCAGCGGTTCGGACCATAGTCGAAGCCTATCTTTGAGCGATCGTCAGATGCAGCAAACGGTGGGGCAAGCCGGACTCAGCCGATCAGGCCAAACCTCGTTCGATGTCTTCCTGTAACCATTGCTTGAAAATTGCCGCGACCACCCGAGGATCTTTTTGCACGAACTCTTTGGCGTAGGCAAGAAGCTCTTCGTACTCGGCCGCTTTTTCCTCCTCCTCGCGCTTTCGCTTGTCTTCAAGAATCTTGCGCTCTTCTTCAAGCCGCTGACGCTCTTCTTCTTCCTGAAGTCTTCGACGCTCGCGCTCAAGTTCGAGTTCAAGACGACGCTTCTCACGCGCTGCCGGCGACATGGCTTGCAATTCCGCCTTGACCCGCTCGTCGAACTCTTCCTCGATCCGCTGCTCTTCCTCAACCACTTTGGGCGGGGGCGGGAAAAGAATCGGTCGAACCAGAAACACGGTTACCAATCCAAGTACGGTTGCAATGATCAGGAACTTGAAAAACTCACGCATCACGCTTGCAAAAGTCGCCTGCTTCCAAAAGGGTGGCTCATCAGACACGGGCGGTGAGAAGGGGATACTGACGACCGAAACCGAGTCACCGCGCTGCTGTGAAAAACCCATCGCATCGCGGACAAGCGAGGTCATTTGTTGAATCTCTTGCGGCGTATACGCCGTTTCTTTGACGTTTCCTTCAGCGTCAACCGTCTTTTTGAAGTTGACGATCACCGCAGTCGATACCCGCTTCACACTCGCTCGGGGTCCTCGGACGGTTTGAATGGCTCGGTCGACTTCATAGTTAACGGTTTGTTCTTTGCGGTTGGCATTAGTTGACACCGGGCTTTGTGTGCCTGGGGGTTGGGCTTGTGCTTGCCCTGGCTGCCCCTCGATCGGCGCCTGACCGCCTTGAGGCGGCTGATTGGTAAGCGCCCCGGGAATGCCGCCTGCGCTGGTGACCGGACCGCTGGCTTCAAGGTTTTGCTGCGAGCGAATGCTTGCCGGGTTTTGACCTGAATTCGGTTTAAAAATTTCCTCGGCCCGTTCGCTCTGGGTAAAGTCAACGTCGACTGCGACCTGGGCGCGTACGTTGTCGCGGCCGGTGATCGGCTCAAGAATGGTCACAATCCGTCGCGCGACCTGGTTTTCAACCTCACCGACATACTTGATCTGGGCAGCATCCATGCCGCTGGCCCCGGTCTTGTTCGGGTTTGGCGCGAGCAGCCCGCCGTCGCTATCGACCACGGTCACCATGGCAGGCATCAGTTGCGGTACCGAAGACGACACGAGATGGGTAATCGCGGTGGTTTGCTGCTCGTCGATCACGCGCCCCGGATGCAGAGAGAGGACAACCGACGCGGTAGGTTTTGGTTGGTCCCTGAGAAAGGCGGAAGTTTTGGGGATTGCGAGATGAACGCGTGCGTCGCGCACTTGAGCCAGCGTTTTGATCGAACTTGAAAGCTCAGATTCAAGCGCGCGCTGATAGTTAACCTGTTCAACGAACTGTGACGTTCCAAGCTTTTGATTATCAAGCACTTCAAAGCCGACGTTCCCCGCTTTGGGAAGACCCTGACCGGCCAGCTTGAGTCGTGCATCGTAAACCTTGTCTCCTGGCACCATGATTGCCCCACCACCTTCGGTGAACTTGTGGGGCA
>Ga0214923_10002915_pt1 | contig 22036 bp, 14 predicted proteins | sample LL1510_MetaG_FD_177993 | JGI IMG/M metagenome (GOLD analysis project Ga0214923, IMG submission 177993) | Freshwater microbial communities from Lake Lanier, Atlanta, Georgia, United States - LL-1510 | ecosystem: Environmental > Aquatic > Freshwater > Lake | place: USA: Georgia | collected...
AACACCAAAAACAACACCAGCAACAACACCAACAGCAACACCAGCAGCAACACCAGCAGCAACACCAACAGCAACACCAGCAGCAACACCAGCAGCAACACCAGCAGCAACACCAGCAGCAACACCTGAAGCAACAAATGATATTGGACAACCGTCAGAATCACCAAATCCAGAAAATACAGATCCTGCACAGTATTTAACTGGTGGTGCGGCAGGAGAATTTCAATCTGGTAATAGAAGTGATGAAAGTTTTGAAAATATTGGAGACTATATAAAATATATAGATAATGAATTTGGAATTATAGAAATTCCAAATATAATATCAAATCCCATCTCAAATCCACCTTCAAATCCACCCTCAAATCCTCCAATAAACGAAAAACCAATTAGTGAAAAAAGAAAAATAGAATTTAAATTAAACTTAGATTATCCAAATCCAAATAATATACATTTGATGGTTAATAAAATAATATTAGATTTATCTAATTTATTAGATATAACATCAGATAGAATAAATAATGTTCTTTTAACACCAGGTTCAATATATGTAAAATTAGATATTAACCCAGAAATAAATAATAATTTAGATATATACATTAATAATAATTTAACACCCATTGAAGTAATAATTAAATTTAATGATTATGTAAATAAATATCATAATAAAACAAGTAATCTTTTTAATATTACACCTAGTATTATTTTTAAAAATTCTAATTCATGTAAACTAAGTACTAAAAAATCAAATGAACATTATACTGAAACACTACCATCATTAAGTGATATTGGTAAAGATATATATAAATCATTTATATTAAAACATATAGATTTAAAATATGGAATTAAAGATATTACAATTCTACCAGAACCAAGTTTAATACAATCTGTTATATTACCAAAAAAAGAAACAATTCTAGATAAATTAGTAAACAGAAAATTATCATTTGCATTATATACAACATTAAATAAAATATCTATTCCTGAAACAAATGATACTACAATTAAAAAAGTTTATTTAACTGTACCATTATCAGATGTATATACACCATGTACTGAAATAAATGGCATGTTAAAACTTAGTGAAACATTATCAAAAAGTGCAGTATTTAATTTATCTGAAGTAGAAAAAATCTTTATTAAAGATAGATTACCATATAAATATATTGATTTTCATAAAATAAAATATAATAATATATCAAAAATATGGTACATGTATTCAATATTTTATAATTTAAGATTAAAATATAATGAATATTCTGTATCATATTGTGAAATTAATTGTGATAAAAATAATCCAATTGGATTTTGTGCACAAGAAAAAATTAAAAATATAGATTCACATAAATCTGATTATACAGGAATAAATAAAAATGATGATTATGGATTAAAAAATGTATTAAAATTTAAAATAGAAAAAGATGATAAATTAACACCATATTTTATATCAATGAATCCTGAAGAAAAAATTCATTTTATTACAAATAAATACAGTAAAATAACTGATAATGGAATAAATGATGATTATAAAACAATTGTTCAAGTTCCTATATATGATGGATCAGAACACTATTATAATAGTTTATCTTATACTCCACCTACTTTTGATAAAAAATCATTATATGAAGAAACAAAAATAGATATTAAAAATTTATCACCATTATATACAAAAGAAGAAATTGATGATTATCAAAGTGCTGCATCATTTTCAATTTTAGAAACAATGGTTGATAAAAGTGATGCATATAAATATTATGCATTTGATTTTAATGTTGAAATTATAGAAGATGATGTATATGCAACATTACCATTAAACTAATTTTTAATAAAATCTCTAAAAATAAGTATCATAAGTAACATGAAACTTATTTTTAATAAACAAACTTATCATAATCCACCTCAAACGCCCACCTAAACTTATCCCTCAACGTCTCTGAAAATATCTTATCCACTGGAAAATCATGTTTCTTTATCCACGCAATTGTAATACGAGGATCAATATAATTTATTTTAGATGTACCAAGAGAAATATTTTTTAATTCTAATTTCAATTCTTTTTTTGCTTTTAATTTTTTTAATTTATTATTTATTTTTAATATTTTAGATTTTTTTGTTTCTTTTGATTTATCTTCTTTAATCTTATCAATTTCATCATCTAATTTTTGTATTTGTTCTTTAAAATTTTTCTGAACATTTTTTTGATGATTACATAATTGAGCAACTTTAATATTCGCTTGATTAAATGCATTTAATAAAAAATTAAATTTATCATCTTCTTTCATATTTTCTTTTACTTCAATGCTAGTTAATTCATTATTAAATAAATCACTAGCATTATATGTTCTAAATACTTTTGCAGTCAATCCTTCCATTAATGTTTGTAAATATTTATTTACATCAGTTGTATTTATTTCATTAAATATTTCAGTATTTTTTGATTTATTTTTAATAAAATCAATTAAATTATTATAAACTAATTCATCAACTTTAATAACTTTTACATATCGAACGCTATCTTTACCTAGAAAATCTAATTTAATATGTAAATCATCCATTAATGATAAATGTTCAACGCGTAAACTAGTTATTCCAACAGTATCTGCTTCTTCTTCACCTTTTTCATTACCAACTCTCAATGCTAAATAATCTATAAAATAAATACAAGTAGCTAATTGGCGCATTTGTAAATTTTTATCTGTTAATAACTGATTATATTTTAATCTAATTTCTTTTATTTTTCTTTTTAATTTTCGTGCAAGATCAAATTTTTCTTGATCATTTTCCATTTTCCATGAAGAAGACGCACTTAACCATATATATTTAGTTTTACCCGTAATTATATCTGGATAACTCGCTAACCAATCTACATATGGATTATGAATAATTTCACCCCATTTGTTACCTAAAGGAGAATTTGGTATTGGTGCATCTTTAGATAAATTTAAAATTACATCACTTGGTGATAATCTAGGTTTAATTGATCCTAATAAGGGGTGACATCCACGACCAATAAAAATACCAGGTGGTTCAATTCTAAAATTACCAATTTTTTCTTTTTTACCATCAATTGTAGCAAATAAATATGGTTCTTCTTGTTTTTTTCTACCTTCTAATAATTTTTGTTTTTCATCTGATGATATTAACAATTTTTTTTCTTTTTGTTCTATAACATATTTTTTAATTAAGGAAAAATCACAATCTTCCAAATTTGTTATTTTAGTACTTTTAAGATATGTTTTCCAATCATTCCAAAAATTTCTATTAAATTTTTTATTTTTAATATATTCTGAATCTATATATTTACTATAGATAGTTGCAAATTCTTCTGCATCATGTGGTAATTCTATTTTTTCATTTTTATATATTATTGGAATTTTATGTGGTTGATATTCATCAGGAAACATTGGACCAATATGATGTAATTTATCCCATCTTTTTTTATTATTTTTTCCACCAGATTGACTTAAATTAATATTTTTATCAATATCTTGAAATAAATAAAATTGCCTTAATAAAAAATAATTAGTAAGATTATTCATTAATATTTACAAATAAAAATATTATCATATATTAATGAATATAGAGTTAATTATACTTGTATTAATTATAATATTTGTTTTTACAAAAAGTAAAGAAAACTATACTAATAATGTTGATAATATTAAAAAAATTAAATTAAGTTCTAAAGATTTTGATGTATATGTTATTAATATGACACAAAAAAAAGATAGATTAATAAATTTTAGTAGATATTATAATAATTCTGATCTTAAATTTAAAAAATTTAATATATTTCCAGCAATTGTTGGAAAAAATTTAAATTTAATAGAATTTGTATCCCCTGGTGGATATAAACAAATATTAGAATTAGAAAAAACAGGTCATCGTAAACATCATTATGATTTATCACGTGGGGCTGTAGGATGTTATTTAAGTCATTTATCTATATATAAAAAATTAGTAAATTCAAATTATAAATATGGAATTATATTTGAAGATGATAGTGAAATGATAGAAGATTTTTATAATAATATAATAGACGGATTAAATAAAATTCCAGACAATTGGGATATATTTTTATTAGGGCATATCTGTATTAAATGTGATATTAATTCTGAATATACAAAAGTTCATAGATTTTGGGGAACACATTCATATATTATAAAAAAAGAAAGTGCTGCTAAATTATTAAAATATTTAGATAGACCATTATCAAAACAAATTGATGCAGATATGTCATTATTAGTTAAAAGAGGTATAATAAATATATATGCATTAAATAAGTCACTAGCAATGCAATCTACTAATTTTTATAGTGATATTCAGTCTGATGTAATTGAGTCAGATGAAGCATTTAATGAAGAATAATTTAAAAAATTGAAATAAACATATTATATTATAATATATTTATTTATTAACAAAGTCTTCCTATATTAGTAATTACTAAATAGAAGACACAAATGAGCCATGATCAGAGAGATTTTTCTGATTTAAGAACCAAAAGATCTATATGTAAATTTTTTTTGATTGGTAGGTGCAACCGCGGTGATCACTGTCAGTTTAGTCATGATAATGAAGAACCACGTGAATTAACGGAAAAAGAAAAAGTAATTAAAGAAATTGAAGAAGCTTTTTCACGTGGTACATTAGACAACATCTTTAAAAAAATGTTGTCTAGTGCAGATGAATATAAAAAATATTATTTTGAAATACATATGAAATTTAGAGGATGGGCACTTTTGAAATTAAATAAAAGATCTATTACTAAAGATCTATTAAATAATATTTCATTGCGTAATGTTAAAATCGCTGATATTGAAGAACCATTAAAATATGGATATATGCCAATTGTGATGCATTTTATTATGAATGGGTTTTCATGGTATCTGTTTAAGAATGCAAGTAATAATGAAGAGGCATTAAAAATTCAAGAATGTTTCAATGAAATTATTGATCAATTAATTAAACCCGAAAAATATAATATTGATGAATATGCCAAAATGATTATCGAATCATCTCAATATTGTGATCCTGATACTTATCAAAATTCTATTCATATTGCTACATATTATTTATGTGATATTGTAATTGAACATGTTAAAGAACAATATAATTATTGTCGAAAGCAAGTGTTAGTAGCAGAACATAAAAAAGAAATTAATGATATCAAGATTATGTTAGGGGATGAAATGTTTAAAGAACAATTAAATATTCATTATAGTGAACTTTTAGCTGAAAAAACAATTGAAAATAATACAGCGTTTGATATTTTTAAAATGAGGGCAGATACTAAATCAGAAATTTTAACAGATTTTGAAGAAAAATGTAAAAAAGCAATTTCAAAAGCACGTGGAAAGCAAGATCTTATTGCGTATGCTATAAAAAGATATGAATATAATGTTTCAAATCTAGAAGATAAATTTAAAATATTTTTTAAGCAAATTTTTGATACAGAGATTAAGCGGATACGAATTCAACAAAATGCAATAAATTATGAAGAATTATTTGATAAATCATTAGATAAATTACATGGATTTTCTAATAGATATGGAACAAAGTGTGATGTTGATACTCTGCGAAATTTATTACATTTAGCAAATACAGATTTAAAACATAAAAAAGATGAATTAATGCAAAAAATTATTAATAAAATTCCATCACCATTAATGAATCCATCCCATGTAATTGATACATTTCAGGGTTTGGGAAATATTGATTATTTATGGAATGGATTAATAAATTCAATTAGTATTGAAAATCCTGCTACATTTTGCATTGATCTATTAAATCATTTTTTCAATGATAAGAATAAAGGTGTTGCTGAGAGTTATATTGGTCAATATTTACATAAATTAAGTAATTTGACACAAATATTATCATCTGAAGAAAAAGAGGTTATTATTAAAAAATTAGATGTATTAACATCTAATGTTAGGGAAAAGATTTTTTTATAAAAAATTGATATCTATATGTTTAAATATATAGATATATAAATTAAAAATGTTTGCTAAAAAATATCCAAATATTAATACACTAATTAATAGTCTGAATGATGACTCTAAAATTAAATTAAATAAAAATATAGATACTATAACGTCCCAACAGGATGATACAAGTGCGTCAAATGTATTATTTATAACTGATTATGAAATTTCATGTAAAATATCACATTATTATTTAAATTTAGATATTCCCATTACAAGAAATTCAAATACAATAACAATTAAGAATAAATATTCAACATATATATATTATTTAACACGGTATTTATTAATGTGTACAAAATATTTTGAGTGGTATTCATATGGTGAATTTGTTATAAATATTGATGATATGTATAACATAATTATTGAATTAGAAACATTAATAGATCAAGTATTAAAGAATAATAATTATAATGATCCTTTATCTGAAATTAAACTAATATTTTCTGATTTAATTAATAAATCATTTGATAATATTAAATATATGTATTTGTCTATAGATGATATAGTTAGTAGCGTATCTAGTGAAGAATCTGATAGTTCATCTCCGATAAGTGTACGATCTCCGATAAGTGTACGATCTCCGATAAGTGTACGATCTCCGATAAGTGTACGATCTCCGATAAGTGTACGATCTCCGATAAGCGCAGGATCTGATAGCGTATCTAGTGCACGATCTATTAGCGTATCTAGTGCACGATCTTATAGTACAAGTTCATCATCTATAATTAGTTCTTATTCTAAATTAGAACAAATAAAAGATACATTTGATGAGAATTATAATGATAATATATACACATTTGATGATAGATCATCAAATATATCTAATTTTGAAAATGATATAAATAATAATTTAGATAATATATTAGATAATAAAAATTGAAATAATTAATTTATTAAATTACTATGGATATATATAATAGAGTATTTACAAACATGTACTATATTCCACCAGTGTATTACTGGATAAATAAATTAGATACATATACAAATATTAAGAAAGAATTAATAGATCAATACAATAATAAAAAAATAATATTTTATAATAATCTTGATAGATATAAGAAATCGAATGTATTAGAAAAGACAGATGAATATAATGAATATAAAAGTAGTTTGATTAGATTAATTTTAACTGATTATGCACATAATTATCCAAATAATTGTGGAAAAGAATTATTGGATAATATTATTGAAAAATGGAAAAGTAAAAAAATTAAATTGAACGTAAAGGAAATTATTTATAATAGAACAGTTAATAATATTTTAAATAATCAGAAAAAAATTAATAATATAGAAGAGATATTAATGTTAATTAATTTGCAAGTGTTAGAATATTTTTATGAATAAATTATTTTATAAAATTATTTATAATATTATTATATGGGTAATATTATAAGTGACAATAAAGGTAATATACGTACATATAATAATACAGAAACTGATGAAAATAAGCCATCTGCATTTACAAAAAATATGACAGATATATTATTTGAATTAGATTTATATAATACAGGAAATTATTATGAACAAAATACAACACAAAATCCTAGAAGTGAATTTGATTATACTGAAAGAGGCAAAGAAAAATCTAAAAATAATATAGATATTACTAATAGTGGAAGAAGATCAATAAATGGTAATTATACTGATATAATAGGACTTCAATATGAAGACAGTTCTTTAAATATAGATAGTTTGCAAAAACCATTAAATGATTATAATCATATACTAATAGATAAAGATGATCGTAAAATTAATAAATTTTATAATTTGAAAAGAGGATTTTGTATGGGAGGAAATTCAGTACCAATCGATATTGTAGGTGTAGATATTCCAAGTAATGATAGAGATGCATATTGGAATAAAATTGGACAAAATAATATTGATTTATTTAGGGATCAAAAAAATATATATAATTATACTGATACGATGGATACAGATGTAGAAAAATGTTTAACATGGGGTACTTTAACACCTCCATCTGATGAATTTAATAAATATACTGGTACTGATTATAGTACTACAATACCTGATATTAATATAATGACCGATAACTTAAATACATTAGCAAGTAGTAAAAATGTATATGGTAATACACTATCACCTGATTGTATAACTCTATTGGATAAAACAATAATGAATTCATATGTATCACCAAAAATAAATCAATATAAATCATTAAATTTGTCAGTTTCTAATAATGGATTAATAGAAACAAATGGCGTATTAAGACCAGATACAAATAAAAATATTGAAAATCTTAATCCAAATGAAGATTTTAATATATATAACACAACAAATTCAGCTGGTCTTGGAGTAAGTGGATCAGGAATTGATGGTACTGATCATAATACTAATGCAAATAATGGTGGACAATGTGGTGTATTAGAAGAAAATTTATGTGAATGGCATTATTATTATGATATAGTAGATGGTACTTTATTTAATAAAGATTTTACTAACTCAAATAAACTTGATAATAATTTAAGATATTTACAAGAAAGAATTCCTGATTGTAGATGTATTGCATTAAATAGAGCAAGTAAAGATGTATTACTTCCAGATGAAGTTAAAAAATATTTAATTAATGAGTTTAACACAAATCAATGTAATAAAAATAACAATTATGGTCAAAAAGAAGATAGACTAACATTAGAAAAAAGTTCAGAAAATTATAAAAAATCATTACTACCTGAAAAAGAAATACTTTTATATAATGAAAAATCAAATTTATCTACAAATAATTATAGTGGATACAGAAGACAGTTTGATCCTACATCTGTTACTAGTAGTGGATTAACTCTATCTGCATCTGGAAAAGCATCAACAGATAGTTCATTTTTATATGCACCAGAAGGTGTAAGATTAAAAAATATTGTAAGTAATACATATACATGTAAAATAGATACAAAGATTACAGTTACAGGTGTAGGAGGTAATTCAATAATAAATGGTGTTAGTTCCGTATGTAATTTTAAAGAACCTCCACCTCCACCTCCACCTGCAGCACAACCTGGTGCTCAACCTGGTACACAACCAGCAACACAACCAGCAACACAACCAACAACATCTAATTCCGCCACAAAAATTACTATAGAATCTATATCATATAATGATAAAACAATAGAAAATAATGACGACCCATTAAACATAGGTGATGAAATTAAAGTTAATGCAAGATGGACTGATTTTAGAGAACCCCATGATCCTGAAAGTTTTACATCAAACTATGAATTTGTTGGAATTGCATCAGATAAATCAGAAATTATTTTTCCATATTCAAATAATCTATGTCCAGTAGATAGTAATAGGCAATGTATATCACCATTTAGTATAAGAATTCCATTTTTATATGGATCTGAAACAAATATGATTGGAATACCATGTAATATAGGATTACGTAGTAAAAGCAATGGAAGTAATAAAATATCAGCTACAAATACAAAAGTAATAAAATTAAAACAATATTCAATGAGAATTACATATGTTCAACCAATTCAAAAAGATAATAAGAATTATATATATGTAGGTATTGATTTAAATACGGCAGATAAATTAATTATAAAAGATATAAAAATAATATTAACATTAACATCACAAATAAATGATAAAACTCCAATAGTAATCGAAAAACGTATCAGTGAATTAACTGATGGTGCAATTCAGTTTAGTGATAATAATATAAAAAATGAAAAATATACTTATTCTATAAATATAGATAATTATGCTATGAATTATGATGTCCGTGTACCAATTTCTCAAAAAAATGCTGTTGATTTTAGTAATTTAAAAACTAAATTTATTGATTCTATGACTAAATTAGAATATGTTGATACAAATGACAACAATTCAATTATATTAGTTACAAATGATGATACAATACCATATTGTGCATCATTAATATTTACATGGGAATTATTATCATATGTAGATAATACAGATAACAATATTGATATATATTATGATACTAACGTAGTATATGATAAAACATCAGCAACAAGAGTTAAAATAGCATCAAATATTGCATTATCTTCAACTGGTATAACAAGTGGAATATTAAGTAATTCATATCAATTTATATCTCCTATTTTAGATTCTAGTAATTCTAATATTATAGTTTATGGAGAAATAATAAATGGTGATAATACAATATATACTTCACCTATAAAAATACAAATAGAAACAGGAAAAAGAAATTATAAAAATTGGATAATTTTACCTATTACAAACAATAAATATTGGACATTACAAGATATGATATCTACTAAAAATCCAATAACTAGTACTAAAAATATAGATCAAACAATTGATTATTATTTAAATAACAATTCTGAACCATATATTGTATATGATAGTAATAATACAATGAATAAAGAAGGAATTAATTGGTTTAGTGGAAATGGTCCACCTAAATTAAATAGTGATACAAGTATACAATATAAAACTACATACACTATTTTTGTAAGACCTATTATTCAAAATATTAATATAAAATCAATAAAACAAAATAATAACTCTATAGATTTATCAAAACCAATAAGTGTATTATATGGATCAAAAATTGCAATTGAGTATTCAATTGATAACAAAAAACCTCCAATGCCAGTAGAAGATTTTCCAGTACTTAATTCTGATATAATCATTCAAGTTATAATTGCAAATAAAAATGATAAGAGTATTAAGGAAACAATATATACAGAAAAAGTAACATATCAAAATTCTGATCCTATATTACCACCTCAAATTACATTTCCATTAATATATGATACTACTATTATAAACCCAATAATATATATTACATCATATAGTATATATAACTCTGCTACATATGACTTAAATATATCGTTAGATACAACATTACAATTACCTTTAATATCAAATGTAATAAAAAAGAGTATTGATAGTCAATTAATTAATATATTATCAGATCCTAATACGACTGCAGATGATACACTCATAAAAAATATAGATATTACATTTAATAGCATGTATAATTCATATTATGTTATGTTATCTAATTTTAGTAATACAAAATCATTAACTATTTTATCTACAAATCTCAATTTTAAGAAAGTAGATTTTTTACAACCGTTAAAAATTATATTTACATTACCACCACAATATTTAACATTTAAAAATGTTAATAAAGGAAGAAGACAATTAGAATCATTTTATAATAATATGATAATAGAAAAATTTGATGATTCATTATCATTAAATATTAATGATTTACATATTGATTTATCTACTTCAACATTAAATACAATTACAACATTAAAGTTTATTTTTTCAGGATATAATAAAATATATATTAATAATTTAACATTAATGTTTGGTAAATCAAATTTAGATAATAAAAAATTTAATATTATTTTTTCTCCCGATTCAATTTCAAAACAAACGACAGTATATGAAATATCAAATATAACATTTATTGGAGAATTAAAAAATAAATTTAGTATAATAAATAAAATACCAGGATTAGATAATATAAATTATTCAGTATCTACATTAATAAATAATAATTATGCATATATTGTTCCATTAATATATTCAAATGGATATTATGGTCTACCAGAAACATATAATACACAATTAAATAACAAATTAAAAGCGACTAATTTAAATAAATCTGTAACACCATTATTAGCCGTACCTCCAGCAGAATCAGGATTATCAGCTATGACTGTAATATTAATTATATTAGGTATTATTGCTGTTATTGGTGGCGGGGCATTTATTTATTTTAAATATATTAAAAAAAATAATTAATTAATATTAATATTTATTATATATTAATATTAATGACAAGTAAATCTAATATTTCACCAAATCCAATAAATAATTATCCAGATATACTAAAATCAACAGATCCAATTGCTACAAGTATTGTAAGTAATTTTAATAATATTTATAATAATTATGTAATATTTTGTAATGAAAATGATAATACAACTGATCTTACAAAATTAGATACATCTGCATCAAATATTCAAAATAGTTTTAATAAAATTACTGATATTATAATGTCATGTATAAAAGATTCAACTCCATATAATAATCCTAATCCAAAATGTAGTTTACCACAATGTATCTGGGTAAAAGAATGTGAACTGTTATGTTTGGATTATTTACCATTATTAATGATAATGACCCAAAATGGTGTAAAAGAGCAATATAAATTTTTATCTTTTTTTTTTATACATAATTTAGTTGAGTCAATAACATCTAATGAGGCTAATTATAGTTTATTAGATAAAACATATTATTTATGTAGTTCTAATGAAAATCCATCAGGATATAAAAAAAGAAATCCAGATCCAAAATTAAGTGCAGCATATAATGCGTTAATGAAAAAAATGAATACCCAATTAACAAATAAAGATAATCGACAAGCAGATACTGCATGGATAAATTTTTTATTATATATCCTATTACCTATAGTTATTTTTATAGTATTAATATTATTATATATAAAATATGCTAAAAAATCAGAATCAACTACAACAGCATCAGAAAATATGCCTGTTGTATTAAATGTAACTAGTTCAGAACAACCTAAATCAGGTGGAAAAGTTACTGACACGTTAAATTTTATTACTAGAATGGGATTACATATATTAAGTCCAAAATAAAAATAAATAATTTATTTATTTTTATAAAATTGAATCATTTATAAAATATCTTGATTCATCAAATTTTTGTATATAAAATTTGCGAACAACATATAATAGATATGATAATATTATAGTATATGTTAATATTGTACCAGACAGATAATTATACATACTTATATTTTTTATTACACAATTACGATATGCAGGTAACATATGTGCATCTATTGAATACATATTTGATGATAATAGATATTGATTTTTAGTATGAACATAAATCCATGATATTAATCTAGGAACTGGATCATTAATATGTTCTAATCTTACGGTATTAATTACATATTTATTATATAAATTAACAAAATTATGATCTCCAATAGCAGGTCCAGCAATATGGACTGAATTTATATTATCTGATGTAATATTTAATTTATTTAAATTTGCATGAAAATCAAATGTGCATAATGTAGATACCCCTGCACCTAATGAATAACCACTTATAAATATTTTTTTAGCACCATTATCTAATAATTCTTTACATTTATTATATAATATATCTCTTATAGACAAATATAAATTAAAATATCCTATATGTACACCAATAGGATTAATTAGATCTTTAATTATATCAGGATTAGTCGCATATTTTGTAGTATATTGTGTAATACCTAATTTTAAATTAGATTTAATATCTTCAATTTCATTAAAATCAGTTCCTTTAAAATTTATTATTATTTCAGAAGAATCTGATTCATTTAATCCAACATAATATTTCATTTTGGATTTATCATTAATATTAAAATTTCCTTGTTCACTATAATTTATTGCTTTTAATAAATCATTTGTATTTGGTTTATAATTTTCATTTAAAATATAATTATTTATATATTCAGTTAATGGATAATAAATAATAATTATTAAAAATAATAAAATAATAGTAATAATTTTTACTGGCATTACTTTAAAATAAAGTATACCTAATATTACAAATAAAGATCCATTTGTATTAATTTGATTCCATACACTCATAATTTCATTATTATTTGCATCTTTTTTTAATAATATATTTACAAAATATATAACACAATAAATTATAAAAGAAATAAAAAACAGTCCAATAATATAATCATCAATATGCCATAATGAACTTATATGTAATGTTTTATGTGTGTTAAGTTTATAATCAGTATATATTAATATTATAAAATTTATAAAAGTATATAATAATTTTTTAGTTTCTATATTCATACATATATATAATAAAAAATTGATAATATTTTATTTATATAAATATAAATTAATAGTAATAAGAATGAAATTTTGTAAACATTGTAATTATAGTTTAAATATTTCAAAATCTCCAATAAATAATGATAATAAAATTACATATGTAATTGAGACAATGGATCAATATTTAAATTATATTAAAAATGTATCAGATGAAATAAATCATGATGTTGAATTAAAGATAGATTTAGCTACATTAAAAACAAAATTAATGGGAAAATTCAAGAAAAATACTAAAAAAGTAGATGAAATTTTATTACATTATGATACAATTAAAAATAAAACAGTATATGATAGTAATATCTATTTTATATGTAATAATTGTAATTCATCATTTGAAATAGAACCAGGAACGCTCATATTATCAACAAATTTTGATATAAATAATCAAAATATTCAACAACATGATTTTAAATTTAAGATTATGGATCCAATTTTACCAAGAACAAAAGATTTTATTTGTCCTAAAAAAGAATGTGATTCTCATAAACCAGAAAATAATATTAAAAGAGAAGCAGTTATTTTTAGAGAATCAAAATCATTTATAACTAGATACGTTTGTACAATGTGTTTAACGGATTGGTTGGCACAATAATTTTTTTATATAAAAAATGAAATATATATAATATAACAGAATATTTTATTATATATATATAAGATGCCTCCTAAAAAAGAAAAAGCTTCTAAAGATACAAAAGCATCTAAAGATACAAAAGCATCTAAAGAACTAAAAGAGTCTAAAGATGTAAAAGTATCTAAAGAACTAAACGTGTCTAAAGATCCAAAAAAAGCAACAAAAAGTGTTAAATTTGATAAGGATGCAAATACAAATATATTAAAATCACCAGTAAAAGAAAAATATCCTAATACTGAAAATTTAAATTTAGATGAAGAAGAATTAGAAAAAGAGACTGAATTAGAAACTGAAATTGAAGAGACAGAAAAAGAACCAGAAGAGATAGATGATAATATTGATGAAGATCATGAAGTTAATGATGAAGTAGAATATGATGATCAAGAAATAGAAGAAATTGACGATTTATTTGATGATGATGATAAACCTAAGAAAAAAATTGGGAAAAATAAAAAGAAACTAGAAGATGATGATGAAAAAATTGATGATGATGATTGTGAATATGACTACAGTGAAATATATGATGAAAAGAAAGAAAATCCAATAACAATAGTTGAAAGTTCACAAAGAATAACATTACCTAAATTAACAAAATATGAGAAAGTTAGATTAATTGGAACTAGGGCAAAACAAATTTCATTAGGTGCAAAAGTAATGATTAAAAATACAGAAGGATTAAATGCAATTGAAATTGCCAAATTAGAATTAGAACACAAAATGATACCAATGAAAGTTAAAAGATTATTACCTGATAATCGAGTAGAGATCTGGAAATTAAGTGAATTAGATTTAGATAATTAGAAAATAAAATATTATTTTCTAATAATAACATAATGGATATTCTTATTAAAACAGATAAATTAGAAGTAATTAATAGTAATGATGCAGTTAATAAACTATATTATACATTAGCAAATTTACCAAATATCAGTGAAATTGATGAATATAATAAAAAAAATAACACCACATTTCAATTAGAAAAAATGAAGGAAATTATTTCAAGTACTACATCAGCAATTCCTTTATTTGATATTGTAAGTCAAAATATATATTTGATTCAGGCAAATCAAGTATTTGAATATGTCAAAGATAAATATTACCGTGTAGCAAATGAAAAAATTTATAATTTTTTAAAACAAAATTATGAAAAAACAGAATCTAAAAAATTAAAAAATATAATAGAAAAAAATATTAATTTTTTAAATAATTATAATTTTGATATTTTATTTAATACATATTTAAAAGTAATCTATACAAATTCTAATCAAATTGGAAAAAATATAACTGATTGTAAAAGAATATCATTTCTACCATATTTAAATATATCACCGTATTATTCGAGAAGTGAAATTATAAATATGGCACTGAATTTAAAATTAATTAAACCAGATACTACATTTTATGATAGTGATAAATTAAATAATTTATGTTTAGATTTAGTAAAACATGATATTTCAAATAAAATAATATTGGAGCATCAATTATATATTGAAAAAAATAATGCACAACATATTATTTATTATTATACTTTTTATGGATCACAATATTATAATAAATATTTGAGAAATAATAGTAATATTCAAGATGATATTATGGAAAATAATATTAAAAAATTAAATTCATTAATAAAAAAAGCACCTTCATTTTCATCTGATGTTTATGTTTATAGATTTGTACATAATGATGATTATTTAGAAAATGTACATGTTAAAGGTATATTTACTGAAAATAGTTTTATTAGTACATCTAGAAATCCTTTTTACAATGAAAAAGAACATGTATTTGGTAAAATATTATTAAAAATTAAATTACCAAAAAATAAACAAGGTATTGGATTATGTGTTGAAACATATTCATTGTTTCCATCAGAACAAGAAATAATATTAGCACCTGGTAAATTAAAATTAATAAATAAGGTAGATTCAAATAATCCACATGATGATTTTACATATTTTCATATTGATGTAAATGCACAAAAGTCAATATATAAAAAATATGAATTTGAATATATTGAACCGTTAGATGATCTTATTATTTATAATTATAAAAAAGAAAACATTGAATTTAATTTACCTATTAATTTTTCATTAATTAGTACAGATCCATATGAAAAAATTATTGAATTTTATAGATCAATACCAATAATTAATGAAATGCATTATTTTAATTTAGATAATTATATGTTTCAAGTTTTTTATTTAAATAAGGGATTAGCGTATAAAGATTATTATTATTTATTAAAACAGCATCCAGAAAATCAAGAAATTATATTTTTAGTATTACAAGATCCAAAAACACAGGAAATTAATTTAATTATAGAAATTAGTGATATTATAAGTGTTAATTATTTACATCGATACACTGGATCCAAAACATTAAAAGATGATGAATTAATAAAATTAATGTTTAATATTAGTGATATTTTTAAAATTAATTATATTGTAATTCATCCAATATTTAATAATTATAAAAATAAAATATCTAATATTAGTGATATTTTGAATAATAATGATGAATATATAGAAAAAGATTTATTATATAATTTTTCATCAGATTTAACGATGTATAATCAAGATATATTTAGTTATTTTAATAATAAATCTCCGAGATTTTTAGATACAGAAAATATTGTTAATAAAATGGATATTATTTTTTTAGATAGATTAAAACGATTATCTCCTGAATTAATTGTTAAAATAGAAGACACAGATGAATTATATAGAATATATAAAAAGAATAAATTTACAAATATAAGTAATATGTTATTATATTTGCATGAAAATTATTTTTATTTATTGCCAATTTTTATTAATAAAATAACATTAGTATTAAAAAATAATCCATTTATAAATGGGTATTATATATTATATAATAATAAACATGAAAGTTATATAGGTAATATAGTTTCTAATAAAGAAAAAATTGTTAATATTCGAAGTTAAAATTTGAAAAAGATATATTATATAAAATAATATGAATTATATATATAAGATAAATGGAATTATTAACTAAAGATGTTGAAAAATTATATTACAATTCAAATTCAAAAGATGAATTTGAAATAATTATTGATCAGAAAAATATGAATATGACAAAATTTATGACATTATTAAAATATATAGGTCATCAACATACAACATTAAAGTTACCAGTATTTAAAGAAAATGTATTAGATGTATGTTTAACAGATGCGAACAGTTATTATAGAATTACTGTAAATGGTAAAGAAAATATTCAATCTGTATTAAATAAACATGGTAATAAGAAAAATATTCATGTATTCCACAATTTGTTACAAGAAGCAAAGAGTAATATTGGGGATTATTCGATTATGATAAAATCTAGACGTGGGGTAATTGATCATCCAAAGTATAGATGTAGGTTATCTAATGAAAAAATAGTAACAGCTAGTAGTATTAATTTGAAAGAAGATGATAGACATAATATTATTTTTAGGTATAAACAGCGTGCAAGTTTAGTGATAGAAGAAAATGAATATGGAAAATTAAAATTAGATGTAACTCAGGTTCAACAATCAAATCAATTATCAACTATAATTGGTAGTCATCACGTCTATGAAGCTGAATTAGATTTATCATTAGAGAAAAAAGTAGTTGAAAATAGTGTTACAACAAAATTATTAAAAACTATTTTTACTACATTAAAAAGTATTTTATGTACTTTACAGGGATCAAATATTTTAATGACACATAATGATGAAGTAAATATATTAGATGAATACAAAAAACTTGTGTATGGTGAAAAAATGAATATTCATCAAGATTTATATGCAATGCAATCAAAATCATTAGAATTGATTCCATTTATTGAAACATTACCAAATCAATATTCAGTTACAGATAAAGCAGATGGTGAGCGTCATTTTTTATTTGTATTTAATAACAATGTATATTTAATTAGTAATAATTTAGTTGTAAGACAAATTAAATCTAAGAATTCAGATAATCTCAATAATACTATTTTAGATGGTGAAATAATAGTACATAATAATAAGCAAATATTTTTAGCATTTGATATTTTATTTGATAAGGGTATTGATATTAGAACTGAGATAAATCTTGGGACGAGATATTTAAAATTAAAAAATATAATAGAGGAGTTAGCTGATATTAAATTTCCATGGATTAAACTAGAAAATCCTGACAATTTTTCTGTTGAAAATCAAGTAAAGTATCATGAAGAAAATATGGATAAACATAATAAATTATTGAATAAAGAAATTAGTGAAGATAATCAGTATATTATATTTTTAAAATATTTTATATTTCCAGTAGGTGGGAATAAATCTGAAATATATTCATATGCACATTCTATGTGGAATAAATATACATTAGAATATAAATTACCGTATTTATTAGATGGATTAATTTTTACCCCGTTAAAACAAAAATATACTAGAAATATTGATGAAATTAAATATCAAATATATAAATGGAAACCGAGGGAACACAATTCAATTGATTTGTATATTGAATTTGAGAGGGATCCTAAAACACAAGATATTTTAACGGTATTTGATAATTCAGAAATAGAGGATGAGAATGAAGAATTTGCTGATGCAGGAAAAGAAAAGAATGCATTTTATCAGATAGTAAAACTACATGTTGGACGAGTAAATTATGGAACAAATTTAGAAATTCCTGTACCGTTTAAGGCAAATCAAGAATTAAATATTGCATATTTATATTTAAAAGATGGTATCGCAAAAGATGTAGATGGAAATATTATTCAAGATAAAACAGTTGTAGAATTTACATATGATTCAATAAGAATAGGAGATCCAAAGAAAAAATGGATTCCATTAAGAACTAGATTTGATAAAACAGAAACAGTACAAAAATCAAAGAGAAAATATGGTAATAGTGAAAAAGTTGCTGATAGTATTTGGCAGAGTATGAATTTATTAATAGATATGAATGATTTTATGTTATTAGGTGATAAGAATACATATAATGATCATATTAATATATTAAGAGCTAAATTAACAGCAAAAGATATTGCTATTTATAAAGCATCTGATGTATATTATTCTAAAAAGACAAACTTGGGTAAGACATTTAGAAATTTCCACAATTTTGTAAAATCTCAATATATTTATAATTATTGTTCGATGACTGAAGATAAAAAAATGGATGTATTAGATATTGGTATTGGTCAAGGTGGTGATTTACTAAAATACTTTCACAGCCGTGTTAAATCAATTACAGGTATTGATGTAGATGCGGATGGTTTATTTTCTGCTGGTTCTGAAAGTGCAATTGGTAGGTTAATGCAATCAAAAAAGGTGTATCCTAATTTTCCTCCTACTGATTTAGTACATGCAAGTTTTGGAATTAATTTGATGAAACCAGATTTACAATATAATGGATTACCAAATATGACGGAACAAAACAAGAAATTAATTAGTAAAATAAATAGTAAAAAGTATGATGTTATTAATGCGATGTTTTCATTACATTATTTATTCAAAGATGAAGAAAGTGTAAATAGTATGTTAGCAAATTTTAGTTTGTTAAAACCAGGTGGTTATTTTTTAGCATGTTTATTTGATGGTAAATTATTGCATGATAAATTTAAGCATAATAAAGAAAACTCTTCTAATAAAAATCCGTTAATTGAAGAATATTATACTACTGAATCAGGTGAAAAAGAATTATTATTTAATATTAAACCATTATATGATATTAATGAAAAGAATATTAATAAAAATGGATTAGGGATATCATATTTCTTATCTACATTTATGACAGCAGAGTCAGAATATATTGAATATTTAGTAACACCTGAATATTTAATTAGTACATTGAAGAAGGCAAATTTAGAGTTAGTAGAAACAGAGACATTTCAAAATATATATGCAATATCCAAAGATTTTTTAACAGAAGCAATCACATATGATGCAGGTAATACTACTAGAAAATATTTAACTGATGTAAGTGATTATTATAATTTAAATAGTTCGATAAATAAGGCATCATTTGAACAAACTAGGTTAAATAGGTTTTATGTATTTAGAAAGACTGAATAAAATTGAAAATAATAATTTTTTTAGATTAAGAATATTATATATATCTATGGCAAAATTATATAAGTTGCGCCCCAAGTCATTTTCTGAAGGTCATGGGATAATCAATCAGTTTCCAAAATCAGATGAAATAATTAATTATAATGAGATACCTGAATCTGTAAATCCAATAGGTAAAACACATATTTTTTACACTAAAATAATTGGATTTTTATTTCATTTGGTATTAATTTCAGTATTTGAAGTTATATTTTTTAATTATTATATTATTCAATATGAGAATAATGCAATAATTTCATTAGTAAATCAATTAGTAACTCCAATTATTAATTCATGTAATACTTTATCCCCAATTAATAAAATACTTGTAGATGATTTTATAGATGTATTTGTTAATGAAACCACCATAAACAGTAATGCATTATCTGATTATAATATTAGACAAGAATTTAATCAAAAATTATACATAAAATCGATATATTACTGTCTAGGGGTAATTTCAGTATTTTTTGTGTCATTGATTTCAAACATGTATTTTAAACAAAAAATAGATTTTCTGATGGTAATATTGGATAATATAGTAATGATAAGTATTTTGGGTATTTATGAATATATATTTTTTACAAATATTATTTTTAAATATATGACCATATCTCCTAATGAGTTAATTAAGATTATTATGAGTAATTTATTGCAATCATGTTAATTTATAAATCTTTTCCTTTACAACCACCATCAATGTTTTTAGCACCTTTTTCTACTAATAATCTAATTAGTTTTTCTCTTACTGAAGTAATACATCTTTTATTATTAAATAACCATTTATGATATTGTAAATTGGCTAATTTTAATGGAGTATTAAAACCCCGATCACTTTTTGCAACTATATTAAGATCAGCACCTTTTTCTAATAATAATATTATTATTTCATCTATCACACTTTCATCTCCATTAGATAATTGTATTGCATAATATATTGCGGTATAACCAGAACTATCTTGTGCATTAATATTTACATTATTTTCTACTAATATTTTAGTAATATCAAAAATATATTGATGCCAGTTATACACAGTATATATTTTTTTACTTGTAAATAATGCTAATAATGCAGTGGGGGCTTCAGGTAAGTCATTAATTTTTGCTCCATGTTTTAATAATATATTAATCATTGCAATTGAATTTTTATGGCCTGCATTAATAGCAGTTACTATTAATGATTCATTGTAGAAAATTTGATTAACATCTGCACCAGCTTCTATTAATCTGGTAAACTCTTCTATATTTCCAGTTCTACATGCTACAAATATTTCTCGAGCACCACCACCTGCACCACCACCTGCACCACCACCTGCACCACCTGCACCACCTGCACCACCTATTAAATTAGAAATTATATTTTTATATCCTAAATATTTATTATTATATTTTAAATATTTATGTTCGAATGACATATTTATATATTATAAAA
>Ga0214923_10002916_pt1 | contig 22034 bp, 17 predicted proteins | sample LL1510_MetaG_FD_177993 | JGI IMG/M metagenome (GOLD analysis project Ga0214923, IMG submission 177993) | Freshwater microbial communities from Lake Lanier, Atlanta, Georgia, United States - LL-1510 | ecosystem: Environmental > Aquatic > Freshwater > Lake | place: USA: Georgia | collected...
CTCTGAAATGAAAAAGTCGGGAACCGAGCATGTGTGGTTAGACTGTCGACACTTGGATGAAAAAAAATTCAAAGAGCATTTTCCAAACATCTACGAAAAATGTCTTTCCATCGGCATTAATATTCAACAGCAACAAATCCCAGTTGCACCGGCCGCGCATTACAGTTGTGGAGGTATTAAAACCAATGAATGGGGCGCTACCTCTATTGTTAATTTATATGCGTGTGGCGAGTGCGCGAGTACGGGCGTACACGGCGCTAATCGATTGGCGAGTAACTCGCTTTTGGAAGCCATGGTGTTTGCGCATCGTTGTTTTACGGATGCAAAAAATAAAATCGCGACTATCGATTTTCAACAAGATATTCCAGACTGGAATGCAAAAGGAACCACAGAGCCGCGCGAAATGATTTTGATTACGCAGAGTTTGAAAGAGTTGCAACAAATCATGAGTGATTATGTAGGGATTGTCCGAAACGATATTCGTTTGCAACGTGCCTCACGCCGATTGGATCTACTGTTTGAAGAGACTGAACAATTATACCAAAACACCACCGTGTCTCCCCAGCTATTGGAGCTACGCAATATGATTACGATTGGTTATTTGATAGTGAAATGTGCAAGTTTTCGCAAAGAAAGTCGTGGACTGCATTATAACACTGATTATCCCGGTCAAGGATCCATGGCACAAAATATTGTACTCTGATTCAAGCAGAGTGACAGCGGTCAGTTATCTTTGAAACATGTCTTTACTGGTTCGCCTATTTTTTCAATTACTATCCCTGTTGCCGTTTGCTTTTTTTCATGCATTAGGCAGTTTTGCAGCATTTATTTTACACCGGGTCGTGAAATATCGCCGAGCGCTTATTGAACAAAATATTCGGCAGGCCTTTCCTTCTATTACACAGCAGGAATTGGATCGGGTTATAAAATCCTTTTACCGAAATTTCGCCGATACATTTACGGAGTCCATAAAAATGCTGACGCTTTCTACACGTGCAATAAAAAAACGTTGCACAATAGACCTCACCCTCGTGAGCGAGTTACTCAAAGAAGGAAAGTCTGTACAGTTAATGGCTGCACACCAGTTTAATTGGGAATATGTCAATCAGGTTATTCCTCCTGCAATTCCTGCACCGTATTATTTTGTGTATCGAACCATTCAATCTCCTGCTTTTAATCAGCTTTTTTTATATCTACGCACCAGACAGGGTGGTAGAGCTGTTTCTGCCGAGGAGTTTTTAGAAAAACGCGATGAAATTTTTGCGCAGCCTTCCGCATTAATATTAGGGGCTGACCAAAATCCCAGTCGACCCGCTACTGCGCGTTGGATGAATTTTTTTGGAAAGCCAACTCCTTTTCATGTCGGTCCAGCAAAGGGTGCCATAACGCATAACGCTGCCATGGTGATGCTAAACTTAAAACGCAAAAAGCGCGGCTACTATCATTTGGAATGCAAGCTGATCACTGATAATGCAGCGCGCTATTCCATTGATGAGCTGACCTGGCTCTATAAAACAGAAGCAGAAAAAGTAATTCAGGAAGATCCTACCAATTATTTATGGAGTCACCGCCGGTGGAGACATGAGTGGAATGCTTCTTACGCGCCTATTTATCAGGGAAATTAATTTCGTACCAATTATTTTAAAAGCTGATCCATAAAATGGGTCAACGCGCGCATACGATCCAAATTGATCGAGTAGTAAATAAATTTCCCTTCGCGGGTAGTGTTCACAAAACCTGCTTTACGGAGTATTGCCAAATGTTGAGATGCCACTGATTGTTCAACACGCAGGTGGATATAAATTTCTGTAACCGTTACTTTCCCTTTTTGATCGATCAGTTGTAAAATCTGTTGACGAAGCTTATGATTCAATGCACGCAAAATGACACTGGTCTTTTTTAATAGAAATAGATCCAGGTTCACCACTTGTTCAGGCTCTGAAGAATCATGTATGGAAAGCGTGTAAGAATGCATAGCTAGGTAAAGGTACCATCATTTACCCGCAAATACTATGACTTTGAACCACTGTAAAATTCTTTAACATAAAGTGGTGTACAATAAGCCAGATCGGCAAATTCTTTTTTTAGAAACTTCCCTAGCGCAATCGAAATCATTGCTGCCGCTGTCGCTGAAGCAGTTGAAAAGCTTGCCTTATCAGAGGAACAGAGTGGTTTGAATTTTTCCATCCCGTTTCCGCAGAAAATAATTTTATGTGTCTCAAGCTCAGCTAAAAAACTCTCCGCGTTCAGGATCAGTGCTTGCGCGGGTTGAATTTCCTGTAAGGATGTGTCATAGATCGCATAGTACACTTCCATGCGTCTTGCATCAATCATGGGGCAGATCCAAGCATTTGAATCACATTCGACAACGGATGCCATCAATTGAAGCGTTGGAATAGTGATCAATGGTTTTTCAAGTGCATAGCAAAGTCCTTTTGCTGTGCTTAGTCCAACCCGAAGACCTGTGTATGACCCCGGACCAATAGTTACACTAACGGCGTCCAGCTTGTCAAGCGAAAGATTTATTTCATGCATCGCTTCTTGTAGTGCAGAATGTATCCAAGATGCATGATCAAATTGATTCGCGTTCAATTTTTCAACAAGCAGTGTGTCATTTGCTGAGATTGCAATGGATGCAATCTGTCCTGCTGTGTCTATATGAAGTACAAATGACATGTTATGCGTACACTTCTTCTTTTAACAGGGAAGCAGGTTTATAACGAGGTGACTCGGCACTTAATTTTTCAAGTAAGTGAAGTACGTGAGCTTTACCTATTTTTTCTGCCCAGGCAAAAGGTCCCATTGGGTAATTGGTGCCTAATTGCATGGCCAGATCAATTTGATTTTTATCACTGACTCCTTCGCTGAGAGCGAGATAGGCTTCGTTAATGATAGAGCAAAGTACACGAGGGGCTATGAAGCCTATTTGATCTTTCACCCACTCTGGCTGTCGATTCAATTTTAAAAATGCTTCTTCTAGTTGATTGAGCATCGATTCATTTTCACAAACAAGTTCTATTCTTTCTTTTTCTAAAAAACCGGTCCATCCGTTTAATCGGCAAAATCCAACTGGAAGTTCAGGACAGGTTTTTGCCACTGCATTCACTACCACAACACCTCCTGTTTTCTGAAAGGCCACCAACGCTAATTCGTGTTCAACCTTTTCTTCAAACAATAAATCAATGCAAATAGTTTGGTCGGTCAATTCTGCCGGATGAGATAGCCAGTCAATGGACTCCGCAGCAGGTCGAGTTTCCCATTCTGCTTGTTGAACTTTATTTCCAATAAGTGCAATCTTCATCCCAACTATTTTTGCAAAGAAAGTGCATAAAGCTAAATTCGCCCCTTAAACTATTTACTATGTCTAAGACAATCATCAAAACAGATAAAGCACCCGCACCTATTGGGCCCTATAACCAAGCAGTCCGCTATAAAAGTGAGGTATTTATTTCCGGACAAATTTGTATCAATCCAGCAACAGGTCAATTGAATAATGCGGATTTGGCTACTGAAACAAGGCAGGTGATGGAAAATTTAAAGGCAATTTTAACAGAAGCCGGACTCGATTTTAGTCATGTTATCAAAACCACCATTTTTTTAACTGACATGAACCGCTTTGGGGAAGTAAACGAGATTTACGGTAGTTACTTTACTGGGGATTTTCCAGCCCGTGAAACAGTGCAGGTTTCTGCATTGCCCAAGTTTGTAAACGTGGAAATAAGTATGATTGCAGCGGGCTAAAATTTTACCGCGTTTCCTCTTCAACAAAGTGATTTTTTAGGGCGGAGTTGCTTAATTTAGACAACTCCAAAAGCCCTCTATGTTTAGATCAACTACACTTGCAATTCGCACTCTTTTGGTGAGTGCCCCTTTTCTATTTTTTTCCTTGACCTCTTGCCAGCATTCTGTTACCGGCGAAGAAGAGGAAACCGAGTATGACGGACCCGATCAAGCCATTCGGCAAGAATTGGAAATGATTCGCGATCCTCGCACGGGTCAGGTTCCCTGGCATAAATTATTGGAAGCAAAATTGGCAGCTGAAGCTTCAAAAGAAGCAGCGCGGCAAAATCGAATTGAGGCACTAGCCTGGGAAGAACGCGGACCAACTTCTGATGTAGTTGGACCCAGCAATGGTAACACACGTGCAAACAGCGGTATCGCAGCCGGTCGTGTTCGCGCGATGATGGTTGACTCACTCGATCCCACTAAAAAAACAGTGTTTATTGGTAGTGTTGCCGGTGGACTTTGGAAAACAACGGATATCACAGCGTCACCTGCAAACTGTGTGCCTGTCAATGATTTTTTATCCAATTTGGCAATCGCTGCTATTTGTCAGGATCCTCGACCCGGGTTTCAAAATATTATGTACCTGTGTACCGGAGAGTCCTATTATAATTCAGACGCAGCGCAAGGTGTAGGTGTATTCAAAAGTACCGATGGGGGTGCTACATGGACTTTTTTAAATAGTTCATCAGCCTATACATTTTGCACACGCATTCTTTGTGATTACCAGGGTAATGTATACCTCGCCACTCGTAGTGGCGTTTTTCGTTCTAATGATGGAGGAAGCAACTGGACCAATATCACACCTTCCAGTGCCGCATCTACACGTATTTGCGATATGGAAATTTCTTCCACAGCTGCTCCTGCACGTTTGCATATTGTAACAGGAATCAGCTCCGCGCAGAGTTATCGCTATACTGATAATCCATCTACTGTAACTACTTCTACTGGATGGAATTCACCAACAACTGCTTTCCCTTCTTATAATAATCGTGCTGAAATTGCCGTATTAGGAACCACGCTTTATGCTATTCCGGCTAATAATTCTGGACAAGTAACAAACGTATACAAATCAATTGATGGAGGAGACAACTGGGCAGCTTGTACGGGTACTCCTCCCAATACAGTATCTGGAAGCCCTTTTACAAATACGCAGGGTTGGTATGATTTATCTGTTCGCATTAATCCTGCTAATCCTGATGAGTGTATTATTGGTGGAATTGATGCCGCACGTACATTAGATGGAGGAACTAGCTGGACCCGTATTTCTGCTTGGGTAGGAAGTGGCGGACAGTATGTGCACGCGGATCAGCACGATGTTCAATGGTGGGACGGCGGAAATAAATTATTGTTTGCTTGTGATGGAGGCGTGCATTATTCTTCTGATAAAGGAACAACCATTCGCGATCGCAATGCAGGACTTCGCATCAAACAATTTTATGCTGTTGCAATACATCCTACACAAACCAATTATTTTTTAGCAGGTGCCCAAGATAATGGGGTGCATCAATTGAGCACTGCCGGACTGGGTTCTTCTGTAGAAGTAACTGGGGGTGACGGAGCGTATGTTGCGATTGATCAAGATGAGCCAAACTATCAGTTTGGATCTTATGTTTATAATACATACCGACGCAGTTCGAACAATGGAGCTAACTGGACCTCTTTCACCATCAATAGTAGTAGTGGTCGATTTATCAATCCTTGGGAATATGATAATCAGGCCAATATTATTTATGCTTGTAATGCAGCTGGTAATTATTTACGCTGGGATAATCCACAAACTGCATTAAGTGCTGCCGCTGCTACAACAACAGTTGTTCCTATTGCTGAATTTGCCGGACAAAATGTTTCCTCTGTTCACGTTTCTCCTTTTACTTCTAATCGCGTATTTTTTGGATTAGGTTCTGGAAAAGTCGTGCGTGTTTCCAATGCGCATGATGTTACACCTACTGCAGTAGATATTACACCAACTGGTGCTGTAGGATATGTGAACTGTGTGAACACAGGTTCTACGGAGAGTAAATTGATTGCTGTTTATGCTAGTTACAATGTTACGCACGTTTGGGTAAGTCAGGATGCGGGAGTTACATGGACTGCCTGTGATGGCAACTTGCCAAATATGCCTGTAAGATGGGCCATCTTTCATCCGGATACTGATACTAAAGCAATTATTGCCACAGAAACTGGAATTTGGGAAACTGATTTATTAAATGGTTCCAGTACCGTATGGGTAGCGAATCCAAGTTTCCCCAATGTGCGTGCAAGCATGTTAAAATATCGCGCAAGTGATCGCACATTAGTGGCCTCTACGCATGGGCGCGGTGTGTGGACTACAACTATTCCGGCTCCATCTGGATTCTCATTTAGTGCGCCTTCACCTGTGACAGTTGCTTGTCCTGCTCCACAGAATATGAGTGTCACTTTAAACACTATATCTAACGGAGGATTTACTGGTGCTGTATCATTAACAGCCACTGGTAATCCAGCAGGCACAACAGTGTCTTTTACAACCAATCCTGTTACCGCAGGTAACAGTACAATTGTAATATTAAATGGTACAAATAATTTGGCTCCTGGTACTTATACCGTTACTGTTACGGGAACTGCAACCGGTGCTATTACACAATCACGCACGCTGACCTATACGATTACGCCAGGCTCTGCGCCTACTATTTCCTCACAACCTTCAGATGTTACTGTATGTAGTGGAACTAATGCCTCTTTCAGTATCATTGCCAATGAAGGAACCTATCAATGGCAAGTGAGTACCAATGGTGGAACTACATGGTCCAATGTTAGTGGTGCAACAAGCGCCACCTATACTATTACAAATGCATCAGCTACCTTATCTGGTAATTTGTATCGATGTGTAGTTACCAATACTTGCGGTAATGTGACCACTTCTACCACTGCGTTATTGACGGTGGCAGGCGCAACTACTATTACTACACAGCCTGCTGACGCATCACTCTGTGTAGGCTCTTCCAATATTTTCAGAGTGGTTGCCTCTGGTGCTAACCTAACTTATCAATGGCAACGTAGTACCGATGGTGGAAACACTTGGTCTACCGTTACTGGCGCTACCGGTTCGCAGTACACACTATCTGGTATTACATTAGCAATGAATGGTGATCAGTATCGTTGTATTGTCAATGGAACTTGTACACCTACTACTGCTACTTCTAATGCAGCAACCTTATCTGTAGTAAGTGCGTTGAGTATAACACAGCAACCTCAATCACAAACAGTATGTAACGGAACGAATGCCAGCTTCTCTATTACGGCATTAGGGGTCAGTACGTATCAGTGGCAAGTGAGTACTGATGGCGGAACCAGTTGGTCCAACATTACCGGAGCAACTAACACTACGTATACTGTTACTGCACCAGGTTTAGCATTATCTGGAAATTTATATCGATGTGTGGTGAGTGGATCGTGTGGAACGGCTAACTCTTCGAGTGCTACGCTTACTGTCAACCCAATTACTGCTATTACGCAGCAACCCAATGCACAAACCATTTGCGCAGGATCAGCGGTTAGTTTCTCTGTGACGGCAACGGGCGCAAGCATTACCTATCAATGGCAACAGAGTCTGAACGGATGTAATGGTCCTTGGACAAACATCAGTGGCGCTACTAACGCAACCTATACCATCGCTAACGCACCGGTCTCGTTAGATAACACGGCCTATAGATGCATTGTCAATGGAACTTGTACGGCCGCTCTCACCTCAGGCTGCGGACTACTAACCGTTGTTGCACCGACCACTGTTACTACGCAGCCTATCTCACAAACGGTGTGTGATGGAACAGGTGTCACCTTTACAACAGCAGGTAGCGGTACAGGTGTCATTTACCAGTGGCAGGTAAATACCGGAAGCGGCTTTACTAACCTTGCAAACGGTGGTATCTATAGCGGCGTCACCACTGCATCACTTGCTATCAGTGCCACTAATCCAACTATGAGTGGTTATCAGTACCGCTGTGTGCTATCTAATGCAGTCTGTACTTCACCAGTTAACACAAACACTGTTACTCTCACTGTAAATACACTCCCTGCAATTTCTTCACAGCCTCAAGCGCAAACTACTTGCTCGGGTACTACTGTCTCCTTTACAGTAGGTGCCACCGGAACAGGTGTGCAGTACCAGTGGCAGGTGAACACAGGAACTGGATTTGTGAACCTCACAAACACAGGTAACTACACAGGCGCTACTGCCTCTACCTTGGTTGTGAGCAACACCACTGTAGCAATGAGCGGTTATCAATACCGCTGCGTAGTGAGTGGAATTTGTACTCCAGCTGTGAACTCTTCGGCAGTTACACTCACAGTGTATGCACCAGTTGTAGTGAACCGTTCTCCTGCTAATGCAGAAGTATGTGCTGGTACAACCGCTAGTTTCTTGGTAGCTGCTTCCAGCGTTCCTGCTATTAATTATCAGTGGCAGGTGAGCACGAATGGCGGAACTACCTGGACTGATATCGCGGGTGCAACAACCACTAGCTTATCATTACCCTCTGTGATCATTGCGATGAATGGTAATCGTTACCGCTGCCTCGTGTCTAGCAACACTTGTTCAACACCAGTGGCATCAGCTGCTGCACTATTGACAGTACGTGTGGTGCCTACTGTTACACTCACTGCTGCGCCGTATACTTCGTTACTGCCTGGACAAAGCACTACGCTGACTGCGCAGCCTAGCAGCAGTACCGGTGGTGTGATTGCAACCAATTGGACACTCGATAATCAAGCACTGACTACTTCAACCCCGAATAGTTACACAGCAACTATCACTGATTTAGGAACGTATCAGGTGGGAATTAGAGAGACCTGGCCGAGCGGTTTATTCTGTTCTGCGCTATCGCAGACCGTTACGATTACGGCTAACGTTAGCAACCGCTTGTTCATCTTCCCTTCACCCAATGATGGAAACTTCACCGTGTCGTATTACTACAGCGGAAGCAGCGCTTCTACTCGCGTACTCAATATCTACGATGGAAAAGGAGCGAAAGTGTATCAGAAAGCATTTTCAATTTCCGGTCCGTATACCTTATTACCTGTAGACCTTCGCACTGCTGCCCGTGGTATTTACTACGTAGTAGTGGGTGATGCCAGTGGTAATAAACTCATTGAAGGAAAAGTACACGTGCGGTAATCATCGCTGTGCAGTAATTGAAAGCCGTCTCTATGAGGCGGCTTTTTTTGTGGAAAAAACCTTCTCTAATGTATTTAATCTCAAGGTGGGGATTTGGCTTACTATAATTTTGCTGTCATAATTGGATTGTGAAAACTGTCATAATCTTAACGACAAAATGTAAAATATGCAGTACCTTGCTCTCATGAAAAAAACGGATCAATTAGCGCAACTTTCTACCTATCAGGCGATGAATCTTCAATCGCTCTTTAAAATCATTGATCAAACCAATAAGGGAATCTCCTATCCTGCCTTCCATCAATTAGTGTCAAAGCTGCCTTTCACATTGACTCAATGGGCACGTTTTCTTCGTATTTCAAAAAGAACATTAGAACGAATTCGAGAAGAGAAAAAAGTAATTAGCCCCACCAGTTCCGAGCATATCCTTCGAATTGTGATGCTGTACAATTACGGCGTGAGTGTTTTTGGTAATAAAAAAAACTTTGATCTCTGGTTAACACTTGAATCCATCCCCTTGGGCTATATCCGGCCGCTTGATTTGCTTAATAATTCTTATGGGATTGAAGTTATCCGCGGTGAATTAGGTAGAATTGAACACGGAATTTTAGCATGAAAGTATTTCGACTTGCTAAAAAGCAATATGCCCGTAAGCTTTCTGGGGAAGGGGCAGAACTATATGGTGGTCGGTGGAATAGTGTTGGTACGCCAATGCTGTATACCAGTGAATTTCGTTCACTCGCCGTGTTAGAACTAGCCGTGCATCTTCCTTATATCATCAAGCCTGAAGCGTATTTTCTAATTACAATTGAACTTCCTATTACTTCAAAAATTCATGTGGTGACTCCCGAAGAGTTGAAAAATGATTGGATGTATACCGCACAAAAACATACGCAGCAAATAGGAGACCAATTTGTGAAAAAAGGTAACTTCTTAGTTTTAAAAGTGCCTTCTGTTATTGTGCCGCAAGAGTCAAATTATTTACTTAACCCACTTCATGCAGATTTTGACAAAATAAAGATTGTTAAGACCGAATTATTTTCACTCGATAGTCGGCTATTTAATTAATTCCCCTTCTTCCACGTATTATTACTGCGGTCCCAGTCGGGGAGTTTTTTATCGGGGTCGACAACTACTTGTTTGATTTCACTGGTGGTGGGTATACTGAATGTCCATTGTGCGCCACGTTGCCATACTTCAACCGGTAGTTGAATCGTTTGCTCGTTGCCATTTACCTCGGTGATACGAATACTCAACGGCATCACCATCTTTTCTAAATTTTCAACGGTGATTTCTGCGCCTTTTGTAGCGTCACCTTTTTTGTAGCGAACGTCTTTCACTGAAACGTCCAATTTCCAGCTATTTAATACCCATGCTCTCCAAAACCAACTCAGGTCTTCGCCACTTACATTTTCCATGGTATGAAAAAAGTCCCAGGGGGTGGGGTGCTTAAAGGCCCAGCGACGAACATATTCTTGAAAGGCTCTGTCAAATCGTTCCTCGCCCAACACTTGCTCGCGCAACGCGTGTAGCATTTGTCCAGGTTTTAGATATGCTGCAATCGCTAAATTATTTTGCTGGATCACATCTGGAATATTGTAAAGTCCATCCATTTTTTCTCCAAATGTCATTCGTACCATAAAGGGTGCAGAAGGCTCTGGGAAAAAACTGGGTTTGAATTCTCCTTTATTAAAAGCAGCTGTAGAAAGGTCATTGATGAACGTATTGAACCCTTCGTCCATCCATGCGTATTTGCGCTCATTACTTCCAACAATCATGGGGAACCACGTATGACCAAATTCGTGATCGGTTACACCCCACAACTCTTCGCCCATACTTTTAGAAGAACAAAATACAATGCCGGGATATTCCATTCCACCCACAATCCCTGCAACATTGGTTGCAGCCGGATAAGGGAACTCAAACCATTTTTTTGAATAATGTTCAATCGAACCTTTGACCATTTCAGTGGAACGCTGCCATCCATTTTTTCCAAGGCTCTCTTGCGGATATGCACTGATGGCCATACATTTTTTTCCACTCGGCAAATCAATTTTTGCTGCATCGATTATAAATGCTTTTGACGCTGCCCAGGCTGCATCTCTAGTGTTGGTAATTTTGAAACGCCAGGTTAATTCTGCTACTGCAGGACGAGAGGATGCTTGTCCCACTTCATTGGCTGCACGTATTGCAACGGTTGTGTTACTTTTTGCAGCTGCTTCCCAACGCTTTTGTTGCTCCGCTGTATAACAATCTTTTGTATTTAGTAATTCACCGGATCCTACCACTATTAAATTAGATGGTGCAGTGACACTAAATTCAATATCACCGTACTCTAGATAAAACTCGCCCGCTCCCAAATAGGGTAAGGTATTCCAACCCTGTACATCATCATACACGGCCACACGTGGAAACCACTGCGCCACTTCGTAGATCATTCCTTTCTCTGTGTTAAGTCTGCCCATGCGGTCTGTTCCGTATTCAGGAATGATAAACTGATAATTCATTTTTAACCGAACACTTGCACCTTTTGCCAATGGATTTTTCAACCACACTTGCATGCGTGTGTCATTTGTTACTGTATTGTTTGCAGGGGCATAGACGCCAGCAGATTCTATTTGAAGATTGCTGATTTCATAGCCGTTGGTAAAACCACCATTGGCCCAGCGACCACCTGTTTCGGTGGTGGTTGCAGAGGCACGTGAATCTTTTTTGTAAATGTTTTGATCCAGTTGCAACCAAATAAAACGAAGCGCATCCGGACTGTTATTCGTATACGTAATCACCACATCGCCAGTAAGAGTGTGCGTTACTGTATCCAATTTGCATTGAATTGCATAATCCGCACGGTTTTGCCAGTAACGCGGACCCGGCTCTCCACTTGCACTACGAAAATCATTGCCGGGGTAAGGGTAGAATTGCGGATGAAATGTTTCGCGGTGGTCGTAGTTGGACTGCGCAAACAAAGCAACCGACTGTGTTAACACTAACAAGGCGAAAATGATTCTTTTCATATGTATGGTTTGGGATAAAACGGAAATATCCGACTAAAATAACTTGAAATACAATGTCAGAGCTTATAGGTTAGTTAAAATTTATTTGGAAATAAATTAACCTATAGCTTAATTTCACTTCAATGAAAAAAGCCCGCCAAATACAGGCCACTTATAGAAAAATCATGGATAGTCGCCCTGAGGCGGAAAAGTTAGAAGTTGACAGCCTGCTACTCATGTCAGGGTTTTTATCAGAAATTGAGGCTGCTATGGTCAAAAAGAAAATAACTAGGAAACTGTTGGCACAATTGATAGGCACTTCACCCAGTTATTTAACACAGGTTTTTAGGGGAGATAAGCCACTTAATTTTATGACTTTGGCGAAAATACAAAAGGCGCTAAATGTCAGTTTTGTGACAAGACTTTATTTCAAAGACAAGTAGTTGTATTTAAAATTAAACAAGTTCTTCTTTAGGGTTTAAGCCAATTGCTTTGGGGTTTAACTATTAATCTAGCATTATTATAGGCCATTTTTAAAGTGAGGCAGGTTCTTGCGGTATACATCTTGTCATTCAGTTTGTGAACGACCAAGGCTAAATCAGGATTTGGTGAGCCAGAAGTCAAGGATAGAGGTAGTAAAAGTTGAATCTTCCCATTGTAATATTGGGGAACAGCAATCTTATAGTTAGTTCTTGCTCGTTTTCTTACATCTTCAATTGCCCCTGTAATTTGTCTTCGTAATTCTGCGTCATCTGCCCTATGCAAATGAGGTGGAAATCTAGCGATATTGTCATTAATTATATGGTCAATATCTGGGATTAGTTCAAATTTCGGATTGAATAACAATAATTCTGGCTTGTCAAAGTAATTTGCAATATCTGGCAAGTTTCCGGGAAAATGTCGCAGAAGTGAGCTGTCACTTTTTTTTAGAAATGCTTTAAAACAGTAAGGCGTTTGAAGTCCTGCTCTATGATTTTTGTATTCCTCAAAAAAAGCAAAGATGTCTTCTAGATTTTCTGTTAATAAACCTGTGTTAAAGCAAGAGTATTTATTATCCTTTGTAAACGCAATTTTTTTTTCGTTCTTTAATTTTCTGAATGTAAACTCTAAGTAATTCTTGAGAATAGAGTTATTTTTTTGGTTGCTGTCAGAAAAGTCCCAATCTTCTTTATCTGCCAAATTGTCTCCTAAGTACTGTATTGCGTTTTCATATTTAGGAATAAATGCAAACTTGAAAAGTTCAGAAAAAAAGCCCTTCATAAATTGGATTATATATAAAAAAATAAGAGTCGTCACTAAACAGGACGACTCTCTCTATATGTCTTTTAAGTTATGTTGAAATCTGCAGTTAGATCTGCAGCCATCTATATATCAAACTTGATGTAAAGTTAATGGGTAAAAAAGCAAAAGTCAACCGCCTCAGTGATTTCTTTTTGATTTAGCAGATTTTCGCCACTACAAAAACAACCCCTCAGCTATAGCAACGCTTTCGGGTTTGCCGACATCAACAAAGCGGTCGCCGGAGTGGTCGTAGCCGAGAATTAAATGATCGGGAGCAAGACGTAAGTATACATCTGTGAGGGAGAATTTTCCCTGAAACCCATAACCGGGCATCAATTGAAATATCGAAGGTTCAAAAATCGCCACGCAACTATAGGCTTTTGGAATCAGCGCAGTGTCTCCAGCAGCTCCGGCTGTTGCGCCAACGTGAGCACCCATTGCCATCTTCTCCTCCCCCGTACTCACATTTCTCCAGCCGCACAACCTGTCAGAATGATCAAACAGCAATACACGTGAACTGGAGCGATTGGTAACACCAAAAGAAATCAAGGGCTGACGACGCTCATGAAACTCAATCAATTTTCCAATATGTAAGTCGGTTAAAATATCTGCGTTGAGTGTAATAAAACGTTCGGTTCCTGCAAAAAATTCGGCTGCTTTGAGCAAACCACCACCGGTATCGAGTAACAACTCTCTTTCATCGCTGATAAAAATTTCAGAACCCCATCCGCGGTTGCGCGACACCGCTTCTTCAATTTGATCCGCAAAGTGATGCACATTGATTACGACTTCAAAAATGCCGTACTGTTGTAAGTATTCAATATTGCGCTGGAGTAACGATTTTCCATTGACCACCGCCAGCGCCTTCGGGTGCTTATCGGTCCAAGGTTTAAAGCGCGTACCGAGACCCGCACAAAATATCATAGCGCGCGTAATCACGAAGGCAAATTGATCCAGTTTTTGGCATCCTGCACGGTGTGACTCAGCTCCACTTTTACTTTGAATTTATTCCGAAGATGACGCGCCATTTCATCGGCGGCATATACACTGCGGTGTTGACCACCCGTACAACCAAAGCCCACCATCAAACTTCCAAAACCGCGTTTGATATAATCTTCTACCGTCATGTCCACAATATCAAAAACTGAATTGAGGAACTCTGGCATCTTCGTACGTTGTTCTAGAAAATCGCGAACAGGTTTGTCACGACCGGTTAACGTTTTCATTTCTTCTACACGGCCGGGATTGAGAATGCCCCGACAGTCAAAAGTGAAACCACCACCATTTCCACTTTCGTCGGGAATATGTCCGTTGCGATAAGAGAAGCTATACACTTTTACTATTAAAGGTGTTTCTGCAGTAGCCTGGGTTGGGGTGAACTGTGCAATCACTTCGTCGCTCACGCAGAGGTTGAGTACTTTTCTAAATTCTGGCACAGCAATTCCCACGCTGTGTTGATTAAAAAACTCGCGCAGGTTAGAAAGAGCCAGTGGAATGCTGGTTAAAAACTGTGCTTTGCGTTCAAAAAGTCCGCGGAATCCATACGCACCTAACACTTGCAACAAACGAATGAGCACATAGCCGTTATACTGACTGCGAAATAATTTTCTATCAATAGAAGCATCGATTGTTTTTTCAAACGCGTCCATGTAATCGTCAAGTAAGCGTTGTTTCCAGTCTTCAGGTAGTTTGGCGCGTGCTTGCCACAAAAGCGAAGCCACATCATACTGCGGTGCCCCTTTCATGCCGCCTTGGTAGTCGATAAAATGAACCGAACCTTCGGGACGCACCATAATATTGCGACTCTGAAAATCACGGAACAAAAAATATTTATACTCGGTGTGCGTGAGATAATTACTAAGCGCCTCAAAGTCGTCTATCAGTTGCTGTTTATCATAGGGACGACGTAAGGCGTCTAAAAAATAATATTTGAAATAGAGTAAATCCGCAAGTATGGCCTGCTTACCAAATTCTTTATTGGTGAGACAGCGGTTATAATCTAATCCCTGATCGCCGCGCACCTGCAAAGACGCGAGCGCCTGCGTTGTTTTTTTAAAAAGTTCATATACTTCCGGCGTCAGCCCCTTGGACTCTAAATGCCATAGCAAGGATTCATCGCCAAAATCTTCTTGCAAATAATACTGACGGTCTTCACTCACCGCAAAAATCTGCGGCACGGCGAGTCCTTTTTCACAAAAATGATTGGAGAAATAAAAGAAGGTTTCGTTTTCTCGGATATTATTCCCATAAGTCCCAATCACCGAAACTCCTTCGCCATGTAAACGAAAATACCGGCGTTCGCTACCACTCTGAGGTAACACATCGAGGGAAACAGGCGGAACGCCTTTCCATTTTACGTAGAGGTTGGTTACTGCATCAATCCATTGCTGCATGGAACAAAAGTAGGTAACCCCCTGCAAATCCGTCCCTTTTGAATACTAACACTCATTCGTTTTTTGTTAATTTTGCAAACCACATCAACACATGGCCTCACCCGCAACCACCAAAGTCAGAATTGTAACCGCCGCCAGTTTATTTGACGGACATGACGCTGCTATTAATATTATGCGTCGCATTCTGCAACAGCAAGGCGCGGAGATCATTCACCTGGGGCATAACCGGTCCGTGCAAGAAATTGTAGAAACCGCTATTGAAGAAGACGCACAGGGCATTGCCATTACCAGTTACCAGGGCGGGCACGTGGAGTTTTTTAAATACATGAAAGACCTGCTGACGCAAAACGGCTGTGGTCATATTAAAATAGTAGGAGGCGGGGGCGGAACGATCTTACCCGAAGAGATTCAGGAACTACACGAGTACGGCATTGACCGCATCTATTCGCCCGATGATGGGAGACAATTGGGCTTGGAAGGAATGATTGCCGATGTAGTGCGCATTTGTAGCACGGCAACCTGGCAAACCGAGCATAAACCCCATCAACTACAGACTAAACAACCCAATGCACTCGGAGAATCCAAAGACATCATTGGCATTGCACGTGCCATTAGTTTAGCCGAGAAAGGCGAGTCGTATGCCGACCTTTTACCTGCGAAAAAAGAAAAACCCAATGCCCCGGTGTTCGGCATTACCGGAACAGGAGGTGCTGGAAAAAGTAGTGTAACCGACGAACTGGTCCGTCGCTTTTTACACCAGTTTACAGATAAAACGATCGCTGTTATTTCGGTGGATCCTTCGCGCAAAAAAACAGGTGGCGCTCTACTCGGAGACCGCATTCGCATGAATGCAATTAGTCATCCCCGGGCCTATATGCGTTCGTTGGCTACCCGCGATGATAATACGGCACTCAGTGCTGCGCTAAGAGACGCCATCGCCATTTGTCAGCAATCTGATTTTGACTTTATCATTTTAGAGACGGCGGGAGTTGGACAAAGTGATGCAAGCATTTTGGATCACTGCGATGTGAGTATGTATGTGATGACACCGGAGTACGGAGCGGCTACGCAGCTAGAGAAAATCAACATGCTCGATTACGCCGATCTCATTTGCCTTAACAAATTTGACAAGGCTGGCGCCAAAGATGCACTCAATGATGTGTGCAAACAATACAAACGCAATCATCAGCTATTTACGGCCACCAACGAAGAACTTCCCATTGTGGGAACCATGGCAAGTAAGTTTAATGACGAAGGCGTGAATCGTCTTTTTCAATTACTAATTCAAAAAATTGAATCCAAAACGGGTGTGCAGTTTGGAGCACCTGCCTTTGCAAAAACAGCAGAACTTTCTCAGGCCATTATTCCTGCCGGACGCGTTCGCTATTTAGCAGAGATCGCTTCTAATAACCGCGAGTACGATCAACTGGTCAATACACAAAGCGAATTAGCCTCTAAGTGGTATCAGTTGCAGGGTGCGTTAAAAAATGAGGCAATTAAAAATAATTCTACCGTAACCGCTGCGCTGCAACAAGAAATTGATAAGATCATTGAACAACTCACGCCAGTAAGTAGAAAACTAATTACCAATTGGCCTTCCAAAGTAAAAGCCTATCAGGAAGATTTTTACGAATACACCGTACGCGATAAGACCATTCGTCAGCCGATGACCACAACCAGTCTGAGTGGTACGCGGATTCCAAAAGTGGTGCTGCCCAAGTTTAATGACTGGGGCGATCTTCTTCGCTGGCAGGCACAAGAAAATGTGCCGGGTCATTTTCCGTACACCGCAGGTGTATTTCCGCTGAAGCGGGAAGGAGAAGATCCCACGCGGATGTTTGCAGGAGAAGGGGGTCCGGAAAGAACCAACAAGCGCTTTCACTATGTGAGCGTGGATCAACCGGCCAAAAGACTTTCTACAGCTTTTGATTCGGTAACGCTTTACGGTGAGGATCCTGCGCACCGTCCGGATATCTATGGAAAAGTAGGGAACAGTGGGGTGAGTATTGCAACGGTAGACGACGCTAAAAAACTTTATAGTGGTTTTGATCTCTGTGATCCCAAGACTTCGGTGTCCATGACCATCAATGGTCCGGCTCCGATCATCTTAGCCTTTTTTATGAATGCGGCAATTGATCAGGAGTGTGAAAAGCGCATAAAAGAATTAAGTCTTGAATCGCGCGTACAAGAGGTCTTACAAAAAAAATATTCAAACAAAAGTGGTGCTAGTGGAAATGCGCCGCGATATCATAACCCTTCTTTCCCGGGTCAACTCCCCGAGGGAAATAACGGATTGGGGCTCCAATTATTAGGACTGAGTGGTGAAAATATTTTACCAGCCGAAGAATACGCCGCTTGTAAAGCCCGCGCTTTGCAACAAGTGCGCGGTACCGTGCAGGCTGATATTTTAAAAGAGGACCAGGCGCAGAATACCTGTATTTTCTCTACCGAATTTGCCCTGAAACTAATGGGTGATGTGCAGGAATATTTTATCCAACAGCAGGTGCGCAATTTTTATTCCGTTTCGATTAGTGGATATCATATTGCAGAAGCGGGTGCTAATCCTATTACGCAATTAGCCTTTACGCTTGCCAATGGATTCACGTTTGTAGAGTATTACTTAAGCCGAGGGATGAACATTGACGATTTTGCACCTAACCTTTCTTTCTTTTTTAGCAACGGAATGGATCCAGAGTATAGTGTGATTGGGCGCGTGGCAAGACGTATCTGGGCCAAGGCGATGAAGTATAAGTACAAGGCCAATAAGCGCAGTCAGATGTTAAAGTATCATATTCAGACATCGGGCCGTTCGCTGCACGCGCAAGAAATTGACTTTAACGATATCCGCACTACGCTGCAGGCGCTTTATGCGATTTATGATAATTGTAATTCGCTTCACACCAATGCCTATGATGAAGCGATTACTACGCCTACCGAGGATAGTGTGCGTCGTGCGATGGCGATTCAACTAATTATTAACCGCGAACTTGGTTCTGCTAAGACCGAGAATATGATCCAAGGATCTTTTGCCGTGGAAGAATTAACTGATTTGGTTGAAGAAGCAGTACTTACTGAGTTTGATCGTCTCACGGAGCGTGGGGGAGTTCTGGGAGCCATGGAAAGAATGTATCAACGTAATAAGATTCAGGAAGAGAGCTTATACTACGAACATCAAAAACATACGGGTGAACTACCCGTTGTTGGGGTGAATACCTTCCTCAATAAAAACGGATCTCCTACGGTAATTCCTGGTGAAGTAATCCGCAGTACTACCGAAGAAAAGGAACAGCAGATCGATAACCTCCGAGCGTTCCATACCCGCAACAAAGCAGTGGCGGCAGAGAAACTCCGCCGTTTGCAGGAAGTAGCGGTGCAAAACGGGAATCTCTTTGAAGAACTCATGGAAACGGTTAAATACTGCTCTCTCGGACAGATCACCCATGCGCTATATGAAGTGGGCGGACAGTATAGAAGGAACATGTAGAACAATTAATCGGTATCTTCACCAAGAACTATTTCAAACGAACTAATTATTTTTCTTGCGCTTTACTGAATTTAACTTTTTACCCGCTCTTTTAGAAGGCATCGAAGCTTCCAATTACGAAAACGCCACTCCTGTACAGGAGCAGGTGATCCCACCCATATTACAAGGACGCGATGTGATTGCGTCAGCACAAACGGGTACGGGTAAGACCGCAGCCTTTTTGCTGCCGGTGATGAATCAATTATTAAAAAATTATAAAGACGGAACCGTAGGCGCCCTGATTGTAGTACCTACGCGTGAACTAGCCATTCAAATTGCGCAGCACATTGAAGGGCTTTCTTATTTTACCAATCTCAGCTCGATTGCAATTTATGGGGGTAGTGACGCACAAAACTTTGTTGCAGAAAAGAAGGCCTTACAAATGGGTGCTGACATAGTAGTATGTACACCTGGTCGCTTGATTGCACATCTAAATATGGGCTATGTCAATTTTAAACAGCTGCAGTTTTTAGTACTCGATGAAGCAGATCGGATGCTGGATATGGGATTTCAGGAGGATTTAAATAAAATCTTAACGCATATCCCGTCTTCGCGACAAACCTTACTTTTTTCTGCTACGATGCCGGAAAAGATTCGTTCGTTAGCCCGAAAAATTTTACGTGATCCGGCTGAGATTAATATTGCGATCTCCAAACCGCCAGAGAAAATTGTACAAAAGGCATTTGTGGTGTATGAGTCTCAAAAGATGCCACTCATCAGCCACCTCCTGCGAACTACTCCCTATAAAAATGCGGTGGTGTTTTGTAGTCGCAAACAAACTGTAAAAGAACTCACCCGAAATCTCAAACGTGCGGGTTTTACAGTAGAAGAGATTCACTCTGATTTAGAACAAGCGGTTCGTGAAAATGTACTGGGTGCTTTTGCCAGTGGACGCGTACCCTTACTTGTAGCTACCGATATTATTAGTCGTGGCATTGATATAGACACCATCGATTTAGTTATTAACTGGGATGTACCGGGTGATGGCGAAGATTATGTGCACCGTATTGGAAGAACGGCACGTGCAGAAGCGGATGGCACAGCCTATACACTCGTTAGTGAAGAAGATCAGCGTAAGTTTGGAGAAATAGAAACGCTACTGGAAAAAGAGATTGAAAAAGCCCCTGTACCTGCAGAGCTAGGTGCTACACCGCCTTATGAACCTAAAAAGAAATCAGCTGGTGGAAAGCCCAAGCGGGGAGGATTTCAACAAAGAAAATTTAGAAGATGAAAAAGATACTTTTTGTTTGTACGGCACTTGTATTTTGGATGGCTAGTTGTACCACCAATAAATATGCGGCTACTAATAAGGTGTACAAAAAACAGGTGAAGTCTTTTGCCAAATTACTTCGGGAATATCCAGTAAAAGATTCTTTTGCAACGGCGAGTCCTTGGGTAGGGACTACGAACTTTTCGATGCGTAAACCTAGTTTAGTGGTGATTCATCATACGGCACAAACGAGTTGCGATCAAACATTACGGACTTTTACCTTACCTCGAACGGCAGTAAGTTCTCATTATGTGATTTGTAAAGATGGTACGGTTCATCATATGCTCAATGATTTACTACGCGGACATCACGCCGGAGTCAGTAAGTGGGGTGGAGCCACCGATCTTAATTCTTCGAGCATCGGTATTGAGATTGATAATGATGGATATGAAAAATTTACCCCTGATCAGATTAATAGTTTGCTGAATGTGTTAGGTCATTTAAAGAGAGCTTACAATATTCCACAAGCCAATTTTGTGGGACATGCTGATATTGCGCCCGGACGAAAAGTAGATCCGAATAGAAATTTCCCTTGGGAAGAATTAGCGAAAAACGGTTTTGGATATTGGTATGACACCACCAACGTGCAAGTATCTGATAATTTTAATGCATTACAGGCGCTGCGTATCATTGGCTATAATATCGCTAATGAGAAAAATGCGATTCAGTCTTTTAAAATTCACTTTGTGCAGCAGGATACGACGAAGGTGATAACGGATGCGGACAGGAAGATTCTTTCTGATCTAGTGAAGAAGTATCAGTGAGTGGCATTTCTTTCTAGATAAACTTCTACTCCTTTACAAAAGTCATTAAAGCTCATTTCAGGGAGGTAGGTGTTTAGTTCATTAAACTCTAAGGTTATCTGACTTGCTAAGGGAATTTCTTGATTTGGCTTTTGAATTTTTATCCAATTTCGAAGTTCTCTAATCAGTTTTTCTGTATTGCTAGAGTGTGCCTTTGTATCAATCCCGTTTAAATCAGAGATTATTTGTTGATAGCTGTATTTTGTTTCTTCAAAAACTAAAGCGACTTTTTTCTTTTGAGTATTATTTCCAAATTTGCTTGCTCCAAAAAAGATGCCCAGTTCAAAGGGCATATTAAATCTTGGATATCCGTTTTGATTTAGTGAAATTCTAGATATGTCGTGAATCCCATATTTACACTTTTTTATTAATTTAATTATTTTGTCTAATCTATTCTCTAGGGCATTGTCTTCGGTCAGTGCTGTAACTGGGAATAGTTTGCATTTGTAAACTGTAAACACAATTGCTCTAAGTAATTCTGAATAGTTTTCGTCAAACGGACAATTTATAAAAACAAGATCTTCATCTTTATGAGAAACTAACATGCTTTGAAGTCACTCTTTTTTTATTTTTTGCAAGAGGTTTAACTTTTTTTGAAGTCTTTGAGGCTTGTTTTTTTGCAGGCTCTCCGTTTCCGAAAATATCTCTAATAAGGCGCCTGATTTCTGCTCTCGTGAATTCAGATTTTCTGCGACCTGTTTTCACTATTATCTCTTTGTTAGCTCTCATCTTTTCTATTTGTAACACTAATTTAATTTTAAATCTCTGCTAATGCAAGTGTTTCGTTTAATTTTTTTATAGTTTGACGTGACTCTTAAGGTCTTTCACCTAAGCGC
>Ga0214923_10002917_pt1 | contig 22029 bp, 23 predicted proteins | sample LL1510_MetaG_FD_177993 | JGI IMG/M metagenome (GOLD analysis project Ga0214923, IMG submission 177993) | Freshwater microbial communities from Lake Lanier, Atlanta, Georgia, United States - LL-1510 | ecosystem: Environmental > Aquatic > Freshwater > Lake | place: USA: Georgia | collected...
AAAAATGATTATGTTTGAAATAAGAAAAGATTTTCACCCGCACACCTAGTATAGAAATATTTAATATACTATGAATGCGGGTAGGAAAAATGATTATGTTTGAAATAAGAAAAGATTTTCACCCGCATTCTTAGTATAGAATAAAAATAATAAATCTATATTTATATAATATGAGTAATATATGCGAAAGATTAAGACAATTTTTTAATAGTATCAAAATGAAAAACACTTGTATTAGCACCTGTTGCGTTGATACAATTGTAATAGAAAAGAAGCACCATAAACATAAACATAAACACGAGAAAAAGGACGAAGAGAAAATAGAACAAAGTTAACTTATTTGAATACCTGTCATATTTTTAATAACTTCAATAACTTGAGCCATTTGAGAAGCTAATGTATTTAATGAATAAGCTTGAGCATTTGACGAAGAAATAACATCACCTCGACATAAAAAATTTTGAGATGAATTTATAACACATGGCGGAACATTAAAAGTTCCAGCACTTGGAACCTGTAGAGCTTCTAAATATGGTAATAATTGAGCGTTTCCACCGCCAATAGGAACACCATTCATATATATTTGATTATCGAACCAATAACCACTAGAGCCTGTATGTTGTTCTTTAGAACCTACACCATTATTAAAAATAAAATCTCCATTTGAAGGGCTATCGTGGTATATTTTCATATTGTTTGTATCTACTAAATTATTAAAAGCTATTCCATAACCTTCATCGAGAATAACATTTCCATTAACTACTAAATTATTATTAAATGGATTTATACTGAAATCATTTCCAGTATTAAAATAAGTACCATTAATATTTATACTTTGACTATTATTACTAATAGAAGCATTACCTATTTTATCTATTCCCAATTCTAATTGATTAGGTGCTTCAGGATTAGCTACAATAAATTTTGTTATATTTGTTTGGTCGTCGTATGTCGTAGATAAAGAACCATTAGCAATAGCTCCATTTACAACGCCATCAGTTGTAAGAACTAAACCAGTTGAAGTTTCAACTGAACCAGAATTAGTATTATCCCAAGCATTATCAGCCAGATTTTTTAAATTATCTATTTCAGTCTGAACATCCAATCCATTTAAATTTAATGTATTAGCGGATAAATTCCAGTATTTATTATTAGAGGTTAAATTTGCGGACATTATTATATATATATTAAGAAAATATATAAATAATAATTTTTATAAATTTGAAAATTTATTGAAACTTAAGAGCTGACTTTCTTGAGTGTTTTCTCGATGACTTTTTCATATGTTTTCCACCAGTGACACCCATACCTAAAACACTTTGCATAGCATGTTTCATATGTTTACTATGTAATCTATGTTTTCTAATCTTATGTGCGATCTTACTATGACTCATAAGTTTATGCATTGCACCTCCCCAACCATACCAATCATGTGAGTTAACCTGCGAGTAGTGTGCGGATGGCTTTTCATTTTCCACCGCTAAGCACTGTTCGACGCTAAGAGGGGCGACAATAATTTGCGAGTTATTTACCCCAGATAAGACGACTATCTGAGGGTACACGAATACCATAAAAAGTTCTAAACTATCCGAGTACGGAGTAGTATTAGTCACAGTCACACTGGGAAAGCTAATATTGAACTTATAGTTACAGCCAGGTGAAAGAACTCCACCAGATGGAGAACGGACGATTAAGTCATTCGAGAAGTTCAATTTAACAGGAGCAGAAGCAGGATAGAGGTATTTAGGTTGTCCGCTAGGATCCAAAAGAGTTTTAATGAGTTTAGTTCCTCTAAATTCTTGATAGGTCTTATTGCCTCCATTTTGCAAATATTGACGGTATAGAGTTTCTGATGTAGAATTAGATAGCAATTGAACTCCATTAACTTGAGCCTGAACAGCAGATATAGGGCAAAATGTATCAGTTAACTGAGTAGCATGGACAGGATTAGGGTCATTAGGAACTGTAATATTTTGAGAATTGTATAAATTGGTAGGATAACAAGCAAATAAAAGAACATAAGAGGGTACACTATTCAAACTAACGACAGGTGTAGAAACAATAGCAGAAGTTCCTCTAGGGATACTTACTAATGTCGAATAACGGTCTAACACAGGTAGTGGGTACATTACTTCCGATGGGAGTACGAAATCCTTCATAATGTTATAGGTTGTAAATTGAACTGTAGGCTGTCTTACTGGAAAATTTGGTCCGAACAAAGCATTAATATTATCTATTTTAAGAATACCATTATTAGTACTTCTGGCAAAACTTAGAGTTCTAGTTGCCAAGTTTCCTAATTGGAAGTTTAGATTCAAACTATCGATATGAGTAAAACCAATTTCATTAGAATTGACATGAATAGTAGATATCAAAGGTGCTACTGCTACATAAAATCTATAATTCACGTTAAAAGTAGCAGAGGTAGGAGTATTAGTAAGTATTTCAATATCGTAGGAAGCTCTACCAAGGTCGCACCCAGTATTACTACTATACAAACCTAAAACACTTCTATTAGTATAGAGAACATCGTCGAAATTCATTACATTATCTATCATAGTATTATCGATGGACTGTAATTGTCTAGAATATGGCATCATTGGGCAACTTGCTTCAAGAGCAGAGACTATAATACCATTTTGAGTATCAAAAGAATAAGAAGAAGCGGAACCCATTAAAATAGTTGTAATTGAACAAGCTTTTTGAAAAGCATTAGATTTCACACCGAACTCATTATCGCAAAGAAGAGGAGTATTAGCAGAAGCATTAAGACGAGATCCTGAAACTTGATACTGCACCTGACAGTCCATAGTTATAATTCTATCCAATACTTGAGCTAAAGCATTACTAAGATTTAATTTAACACTAATAAGAGAACCAGAATAAGAGTTAATAGGAATTTGATTTTGGAAACCTGCATCCGCTTTATTACTATGGACTAAATAACTTTCCTTAGATGTAAAATCGAGAACGGGCTCTATAACAGTTGCTAAAGGCATTTGAGACATTTATATATATAATTATAAAAGAGAAATTTTATAATTAAATAAAAAACTAAATCCTAAAAAATCTTATATATTTTATACTAGCATAGTCTTTTTAGAATATAAAACTAATTTTAGATTATTTTGAGAATTTGGAGAGGCTAGTAATGGTCTATAATTACCAAATGTATCAGTCCAAAAAATATTAATTGTAAAGTTTCTAATATATGAACCACTGCCCAAATTAACTAAACGACTTTCAGCAATAGAACTAACGGCATACTGAACTACATTTCTATTCAAAGCCCATTCATCTTGGTTTACGCTTAAATCGAAGAATATATTTAGATTAGGTCTATTGATAGAACTTAAACTATTATTATCCTGAGCAGTAAAAGCTATATTAGTAAATGAATTTTCTATCTCTAGTCTTACTGGTAAATCAGTAATACTAAATAATATTCGTTTAACTGGACACCAAATATTAAATTGATTTTGGGAAGCAGTCATAGTATAATAATTTTCATCGTTATAATCTACAGTATTATTATATACATCGTAGCATAACATTAAATAATTAGTATCTTTCTCCTGAGTGTATATATTTCTAGGACAACCAAATAAATCGCCACTAGTAGAATCCATATAAAAACTAATTTGAGGGAATGCATTTTGGTCGTATAAAGATACTGGAAAATTCAAACTAAATAAACGAGTAGAACTACTATAGGTATAAAATGGGAATTGTGTATTATCGACTGAAACACCAGAAGCTAATAAATTAGTGCAAAATGTAGCAAATACTGATTTAATATTAGTATTAAATATATTTAATATCCAATCAATATCATAAACATAGTAATATAATGGACTATTTATAAAATCTTGTAATCCATTATTTTGAGATGGAGGTAAAGGGTTTTTATCTAATACCTGAGATTTATAAATAATAGGACTAGTTAAACCATAAATTAATAATCCTGAAGCATTATAATATTCAAACCTAATTTTAAAAGGACTTAAATTAATATCTGTTTGAGTTTTACCATTTTGAATAGGAAAAATATACATTGGTATTAGACTTGTGTTTAATAATGCTCTATTTAAACTTAAATAATATTGACTTGGATCTACCGCTATAACATCCTCGTTAGAGAAGTTTATTTCAGCAGGACTATTATCTAAATTCTGAGAAGCATTACTATTAATACCAGTATTAACAGCTAAATTTATATAAATAGGTGTATTTGTTTCAGACATATATATATTAAAAGTTAGAAAAATTTAATATATATTAATTTAAACTATTGTTAATTTTTTTTATTTGCTCTCTTTCTTTAGCTGTCCTTGTTGGAATATTTTTATTTACTACTATATCCTTATTTAATTCTATATAATATCGTTCTCTCTTGCATAATTCTTGTAAATTAGTACATATTACATTTTCTAATAATTCTATTTTAGTTATACCATCTAATTTTAATATTTCTGAGGCTGTTGTTTTATGTGTTTTATTATTAGTATATCTTAAATAATTATTTCTATGTTTTGCCATTCTATTACATAAATATCGTTCGCAAGTTGAACCAATATATATTTTATTAGTTGTATCATTTGTTAATTTATAAATTTTAGCAAAATCAAATTTATTAAACATAATTATATTAGTATAGATTTTTTTTTTCAAAAATAACGCTCGGTTAAATTTAATATTAATTTATCGTTTTGTAATCTAGATTTATTAAATAATTGTAAAAATTCTTCAAAATCTTTAAATTTATCTAAATTTAAAGCACAATAACAAGAATAACGAGCACAAACGGCACTATTAGACTGCTGTATTTGATTTGGATTATATAATAAATCACTTTTACTATCTAATATTAATTTACTTAAATATGGGTAGTCTTGGTGAGTTCTTATAGAGGTTGGATAATCTACCTTTTTATTTAAACTAAAATCATCGTGTCCTAAACTGTCGAATAAAATTATTTTTCCTTCGTCTTTGTTCTTACCATATCCTATATAAACCCAATGACCATTATAATTAGGAATATCATCCCATATATATAATACAATAGCAAATCCATAAGGATATAACAACTGTTTTAATGACCTATAATTATGTAGTTCGTCGTAAGATATACAATTACATTTATTATTAAATAGGTTTTTTATTTGTCTATTTGATATACTTTCATTCATTATATATAAATAAGATTTTTAATAATATATTTTATATATATACTAAAAATGCGGGTAGGAAAAATGATTATGTTTGAAATAAGAAAAGATTTTCACCCGCACACTTAGTATAGATTATAAATCTTCTAATTTAAAAATACTATGTTCAGTAATTATGATTTTTGGTATTGTTGTAGCTACACTAATCCAGTGTGAATTTTCTTTCTCGGCTAATTCTTTTAATCTATTAAATTGTGCTTTATTAAAATCAAAATAATTAATGGCACATCTTTCTATATTTTTATTAATTGTATTAGTAAAGAAAACCCAATTAGAACAGCTTCGGATCATAGTTCCAGTATAAGTTCCTTCCATAGCATTATGACTAGTAAATAAAACATGAATTCTATATTTTCTACTATTATTAATAATTGAGTTCATTAGTTCATAAACTCTCTTTTTTAAAAATCCATTCTTTTTATCAGAGGGCAGAGCATCTATATCGTCGAATATAATAGCTATTGCTTCATATTCTTCTGCTATATCTTGAAAATCTGAAAATTTTAAATCTTCTTCTATAATACTATTAGGGCTTATTCTTTTAGTTATATAAGGGTCTAATACTTCGTCCTTTTCTCCTTCACTTACTAAAAATATTGGTGCCTGTTTATAGATATCTAAAAATACTTTTAAATAATCTTTACAAAATACACTTTTTCCTGACCCCTGAGCTCCTGTTATAAATAAATTTGAAACACTATGAACTATGTTCGTAGGTGCTACCATAAATTTACTATTAGGAGGGCTATTTAATTTTTGATATAATTGTCCGTCATATCCTTTATGATATTTTAAAGTATCGCAAGAACTACCAGTACATTTACAAGATTTCTCATTTTTACAATCTGACGAGCATATATATTTAGGATTATATAAATATATATACTGATTATTTTTCTTAGTTTGTGTTTTTAAAATTGCTAGTCTTCTTCCATTTGTTAAACTTAAACCAAAATTACTCATATAATATAATTAGATATGATTTTTAAATTTTCAAAATTTTCAAAATTTTTTTTATCGCTTTTTTTGTTAATTTCTTTTTATGAGATTTTTTAGATTTTCCACCTGTACGCCCATAACCTTTCATAGATTTTTTTGATTTCTTAGATTTCTTAGCTTTTCCACCTAATCTAGTCATACCTGCAGAGAATGCTTTATAATCTGAATTATGATTAGGAGCCATTATTTTACTACTTTGATTCATATTAGGATCTTGAGTTTTACCTTTTCCATAATAAGGTAATATTTTAGCATCGTTAGCTGTTTCCTCGTATGGTAATATACTCATTTCTGCTCCTCCTTCAGGGTCTGGCCATCTTAATCGATGTCTTTCAGGTATTATACCATATTCTGGAATATTTAAAAATTGAGCTAATATTCCTGTTAATATTTCCCATGGAACTAAAGCACCAATTTTTTTAACAGTTCGTGGAATTCCTTTACCTCCTTTCTTTGTTTTTCTTCTATCGAATTCAGAAGGAAAGCCCATAGACTGACGAGCTTTCTGTATTGCTACCTCGCCTAATAGTTCAAAAGGTATTAAATCCATTATTTTTTCAAATGTGCTACTTCCTCCGCACATGCTACCTCCATACCCATCTCCGATAGTATAAGGGTCTTTAAATCTATAATTAGGGGATAAAAGTTCTGCTAATTTTCCAGCTTGTTTAGGAACGTATCCAATAGCTTTACCTATAAGGCCCGGAACGACTGCTTCAGCCACCCCTCCAACACGATGCAAAGCTCCTACTATATAATTTGCCATATCGTCTAAAACTCCACCTCCATATTTATCGTATTTTAATCTACCGCCTAAAAATTGTTTTTCTAAATGGTTTTCGCATTCACTACAACAACCATGACCATTTTTAATCATTTCAGTTTTTAGAGCATTCTTAATAGCTGTTAAACCTTTATGAGCATATTTCTTAATAACTGCTATAGATTGCCAACCATATTTTTTCACTAATCTAGTAATAGGTTTTCTAAATGGTTCGCCTACTAATCTAACAGCAATCTCTATTAATGTATCTAAAGTCAAACTACCTAAGAAATTAAAACCTGTAGTTATTCCACTATGTAGAGAAGATATTAAACCTAAACCATGTTTAGGGTTTTTCATTATTAATTTACCTAAATGAGCTCCACCTAAACTATCTAAAATTTTATCGCTATCATTACCACATCGACATAATGGTTTTTCATAATTTTCGTCGCCTTCCCATAATCCAGATTCTGAATTAGGATTAGGTAGCTTTTTATATCCTGCCCCGCCTGGTCCTTGTGCTTCTTCTCTTATTGGTTCTAGTTGTAGATTTCTTAGCCATGCGTCTCTAAGGCGTTCCTGTAATAAGTTATTATATCGAGATAAATCTTGATTTCTTATATACTGATGTCCTAAAAGAGCTCCAGTAGCTAGGGCTGTTGTTGCTCCTGCTAATGCTCCTATTTTATTTTTATGTTTTTTAGCAAATTCTTTTATTTTATCAAAAACTCCAGCTCCTTTTTCGTCGTCGTAATTTTCTGCTAGTTGTGTCCAACTTCTAGGCCTAAAAACGTTCTCCTCTTCTGGAAATTCTAAAGGCTTATCGCTTTCATGTCTAAATACATCTAAGGCCGATGACCTATGTCCGTAGTCGTCTTTTCCTTCTTCAGGCTCTAGAAAAGGAAGAGAAGCAGGTCTATCTAAGTTCTGATCGCCTACATTTAAAAATCTTGCTAATTCTCTATTTATTTTACGTTTTTTATATTCTCTATGAGCTAAGGCTCCTATTGTTCCAGCTAATGCAGTTCCTGCTAAACCAGCTGTACCAGCTATTATTTTCTTTTTATGTTTTTTAGCAAATTCTTTTATTTTATCTAAAACTCCTGCTCCGCTATATGGTTTTGAAAAATCTAAAATAGGTGGTTCCCCTACATCTATAAAATCTAAAGCGTTTTCATGTATTAGACTACTTCTCCTACTACGAGCATTTTTTACATCTTCAATAGGTTTTATAGGTTCGACTAATAATCTACTTTTATGAGATCCAAAAGCATTTTTATTTTTATGTTTATTATATAAATGAGAGCCTAAAGCAGTTGCACCTACTAAACCAGCAGTACCAGCTAATCCAGCTATTATTTTCTTTTTATTTTTTTTTACAAAATTTTTAACATCGTCTATGATACCGCTTCCATGTGTTTCCTTAATTGCTTTCCATGCTTCTTTTAAAGTGCATCCATGTTGTTTCTTATATGCTTGAACAGCACGGAGCAAAGCCCCGTGCTCTACTTGCGGAGGCTTCGCCTTCGCATGAACAGCTTTTAATAAACTTTTTTTCTTTCCAGCTCCTTTCTTACTTGGTGGATGTGGTTTTAATGTATATCCTTCTAATCCAAATGGATTTTTTATATCTTCTCTAACTTGTAATTCAGATATAGGGACAGCCTGAGGAATTCTATACACATGACTAGTTTTTCTAGTAGATGGTCGTTTCGCTTCTTCTTCAACTGGGAACCTATTTTCTGCTTCTCCTTCTCTTTGTTTATTTATAGTATCAAAAAAATTAAATGCTCTATCTTTCTCAATACTTGGAATTTCTTTTCTTTTACCTTTCCTAGTTGCTAGTGCTCCTAGAGCTAATGCTCCTAGAGCTCCGCTAGTTACTCCTGCTACTGTTTTTAATGTTTTTTTATGTTTTTTCACAAAATTTTTAACATCGTCTACAATGCCCTTACCTTTTTTAGTTTTGAAACTTGGTTTATCAAACATATCAGTATTATAATCCATATATATATATAATATTAATAGAAATAAAAATTATGTTTTTTCTAAAGTCTTTATTTTATTAATTAAATTATTCAAATCCTCTAATAAGTTTAAACAATCTAATTTGATTGTTTGGATTGATATTTCATTATTTTTTATTAATAATGGTTTTTGATTTATAAATCTAAAATTATTTCTATGAGCTTTAGTATAACAATGTTTAACCCATTTATTATTATCTACATTTTTTTTACAAAATTCACAATATTTATTAATATCCATTTATTATAAATAAGCTTGAAAATTAATCTTATTAGCTTTTATAAATTCATCGCATAATTTATCAATTTTTTTTGAAAAATATTCTATTATTTTCTCGCAATAATATAAACATGTTTTTACTGCTTTATATTCTCCTGTATATAGTGCTTCTTTTGTATATATATATTTATCTATGATTTTATTAATTTCAGTTAAATATTTATCGTAGGGATTATATAATTTTAAAATTAATGATTGAATGTAAGTAATATGAGAAATTAATTTCCTATCTCTTGCATCATTTGGATTCATAGCAAATGTATGAGCATAATTTTCAATTATATAAATAAAGACTTTTAAATGGTTTATGATATCGTTATATTTTCCAACTAAGGAGCGTTGAGTAAAATCATGTAGTAATAAACATATATCTATATTACCATTCATTCTCTCTAATGCATAAAGACGCTTAATAGCTTTTAATTTATTATCTTTTACATAATATTGAATTAACATATTTAATATAACTCCATTCGTAAAATCTTCATTTATATTTTTCTCATTACTTTCATCGATTAATGTATTTGTAATTTCAGTATATACTGAATTATTTATATGAAAAACATCGTATTTAGTTAATTCGCTTTCGTAGACTGCTTGAGATAATGGATAATCAGTTCCATCGTCGTTCTTTTGGAAACCTTCTAAAATTTCTTTTGGTGTCCATCTTCTCGTAATTAGTTCGTGAGCTAACTGATAACATTTTAAATAATCTATCTTCTCGGCTATTGTATTTGTTTGTTTAGGTAATGTTAATTTATTTTCTGTAAAATCATTAGATAGATTAAATGCATACTTACAAGCATCATAATTATATCCAACTACTTTTTTATCTTTCAAAGTTCCTATATATGTTGCTAATCCTTTAAACTTTGAAACTAAACCACATTTAATATCTCCTAAGAAAAAACGATTGTTATTATTTTCATCGTAATATAAATTATTCATAACATACTGTAAGGCTTTAGCTTGTTCCATTTTAGGGATAATTTCCATTAAATCAATATCTCCAGCTAATACATTACCCTTATACACATGAGAACCATATAATATTAATTTATTTTTTTCATGTAGTTTAACACTTTCTACTTTTGTTGGATCATAGATTATATTATCTATCATAGCTGTCTCGATATATGTATAGTCATATGGATAATCTTTTCGCCTGAAAATATTTTTATATAGTTTGGTTTTTTCTTTTTCTTCACTTGCTAAACCATGTTTTATACCTTTTGACATTTATTATATAATAATAGATTACATAATAAATATTTATAAAATTAATCTTGTTTCTTTTCTAATTCTTCTACAACTGATTGAGATAAATCTAAAACGTTTAATTCTTCTTCGCTTTCATCGCTTTCATCTTCGCTATCTGAATAGCCTATTTTTTCATAAATATTAGCTATAAGTGATCTCATTTCTTCATTTTGTTTAGTTAATGTAGCTACGCACTCATTTAAATTTTTCAATTTTTCAGATAATTCATCGCATTTCTTTTTTAATAATTCTTTTTCGTCTATGACTTCAATAGTTATTAATGAATTTAATTTATCTTCTGATAGTTCTTCTTCTTTTGTTGGTTCTCTTAATCCTAACTTTTTCAAAATTTCCTCTTTTTCCATATTATTAATATACTATATTATTTTTTTTAAAATTAAATTATTTTTTCACAAATTAAATTATATGAGTTGTTTTGATGGATTATTAAAACTTAAAAAAGGAGAAATAAATAAACTTATAAAAAATATAGATAAATCTATACCAGTTAGTAAATATAGAAAAGCAGATTTAATTTGTATGTATCTTAAATTAATTGGTATAATAAAACAAGAATTAGAGACATTACCAAAACCAGCACCAGTATCAAAACCAGCACCAGCACCAGTATCAGCACCAGTATCAGAACCAAAACCACAAAAACCAAAACCAGCACCAAAACCAGAAACACAAGCACAAGCACTAGAAAGACAAATAGCACCAAAAGGAAAAACAAAACCTATAGAAGAATTAAAAAACGAAATATTAATAAAATTTGAACCAAATTCTAAAACACTTTGGGACAATAGAAACGGTGTTAATTATTCAACTTCATCAAATTGGGAAGCAATTAAAAAACAATATGCGGACTTATATTATAATTATGGTTATAGATTACCTATGAGTAAAGGCAATAATTCTAAATATGTAAGATATACACCTAAATTATATGAAGAAATGAGAGATGCGGGTTATGTCGATAGAAATACTCCAGCAGAAGAAATGACACCAAATTTTGAACAATTTTTCGCAGACCAAATGACAATAGAACAAAGAAAAGAATATTTAAAATTTATGAAAATAAAATATGGAAAAGAATTTACATTTGATACTACATTCGAAGAAGAAGAAGACAAAGAAGTAGATAAAAAAAAAATGGAACAAATTAGAGCATATGAAGCAGAAAGAGCAAAAGCACTAAGAGAAGAACCACCTAAACCAAAACCAGAACCACCTAAACCAAAACCAGAACCACCTAAACCAAAACCAGAACCAGAACAACCTAAACCAAAACAATTAACAAAAGAAGAAATATTAGAAGAAGAAAGATTAATGAAAGAAAAAGCACTAAGAGCAAGAGAAAAAAGACAGGAAATAGAAAAAAGATTAGAAGAAGAAAGATTAAAGGCAGAAATATTAAGACAAGCAATAGAAGAAGAAAAAAGATTAAAAGACGAGGAAAAAAGACTAAAAGAAGAAGCAGAAAAAGCAAAAGAACAAAGAAAGGAAATAGAAAAAGCATTAAAAGAAAAGCCCAAACCTAAACTAGAAGGAAAATTCGACATGCCAGAAATAAGAAGGCCAACACCTAAACCAAAACAAGAAGAAAAAAAATTAGTTGGATTTCATGAGATATCTTATGAAGCAAGATTAAAAAAAATATTTGAAAATAAAGAAATGATTAAACTTATTAAGAAATCTAAAAATATGTTAGATCCAACTGCAAGACTAGGAGAAATAATTGAAATATGTAGTTCAATTAATCCAAAATTAAAAATAACAGGAATAGAAAACAATAAAAAGAAAGTAGATTATATGAAGGAGAAATTTTCAGGAAATAAAAATGTTAATATACTTGAAACTAATTATATAAATGCTAACCTAAATAATAATGATTATGATTTAATTATAATGTATCCACCATTAGAGAACAAATACGATTATATATTTAAAACATTGAATATTATGAGAGAAGGTAAAATATCGTATAGAGGCGATGAGGTTAATTTTATTTTATTATCTAATAAATTAGATGTTCCTGATAAATTTGATTTAGCTAATCTAATATATAATAAAGGATTAACATACGATGTATTTAGAGATATTTATTTTAAATATGCTAAGGAGTTTATTAGTGCTAAACAATTTATAGAAGGTTCGCCGAGAATAGCCCAAAACTATCATATGTTATTTAATAATATGTTAAAAGGTTCATTAATAGAACATGTAGAATTACCAGATAGAAAATATGAAACTAGAGAAAATCCTAAAAATATTGATGGATATGTCTATTTAATAGAAACATTAGGATATTAATATACTAAGATTATATATAATTACTTTAGTAATTAATTATATATAAAATTCAAAAAATATTATTAAATATTTCTATACTAGGTATGCGGGTGAAAATCTTTTCTTATTTCAAACATAATCATTTTTCCTACCCCGCATTCATAGTATATTAAATATTTCTATACTAGGTGTGCGGGTGAAAATCCTTTCTTATTTCAAACATAATCATTTTTCCTACCCGCATTCATAGTATATTTAAAAATTAGTATAGAAAAATAATATTTAAAATCTAATATCATAGTATATATAATAATGGATAACCAAACCGAAATAAAAAAATCAAAATATACTGAGGCTCAGAAGCTTTCAATTAAAAAATATAGAGATAATAATAGAGAGAAATATAATAGTATTAATAAGGTGTATAGTTTGAACTATTATAATAAACATAAAAACGAGGAACAATTTAAACAAAAAAATAAAGAGAAGGCGAAAAGGTATTACGAGAAAAAAAAAGAAGAAAAAAAATTAAAAAATACTATAGAAAATTTGAATTTAAATTCGTCTAAAGAAATTTAAATATACTATAGTATAATATGAATATTAAAGTTATCGAGGGTTTATATACTAATATCGACAATAAGGAAGCAATTAAAACAATTGATATAAATGAACTATCTAATATTACTAATTATTTTGAATATATTGAAGATAAACCTAATAGAATATTTTTAGATATTGACGGTGAGTTCGAAGATGGTTTTTATAATATTGATACGTTTGAGGCTACTAATAAAGCTATATTAGAAAAACTATGTAAAATTAAAAATGTAAGTATTATGGAAGCATCAAGCTTAAAAAGTCATAAGCTATCTTATAGAGTTATATATATCAATGAGTATTGTAATGACTTAGCTACAATGAAAAAAATTGTATTTGGAAATAAATACAATAAGATTAAGAAAATACTAAGTTCTATAACAGATATTAAAACTAGTAAAACTCTTAATTATTTGAATATCGATAAACTGCCATATAGAAGAGGTAAAATGAGATGTGTCAATGCATGGAAAGAAAAACACGACAAACAGCGATTTAATAAATTGGTAAAAGGTCAGATAATAGATACTGTTATCCAGTACATACCAGAAGATGCAGAAGAATTAGAATGGTGCGGAGATGAAATAGAAATATTAAACGAGCCTAAGGAAGCTAAAGAACCTAAAGAACCTAAAGAAGCTAAACCAAAAGTAGAAACAAATTCATTTGAATCATTCAACTACGATAATAAAAATACATTATTAAATAAACATAAACTATCTTATGTAGATCTGAAAAACTTTTCATTATATAAACAATATCTATACTTAATACCAAATAATAAAACTAGTTATGAGGATTTTATGAGTATTGGTTTTGCTATTCGTGGAGCTGGTGGAGTTCTTAAAGATTGGGCAGATTGGGCTAGTTTAAATAATAATAATAAGAACGATAATCAAATATTAAAAGGATTTGACAAGTTTAAAACAGAAGGACAAATATATAATATAGCTACATTAAAGAGACTAGCAAAGAAAGCTAATCCAGATTATTTTAATACTCAAGAAGAATTATTTAAAAATTATTTTGATTTGGATTTACAAGGTATTAAGATTATAAAAGAAACTTCGTCATTTGTTAGCCAAGAAGGAACAGCAGACGAAGACAATATATTAGACGAAAATAAATTTATAATCTTATATGCATATCTTGGACGAGGTAAAACAACAGCTATTAAAAGACTTATAAAAGAGAAAGGATATGAACGATTTCTATTTATATCTCCTAGAGTTTCATTTAGTTTATTTATAAGCCAAGAAATGGAAATAGATAATTATACCGATGCTTTATTAGATAACAAAGACCCTAACAAGGTATTTATTAATAATTCTAAAAAATTAATTATTAGTGTTGAGAGTATACAAAAAATAAACATAGATAATAATTACCAATGTATATTTTTAGACGAAAGCGAAGCTATATTAGCTCAGTTCTCAAGTCCAACTATGAAAAGTAAATATTTAGATTCATACAATGTATTAGATAAGCTTATCAAAAAAGCCGATAAAGTAGTATGTGCCGATGCTTTTCTAACTAATAGAACAATTAATTTTATTAAATCATATAATGAACCAATAACATTAATTAAAAATAATACTAGTCCTATTAAGAGAGAAGCTATCCGATTTACACAAGACGAGATAGAAGATAAACTATTCGAAGAATTGAGAGCAAATAAAAAACCTTATGTATGTTCATCGACTAAATCAATTCTTGAAAGTATTGAAGCTAATAAAAAATCATCTCCTGAACTATTTAAAAATTCTATTATATATTTTGGCGGATATAAGAGAGACGATAAAATGTTTAAGGAAACACTTAAAAATATTAATACAACTTGGAAAGATGCTAAATGGGTTGGGACTACTCCTACTAATACCGTTGGCTGTTCTTTTAGTGTTCCAAATGATTTTGATAATGTTTTTATGTTGTGCACTGCTCCTACTTGCTCTATTAGAGACATGTTTCAGATGTCTATGAGAGTTAGACATATTAAAGAAAATAAAATGTATTTTTGTTTACCAAATATTAAAAGAAATACAAAAGGGACAAGAGACGACATCTATTATTTATCTTTAGAAAATTTTGAAAATTATAATAGAGAGAAGATAAATCTATGCATAGAAGAATGTTCTAAATTTATTGAAACCGATAAAAATAATCAGTATATACTAACTATATTAATAGATACATTTAAACAATGGGAAGACACACCAAAACCATTAAGAGAAATTATTTATTTTAATTTGTTTGAGATGTATGTATCTAATACACATTACGAAGAGATGTTTTATAAATTTTTAGATAAATGCGGTTATATATACGAGAAGGTAGAACAAAAACCAAAACTAAAAAAGGAAGCTAAGAAAGAAGATAAGAAAACTATTGAAGAATTTGAGACAATTGATAAAGAAAAGCTAGACCAAATGGTAAAAGAATATAACGACCTACAACCTATTAAAGATAGTGAAATAGATAAATATATCCTAGACGAGAAGAAAATGAAATCTAGCGTTATTGATAAAATGAGAAAAGAGAAATATTATTATAAAAAATTAATAAGAGATGATCTACCTATAGAAGAAGAAGCCAAACACTTTTTTAGTTTTATCAATCCACATAGAAAACAATATCTAAAAAGAGCATACGACGAGAAACATTCTAAAAGCTATATAGAACTCATTGAGAAGGAAATCGACGAAGCTAATAAATGTAAGGAAATGATTAAGGGTCATATACTTAAATTAAATGTTATTAATGATTTTGTTAAGATTCTAAAAATTAATAATACCTATGATATGGAAACAGTTATCAAAAGAGAAGATATGGAGAATTTGATTAGTTATGTCGAGAAGAATAAAAAAAGAATTTCAAACATTTTTAATATTAGCGACAATATTAAAGACGAATTAGATGCAGGTAAAAAATTTAGAATGTATTATCCTTATATAGATAAATGTATTTCAAACTGGTCAGGATGTTATTTAACCGTTAATAAGAAGGATAGAAATAAATGTCCTATCTTATTTAAATTGAGTGGTATTAATTACTTTAATATTATGAAAGATAAAGCCAACAATATTGAACCTAATTTTATCGATGAGTTATAAATGCGGGTGAAAATCCTTTCTTATTTTAAACATAATCATTTTTCCTACCCGCATTCATAATATATATCTTATTATTATAATCTAGAAATTAAAAAAAAGGGATTTTTTTTAGTTCTCTTTTTTCTTCTTTTTTTTGTATCTCTATATATTTTGGATGTATATTATGTTTTATCCATTCTTTAATCTTATATTCTAAATATTCGTCAAAATCCATTTTTTCAGATTTTCTATCTTCTCTATAGGCTAACTTCATTGTATTTTCATGAAATTCGTCTCCATATTCAAATATTAACACAACTCCACATTTTAACGTCGTATAATTACAATGACGCCAACTTAATTTATCTACTAATAAAACATTAGTGTCTCCAAATGGATTAACTCCAGTAGAACAATCTTTCATTTTGTTATCTTCTATAAAATTTTCAATTAGATATTTTGAACAACATTGAGGAAAACGAATCATAGATAGCTGAAAATACATTATATATATATATATTTAATCTAGAAATTAATTTTAACTAAAATTAAGGCTTAACTTAATCTAATTTAATACTAAATTAAAAATTTTTAATTAATAATAATCTAATATTAAGTTAATGATTAACTTAATTTATATTTTAACCCCCGTTTTATATAACTTTCTGTTTTAAGTTCTTTAATAGTAAAAATAAATTTATGTTTTACCCAATTAGTTTTAATTAGTGTTAATAAATCATTAACATTATTCATAGAATAATAACCTCTATTATTTAATAATATATGTCCTCCTTTCTCATTAAAATAATTCTTAACATTATTATATAATAAATCTATAGCTAATTGGTCTGCTTTCTCTTGTGTGCTACATAATCTATATTCAATGTTATTAGGTCTATCTATATAATCCTCATTATCGTTGTTAGTTGTAAAAATAATTAAATACATTATATTATATTAGAAATTAATATTAATATTAAGGTTAATATTAAAATAAATATCTAGTTTATTTTAATATAATGTCAGAAAAAGAATTAATAACCGAAGCTATAAAACAAAATAAACCAACTATTAGCGAAAGCTCAATTAAAACATATATATCAATTCTTAAGAACTTATTTAAGAAATATGGTAAAGAAGAAGAATTTAATATTAAATGGTTTACTAATGAAAATGATAGAATTAAAGATTTAGAAGAAGTTAAACCAAATATTAAAAAAACATTACTATCCGCATTGATAGCAATCACGCCAGACGCTCATAATAAAAAATATAAAAAATTAATGATGGAAGAAGCTCTCAAAGTTCAACAAGATAACCTAAAACAAGAAAAAACAGAAACACAGGCTACTAATTGGATAAGTCAAGAAGATTTATTAAATAAGTTTAATGAAATGAAAAAAGAAGTTAAAACATTTTGGAATAAAACACCATTAACAAAACCTCAATATATGAAATTTCAAGATTTAATTTTATTAATGTTAGCTAGTGGTATTTTAATAGCTCCTAGACGTTCTAAGGATCTAACAGAATTTAAATTAAAAAATATAACTGCTAAAGATAATTTTTTAAAAGGTAATAAATTATATTTCAATAGTTATAAGGGTTCAGACGCTAAAGGATTACAAATAATAGAACTACCATCTGCTAAAAAAGATTTAATAATGATTCTAAAAAAGTTTATTAAACTAAATCCATATGACTACTTATTTACAGATAGTCAAGGAAATAAAATGAATAGTGTTAAAATAAATCAATATTTAGAAAAGATATTTGGAAAGAAAATAAGTATTAATATATTTAGACATTCTTATCTATCCGAAAAATATCCAATAACAGAAATGAAAGAACTAACGAAAGACGCTCAAGATATGGGGACTAGTGTTAATATGGCTTTGAATACTTATATTAAAGCATAATAATTTTATGATATTAATATATAATAAAAATGTTAGAAATAATAAACAAGGATTTTAGAGAATGTAAAATACCAGAGGGTTTAACTATAACAGACCCGCCATATAATCAAGGATATGCATACAATAAATATAAAGATACTATAAATGAAGAAGATTATATAGAATTACTTTCAAAAATTCCTAAACCATGTGTAATCATACATTATCCAGAGGAAACAATTAATTTACTACCAAAAGCATTAAAAATAAAATGTGAACAGGTTGTATCTTGGGTATATAACTCCAATACAGGAAAACAAAGTAGATTGATTAGCTGGTGGGGATGTAAACCAGATTTTAATAAAGTTCGACAAGAATATAAAAATTTAAAAGATAAAAGAATAAAAGCTCGAATAGTTAAAGGACATACAGGAGCTAAATTATATGACTGGTGGGAAATAAATCAGATTAAAAATGTTAGTAAGGAGAAAACAGCTCATCCATGTCAAATACCCGAAGAAGTAATAAAAAGAATTATATTAACTACAGCTAAAGAAAATCAAACTATAATAGATGTGTTTGGAGGTAGTGGAACAACTAGCAAAGTTGCTAAAGATTTAGGATTTAATTCTATTACTTATGAAATAGACGAAAAATATTGTGAAATTATTAAAAATAGATTAACTACCATAACATATACCAGCTCCAGAATCCCGCCGAACTAATATCGTCTATTTTATCGTTTTTATGCCTTTTCCTATAGTTAGCTCTTTTCTTTTCATCGTTGTTATCGTAATCTGAATAATATGAAATACGGTCTCTGAATTGACTAAATGGGGTTCCATCTGGTTTTAATTGTCCGAAACTAGTTATATATGTATCGTCGTAGAAAACGTCATATTTTTTGAATTTCTTTTTAGATGGGGCTTTAAAAGTAAAACCAAATTTTTTAAATGTTTCTTGTTTCATTAAATAATAATAGATTAATTATTTAATAAAACCCTATAATAAAATGAATATTGTCAGGACTTATTTTAGTAATATATTTTTTATATGGTCTAGGGTCAGTAAGTCTAACTCTATAATAATGTCCTTCTTCTCTCATTTTCTTTAATGGTTTCATTTGATGTCTATAAAGAAAATCTATAACATCTTTTTTTTTAAAAGTATCCTTAGGAAAACCTAAAGCTTGGATCTCTGACATATTATTTAAAAGTAGACAATTATTTTTTTTGGTTTCATTAATTTATAATTAGAAAATAATTTATGAAGCTAATTGAGTTAATGAAAAATTACAAGTTCCTAAGTTAACACTTCCAGCAGTAGCACGATTATTTACAATAAAATAAAATGTGGAAGCATCAGCAAGACGAGTAATACGACTAAAAGATAAAACACCATTTAGAGCGGTAGCAGTTATAGGAGTAGTCATGGGATAAAAATTAGATGGTTCAGCACTATCTGCTATAGATACTTGGCCATTAATACCAGAAGCAGAAACATAATAATTAAAAGTAATAAGGAAGAGACCTCCTTTAATAATATTTACTTGACTATTTACAGCGTCCCAAGTCCAATTATCAGGGCTTCCAGCACTATCAGCTCCAGCAGTTGAAGTAGCACCGAAAACAACTTTAACATCTCCCGAAGAACTAGGAAGAACAGCATTAGCACTAGAACCAGTGACAGAAAGATATGAAGCACCACCGACAGGGCTTTCTCCAGATTGAACGACTTTATTACAGTAAATAGTATAATAATCATTTGGAACAAAGATATTAGCAGACATTTATATATATAATTACTAAATATTTTATTTTTTATTTTTTATAATTTTTATAATATATATTTTTAACTTACAGCAATAAAAGCGGTCTTAGTTAAACCAGAACCAGCATTAGGAAAATGGTTAGCAGTTGAGCCACCGCAATTACCAAAATAATTAATAGCAACAGCTCCCGCTTGTGCTTTTTGAACTACTAAGAACTGACCAGCCGAACCGTTGGTAGTTGTTGCTCCTTGGCAAATAAAAACATTATTTATTAAATTATATGTATTAGCAGAACTAGCATTATTAAATCTAATACAACATTTTAAACCAGTTCCAGCATCAGATGTAGCGGATGTATATTGAATGGTTGAACTTTGAATAGTTGATGCAGACGTAGCATTAGCCGAATTGTTTATACTTATAATAGGTTGAACGGTTGACGATGTTGACCCTTGGACTATCAAGACACCAAATAAATTTAATCGTCCTGAACCTGAGACAGTTATAAAACTATTTGTAGTATTTGCTAATAATGGATTATTTAAAATATTTGTTTGAGTTAAAAATAGAGCCGATGTATTTAATTGAATTGATGTTAAATCTGAGTTATAAATAGAACAGGCAGTCATTGAACAATCAGCTATAGCAATAGTTCCTCCAGCAGTTGAACCATTTGAAACATAGGCAGATTTTCCTGTTGGTGGAGCTAAAATACAATCATTAATAGCTAATGTATTTGGATAAATATTAGATTGAGTTTGAGTAATACCTCCATTAATTAACAAATTCGTTAAACTACATACACCAGAAACAGAAGAAACACCAACTGCATTTATTAAAATTTGTCCATTTATAGTAGCAGATAAGGGGGTATTTTCAACGCCAGATAAAACAGTATTAGAACGAGTTATAGTTATATCTTCCGTAAAATTACCAATTATAGAAATTACAACTACATTACTATCAGAAATGGAATTAGCTAAGGTTAAAGCTTGTCCTATTGTTAATAATGGGGCGTATATATTACCTGAATTAGTATCATTACCTGAAACCGATGAAACGAAAATCTGATTCGCATCGCTATTTAATGTTGTAAAAGATGGAACACCGCCAGAACCCCAAATCATAACCTGATTAGTTGAAGGTGTAGCATTAGGTAATTCATATTTATTATATAACTGTAAAGCGGTCGCGTCGTTATTAATTGTAAATATATTATTTCCATTTTGTAAATTTAATTTTTGAGGAATAAGAGACATATATATATAATATTAGATAAATTTATTATATATATTTTAAGATAATGAAAGACCGAAAGCAGTATTAAGAACTGATATAATATCTGCTATTTGTCCAGCCATTGTTGTTTGAACTTTAGCAACAGTATTAAGAGAATAAGTTTTAGATCCAACTGCGTCATATGATTGAACATCTCCAGCACTAGCAGTAATACCAGCAGTCGAAGAACATTTTAATTCAGGAACGAAATCAACATAAGCATTAGCACCAGCAGTTATAGACACATTAGCATCAGCGGTATTTTGAAGAATTTGAAAAGTATTTCCAGCACCAGCCCCAGCGGTAAGATTTAATTTATCAGGAACAAGATTAACAGCCATTATATATATTATTATAATATATTATTTTTATTAGAATTATTTTTATATATATACTATGAATGCGGGTAGGAAAAATGATTATGTTTGAAATAAGAAAAGATTTTCACCCGCACACCTAGTATAGAAATATTTAATATACTATGAATGCGGGTAGGAAAAATGATTATGTTTGAAATAAGAAAAGATTTTCACCCGCA